>OJKJ01000379.1_pt1 | contig 26416 bp, 16 predicted proteins | sample 1596491 | NCBI WGS metagenome assembly OJKJ01 (sample SAMEA4350160, study PRJEB24818) | metagenome | biome: human; feature: gut; material: faeces | place: Denmark | collected 2013-09 | reverse complement strand
GTCATGAACGCGCTGTCTTGAGATATCTAGCTGAGCGGCGATCTCTCCCAACGACAGATCGTCATTGTAATAAAGATCCATGATCTCGTTTTGTTTATCAGTGAGCAGGCAGCCATACAAGTCGAGCAAAACGCTGTTTTGCAAATTTTTACTCATACCGCTTACCCCCTAATGGATTTCTGTAAAGTCATAAACCTTTACAATTATATATCAAGTTTACCGACTTGTCAAGGGGTTTTTATGAAAAAATAAAATTTAACAAAATTCTGTGGAAAAAGTCCTTTTTATATGGTATAATAATTAATTGCTAGACATAGTGATGATAAATAGTATAGGAAATTGTATGCCAAGGGGGAAGAGTACATGATAAGCTATGTGTTGAAAAACGACAGATATGAAATGAAAGTCCCTGCCCTGACTTTTGGTGCGGCAGGTTTTGAGAGGAACGATTGTGACGATGTGTATTTTGAGTTTCTCGACAAATATGTAGAGCTTGGCGGCTGGTGTATCGATACCGCAAGAGTTTACTGCGACTGGCTGGAGAATGGTCACGATTCCAGCGAGGGCGTAATAGGAAGATGGCTCAAAGCCAGAAACAATCGTGATAAAATTTGTATTGCCACAAAGGGCGGTCACCCTGAAATGGGTCATATGGACGAAAGCCGTCTTAGCAGGGAAGAGCTTACAAAGGATCTTGAAGCAAGCCTGAGAGTGCTGGGCGTTGACTATGTGGATATTTATTTTCTTCATCGTGACGACCCGAAGATTCCTGTTGAAGAGATAATGCCAGTTCTCAATGATTTTTATGAGAGCGGAAAGATACATTTTATAGGCGTTTCAAACTGGACAACTCAGAGGATAGAGGAAGCGAATAAGTTTGCAGAGGAAAACGGCATGGAGCCTATCAGGATCAGTCAGATAAACTACAGCCTTGCACATTCGAGCGTTGAAACTTTCGGTGACAATACCCTTGTTTGTATGGATACAAAGGAGTTCCGCTGGTACAAGAAGCATGATTTTCCTGTTATGGCGTTCTCCCCGCAGGCAAAGGGCTTTTTTGCAAAGCTTGCAAAGGGCGACGCTGCAAACAATCTCCCTGAGGGACAGTATGCAGGCCCTGCTAATCTTGCAAGACTTGCAAAGGTAAAACAGCTCAGCGAGCAGACGGGGGACACTCCGGCAAAGATAACCCTCGGCTATCTGAACAGCCAGCCGTTTTTTGTATCGTCAGTTTTTGCAGTAACAAAGCTGTGGCAGCTTGACGAGGATATGGAAGCGCAGGATCTTACATACGATCCAAAGACAGTGGCTTTCCTTGAAAATATGATATAAAATAAAAGCACTCTGCATTGACCGCAGGGTGCTTTATTTATTCTTGATACGTTGTAGTGGGACAGCGTCCTCGACGTCCCACCTCTTGCACAAAAAAACTTAACTATGTGATATCTGAATACACCACATAGTTAAGTATGTACGTTCATATTGATTATGCCATTGGTATTACGCCCTTCTGAAAATTCTAGTCGCAAACTCATGCTAAATTGTACTTTGGACTCACGCCTTTCAGTAAAATTCTGTCCGCATAATATAAGCTATTCCATTGGATCTATTTCCTTTCGGTAAAAATAATCTCTAAGTGCAAATTACCTTTCCATTGGATTTATTTCCTTTCAAAATATTAAGTTATGCCTCAGTGGATAAAACTTAACGTGCCATCGGACTTAACACCTTTCGTGAAAATTTATTGTCAATGAAACTTATTACATTTCCATTGGAATTATCGCCTTTCGCATAATTTCAAGATCTTATGCTCATCATATCAGATAAGCCTTGCTGAAGTAACTGGCGGATTCACCTCCAAATATCAGATGTTCAAAAGCCTTGAGTGCATTTTCATAACGCACCACTCCTTCAGTATTTTATATGATCTTTAGAAAAATCTTAGTCAGTAAATCAAATCGGTAAGAGCATTAAGCTCGTAAATTTCTTGGCGGACTCACTCCATTCTATTTCATGTTCAAGTTCCTTTTGTGCATTTTCATATGCACCACTCCTCGAAATTTATTTGATTTTTATAGCTCTGTGAGCTTTTTATGTTCAGAAGCTAAATTTTACATTGGAATCACTCTTTCAGTTTATTTCTTTACCTCTGAAAAGCTGAAATTGTGCATTGGAAACACTCCTGTCTAAATTTTATTTGCAAACCTTCTGTAACCGATCATGTCGATCACTCCTTATATAAAAGTTGCAAAATATTCAATTGTAAATTTGAGAGTATCCTTAAATTGCAGTAACTCTGTGCTGTGATTAATCCATGAGGCTCTGCAATTTCTTCCTGTGTAAATCATATATGTCTGGATTCCTGTCAGCTCATTCGTCTGCGTCTTGATCCTTTTTTACTTTAAGAAATTGCCGAGCCTATGGATACTCTCCTGGATCTCTGATGCGTCCATTGGACTCGCTCCTTTCATATCTTATTAGGTATCCGATGAGCCTGCCCGCCTGCTGAACTGTAGTGTACCTAGTGTCGGGTATATGCTGTGTCCACCGATCTGCCTGTGATATATAAGGAAAACCTCTCGCCTTACTTTGCTTTGCCGTGCCCTCTGAAATCGTTACTGTATCGTCAGACCGTTGACCGTTTCAGCGAACCCTGTTGTCTGCTTTTGTTTGGCTCTTTGTTTTTCCTTGACTATACTATACCACATTTTTTGTTACTTGTCAATAGTTTTTCTCAACTTTTTTGCATATTTTATATTAAAATTACTTTTACAAAATGCGCTTGACTTTGATTTTGCAGTGTAGTATAATTAAAGTGTTGCGGTGGTCAGAAACAGTCTTTCTGTTCTGATTTTTTCGATATATCCCACTCAGAAAGTGCCGATATACCGCACAAGATCATGTTAGGAGGATAATTATGGATAACGAGTTTCTGCCGGACCTCTACGAGCTGGAGGACGAAAATGGTAATAAGCAGACTTTTGAGCTGTTGGACGCAATGGAATATGGTGACGAGAAGTATTATGCTCTCACTCCTTATTATGAGAACGGTGACGAAGCCCTTGAAGATTCAGGCGACGTTGTGATACTCAAGGCTGAGTATGACGAGAACAATGACGAGATACTTGCTTCTATCGAAGATGATGACGAGTATGAGAAGATCGGTCAGATGTTCATGGAGCGTATCGATGAAATGTTCGAGTTTGACGATGAGGACGAAGACGATGATTGCGGCTGTGGCTGCGGTTGTCACGATCACGACCACCTGTCATAAGAAAAATATCTCAGCATATAGGCTTGTCAATATGTAAAATGTACAATTTTATGTACTTTGATTTGCTGAAATTACCTATTGATATTATGGATATGTTGTGATATACTAAATAACAGAAAAAGTTTCCTGCCTTGTGCGAACAAGCACAGTTATTATAAATCCAACACTTCTAAAAAGGGATTCAGACTCTGGAAAGGGATTGCAGACCTCCCGAACGAAACCGCATTTGCCGTTTCGGAATCGGACGAAGGGAGCGTGAAGCTTTCAGGCTGTTTTACCCACCCTGCTTTTATAGCGGGTTTATCGGCTGTGCGACGGCAAGGCGGCTTTTACTTAAACACTGAGCGTATCGATTTTTCGGTACGCTTTTTTGTGTCATAAAAACCATGTCGGCATAAAATGAGATAACGGAGCGTCTGCAGTGATCGTATGACAGTGGGTGACGCAGCCAAAGATCTGCGTCCGCAGGGCAGCCCGTTGTCATTTACTGCAGGACGTTTCGTTTATATAGAAAAAAGCCGCTGTGCCTGTGGGCATAACGGCTTTCTTCTTGTCAGATAAATAAATTACTTTCGCTAGTATGTTCAGCGGTTGCTGATAATGCCTTTTCCGCTGGATATTTGCTGTTTATGTATTCGGCGGCAACGAAAATAAATTCGCTGTTGGTGGGGTAGTGGTCAGGTCTTATGGCAAAATTACCGAATATCTCGGCTTTGTCTTTGTCGTGAGCCTTTTCCCAACCGATCCTTATGGCGGTGCGCATGTTTCTTTCAACGCTTACGGTGGTTACTCCATGTGCCGCCGCTATCTCTGGATAAATGACCTTTGTGACACGTCTGTTGGCTTTGTCTGTCGTAAGAGCCATTTTTATTGCCTCTTTAATGTAGCCATAGCCGTTATAATTCGGAGTTATGCATAACCGCTTCATTACGGTGGATATAGCAGATTGTATGTCGCCATTGGTGTACCCCTCATCAGAGCTTCGTGTTATTGTGATGTTCAGATCTGCAGAATCGTCAGGACACTGAAGCGCTCTGAGTGCGTTTTTGATATCCGCACAGCTTAGAGGACTTTTTATTATCATGTCTGCGTATTTTGCAAGTCCATTGTTGGTTTTTCTGTCGGAAAGCATGATTATTTTCAGCTTAGGACAAGCCCCTTTGAGATTTTTGCATAGCTCGTATGGAAATTCAGTTATTTCTGAAATTATCAGAAAATCAGGTTTGCTTTTAAGCACCTCAAGCTGTATCTCCAGTGGATTGTAGTCTGACTGTGCAACATTGTACCCCTGTTTTTTCAGATAGTCTGCCACCTTCATGCCGGCCTGATTGAGGCTTCCGACAAGGATTTTGATCACGTCTTTTTTACACATTTTAAATCTTCCTCCGGTTTTTTTATTTTTTTAACTTTATACTACACTTGCAGTATAACATTTTTACAATATAATTTCAAGTTTTTTACTTAATTTTCTTGCTTTTTGTACTGTGTTTTAAGAAACACGCAACAATCTATACATAGTAAATAAACAAATGTCGGTTATGACCAAATTTCGAATGAGATAATTGTGCAAATATTGTAATTTACACAGAGAAAATATGCTTTTGTGTCGTTTAAATCAATATATTATATGAATAAATTGACGATTTGCTATATTTTACATCAACTTTACATTGTTATGAAAGCTCATTTTATGTAGAAAAAAGTCGAAAACGCCAGCAAAGATTGCTATATGATTAATAAAATGTTAATATAAATGTGTGATTTTACATTTATTAATATTTGCGAAATGATATAGAAATATATAAATGAGCGGTATTTTTACATAGCTTTTACAAAGGATAATTTCTTGACAAAAGCTTTATTGCGTGGTAAAATATACGGGAGGATCGTTGCAAAAACATGGTCAGCAGCTTTTTGTGCCACCAGTTTGCAATGATGTCTTTGTAAAAAATTATAGATCATGTTGAGGGAGGCGACGTCGTTTTATGAAAAAAGACGTTATCAATTACATTTGGACAGATAAGAAAAGAACGATTTTTGGTCTGCCTATATCATTTACAAGATATTTTCTCACAGAAGATAAGTTTATAACACGCAAAGGTTTTCTCAGCATAGAGGAAGACGAGCTTGACCTTTATAGGGTCATCGACAAAAAGCTTGTCCTGCCGTTCGGACAAAGAATGTTCGGCTGTGGCACAATAGTAATGAATGTCAAAGACGTTGATACGCCTATTAAGGAAGTCAAGTCCATAAAAGCACCAAGAGATGTGCTTGCACAGCTTGATAAGTATATCAATATAAATCGTGATAGATACCGTGTAAGGGGCAGAGATATGGTCGGCGGTGACGGCGGTCATTGCCATGATCATGATGATTTTGATATCCATGACGATATCATATAAAGTTCTATAAGAATAAGGGGCTTTCGCAGATCTTTCTGTGAGAGCCTTTTTTGGAGAGGAAAGTGTGAATGTTTTCAAAAGAATATTTTCAGTCCCTTGAAAGCTCGTGGGACAGGCTCAAGACCTGCGAAAAGCCGATATTCATATACGGCATGGGCGATGGAGCGGAAAAGCTTCTTGATGAATTTGATAGACTTGGCATAAAATGCACAGGTGTTTTTGCAAGCGACGATTTTGTCCGTGGACAAAGCTTCAGAGGGTTTAAGGTGCAGACTTTCTCTCAGGTGCAAGCGCAGTTTGGGAATATCACAGTTGTGCTTGGCTTTGGCACGAGCCTGCCTGAGATAATGGAGCGTATCGACAATATTGAAAAAAGCTGCGAGGTCATAGTGCCGGAAATGTGCGTTGCAGGCGATGAAAATTTCAGCAAGGAAAAGCTTCTCTCAATGTATTCTCAGGCTGAAAAAGCTTACCGCCTTTTTGATGACGATATTTCAAAGCTTACCTTTGAAAAGCTGACAGCGTTCAAGATAACAGGCAAGCTTTCTTATCTCCGTGAGATATTTACGGATAAGGACAAGATAACCGAGATACTTCCCCTTGGAGAAAACGAGATATACTGCGACTTGGGAGCATACACAGGCGACACTGCCGAAGAGCTTATCTCACGCACAGGGGGAAAGTATGAGAGAATATATGCCCTCGAACCTGAGAGAAAAAACTTTCAGAAATGCCTGAAAAATCTAAAAGCCAATGACAATATAAGCCTTTACAATGCCGCCGCATGGAGCATTGATACCGAGCTTTATTTCGCAGGTGGCGCAGGCAGACAGGGCAGAGTAGATGCCGCAGGAAAAAAGGTTCGTGCAAGAAGTCTGGACAGCGTCCTTGCGGGCAAAAAATGCACCTATATAAAATATGACGTTGAGGGAGCAGACCTAGAAGCTCTCAAAGGCAGTGAATATACCATTTCACGCTATGCCCCCAAAATATGCAGTGCGTTGTATCACAGACCATATGATTACATCACCCTGCCTCTATATATAAACAGCCTTTGCAAGGGATACAAATTCTATATCCGTCAGGAAAGATACTACCCCGCATGGGAAACAAACCTTTTCTGCGTTCATGATAAATAAGGAGAAAAATAATGAGTATAACAGTAAGCCTTAACGATAACTGGAAAATGAAAAAAGCAGGCACGCAGGAGAGCTTTGACTGCAAAGTTCCATGCTCTGTATATAAGACACTGCTTGACTATAAAAAGATACCCGACCCATATTATCGTGAGAACGAGTATATCTCCACACAGATATGCGACGATGATTACGATTTTGAAACTACATTCACCGCAGACAAGGCCGCAGTGGAGTGCGAGCATACTGTCCTGCACTTTGACGGCATTGATACCATAGCAAACGTCTATCTCAACGGCATTCACCTCGGCAGAGTGAACAATATGCACAGAGTGTGGGAGTTTCCTGTCCATGGTATTATCAAAGAGGGGGACAACACTCTCACAGTGAAAATAACCTCACCAAACAGATACATAAAAGAAATGGACGAAAAACGTCACCTTTGGGGCGTTGACTCCACCATGACAGGCTATACACATATAAGAAAAGCCCATTGTATGTTCGGCTGGGATTGGGGTCCAATGCTCCCTGACATGGGAATATGGCGCAGTGTATCCATTATCGTTCCAGATGCAGGACGTATACTTGACGTTTACTACAGCCAAAAGCACACCGATAACAAAGTGACTTTGAAAGCCCTTTTGCATATAGAAAACCACGGCTGTAAAAAAGCTATGGTGGAAATATCCGATCCGCAGGGCAATATCGCCGCAAAAGCCGACATAAGCCTGGAGAAAAGTGCAGAATATTATGAAACAGAGCTTGTGATAAACGACCCTCAGCTTTGGTGGGTGAACGGCTATGGCGAACAGCCACTCTATATCTGTGCAGTGACTTTGTATGATGAAAATGACGCTTGCACAGATAAAAATGCTCAGAGAATAGGTCTTAGAACTTTAACTGTCAGCCGTGAAAAAGACCAGTGGGGCGAGGAGTTCTGCTTTATAAACAACGGCGTGAAGATATTCGCCATGGGCGCAAACTATATCCCCGAAGACCAGATAGTCACACGCTGTAACGAGGAGAAAACAAGAAAGCTCCTTGCAGATTGCAAGGCCGCAAACTATAACTTTATAAGAGTGTGGGGAGGCGGTTATTATCCTGACGAGTATTTCTATGACTACTGCGACGAGAATGGTATCATAGTATGGCAGGACTTTATGTTCGCCTGCTCTGCATATCTGCTCACAGAGGAGTTTGAAGAAACTGTCCGTGGGGAAGTTCGTGACAACGTTATCCGCCTGAGAAACCACCCCTCTCTTGGTCTGTGGTGTGGCAACAACGAGATAGAATCCGCATGGGAATATTGGGGTCTTCCCGAGGACGAGGAAGCAAAGCGTGACTATCTTATCATTTTTGAGGATATTGTCCCACAGGTGCTTAAAGCCTATGACCCATGCGAAAACACATTCTATTGGCCGTCATCACCTTCATCAGGGGGAGGCTTTAAGGACGCTTCCTCAAATCATGCAGGGGATATGCACTATTGGGACGTTTGGCACAACTTCAAGCCAATCGAAGCGTTCAGAGAGTTCTATTACCGCTTCTGTTCTGAGTATGGCTTTGAGAGCCTGCCTGATATAAAGACCTGCCGTGCCTTTGCCGACGAAACAAAGGGCGACTTTGACCTTTGCTCACCGGTTATGGAGGCACATCAAAAGTGTGCTCAGGGCAATGAAAAGATAATGTACTATCTTGCCCAAATGGTAAGATATCCATATGATTTCAAAAAGCTCATCTATTCCTCACAGCTCGTTCAGGCGGATTGCATACGCTCGAATGTTGAGCATATGAGACGTGCAAGGGGCATATGTATGGGCTCTGCCTATTGGCAGGTGAACGACTCAAACCCTGTTATCTCGTGGTCAAGTATCGACTATTTCGGCAGGTGGAAAGGTCTGCATTATTATGCAAAGCGTTTTTATGCTCCATGCCTTATTTCCTGCGACGATACCCATAGAAAAAAGCCTGTCCTTAACATATCCAACGAGCGCATGACAGCCTTTGAGGGCGTGGTAAAATGGACGCTGAGAAACAATAAAGCTGAAATTCTGCAAAGCGGAGAAAAGTCCGTGAACGTTCCGGCTCTCACAGCACAAAACGTCCTTACTATCGACCTTTCAGACGAGCTTAAAAACCGTACCGACCCTCGTGAAAAATATCTCGAATATTCCATTATGGAAAACGGCAAGGTGTTGAGCTTTGGCACAACGCTCTTTGTGCGCCCGAAAGAATTTACATTCTTAGAGCCTGCCATAACCTACGGCATATCAGAAAGCGAGGATAAATTCGCCCTGACATTCTGTGCTGAGAATTACGCCAAAAGCGTTTGCCTCAGCCTGAAAACCGCAGATTGCGTTTTCTCTGACAACTGGTTCGATATCCACGGAAAAGAGCCTGTTACCATAATGATAGACAAAGCCTCCCTCAGCAGAAAAATGACAGCGCAGGAGCTGTCCGGGGAGCTTGAGATAATGCACAATTAGGGCTGTGATTTCAAAGGCTCTGCCTTGTCACCAGCAGTGAAAAGTCGATGCGATCATTAGCAAAACAAAAGCAATGCGGGCGAACGCTGTTCGCCACTACATAAAAAAGTTATATCACGCATTTTGTAGGGGCTGGCGTCCTTGACAGCCCACTGCTCTGCATTTGCTATCTTCCGTCAATGTTCCCCTGCGTATAAGTAGCCTGAAATATATTTTTAGGAGGAACTGCTTTGAAAGTAAAACTAAGCAAATACTTGAAGCCCTATGCACTGTTTGCGGTGCTGACACCTCTATCCATGGTGGGAGAAGTGCTGGGCGACCTGCTTCAGCCAAAGCTTATGTCAAAAATAGTTGACGATGGCGTGCTGGGTCAGGATATGGATCTTATCATAAGAACGGGACTTCTCATGCTCCTTGTTCTTATAGGTGGCGGAGCTTGCGGAATTGCGGCTTCTGCATTCGGTGGGATAGCTTCCCAAAGCTTTTCACGAGATCTGCGTGTGGACGTTTTTAAGCGTGTCATGGGTCTTTCATTTGAACAGACCGACAAGTTCACCACAGGCTCATTGGTAACACGTCTTACAGCGGATATAACCGCTATCCAGCAAATGGTAGACTTCATGCTGAGAATGTTGGTGCGTGACAGCCTGCTGTTCTTTGGCGGAATAATCATGATGCTCACTCTAAACGTTCGCTTTGGAATAATAATCCTATGTGCCTTGCCTGTAGAGATAATAATGATGATAGTAATTCTCAAAAAGGCAAACCCATACTATTCTATCGTTGCAAAGCGTCTTGACAGCGTAAACTCTGTGGTTCAGGAGAACGTTACAGGCGCAAGAGTAGTAAAAGCCTATGTGAGAGAGGATACAGAAGAAAAGCGTTTTGACGATGCAAATATAAGCCTTATGGAATCAAACCTCCGTGTTCAGACCCTTATGGCTATCCTTCAGCCGCTTCTTATGATAATACTCAATCTGTCTGTTATTGCCGTTATAGTTATAGGCGGCTGGCAGGTGCAGGCGCAAGATATGAAGGTCGGCGAGGTCATGGCGGCTATCACATATCTTACTCAGGTCTTGCATGGCGTAATGATGATGTCTATGATGTTCCAGACCCTCGCAAAGGCTTCCGCATCTGCAAACAGATTGAGAGAAGTCCTTGAAACTGACCCAGTTATAAAAAGCGGCAGCGTTTCCCTTGCAGATAAAACAGGGGGCACAGTGAGCTTTAAAAACGTTTCATTCTCCTATCCTGAAACCAAGGGCAGACCTGTTATCTCAGACCTTACCCTTGATATAAAGTCAGGCGAGAGCGTCGCCATACTAGGTGCAACTGGTTCGGGAAAATCTTCACTTGTAAATCTTATCCCAAGATTTTACGATTGCACAGCAGGGGAAGTCCTTGTTGACGGCGTGAACGTCAAGGACTGTAAGCTTGACGAGCTTAGAAAGAAAGTTGGAATAGTCCTGCAAAAGAGCGAGCTTTTCTCAGGCACAGTTGAGGACAACATAAAGTGGGGCGACAAAAACGCTACCCATGAGGAGGTCATCTCCGCCGCACAGGCAGCTCAGGCTGACGAGTTCATTCAGAAGATACCTGCAGGCTATGAGGGTATTATAGCCGAAAAGGGTGCTTCACTGTCAGGCGGTCAGAAGCAAAGGCTTTCTATCTCAAGAGCGGTACTTAAAAACCCTGAGATCCTCATTCTTGATGATTCCACCTCCGCCCTCGACCTTGGCACAGAAGCTAAGCTCCGTGCGGAGATAGACCGCAAAATGAACGGCACTACCCTTATCATAATCGCACAGCGTATCCAGAGCGTAAAATCATGCGATAGGATAGCCGTCCTTGACCACGGCAAGCTTTGTGCCTGCGATACTCATGAAAATCTGCTAAAGACCTGCGAGGTATATCAGGATATCTACGCTTCACAGGTAAAAACGTCAGGAGGTGAAGTGTAATGCCTCCAATGCCTCCAATGGGACCCGGCGGAAGAAAACCGGGCGGACCTCACGGTGCAAGGCTCACAATGGAAAAGCCTAAGGACGCAAAGAACACCCTTAAAAAGCTTATCGGCTATATAGGCAGAAACAGATATCTGTTTTTCGCTCTTATCGGAGTAATGCTCATCATAACTCTGCTCAACCTTGCCGCACCGTCAATACAGCAGATAGCCATAGACTGCATTACTCTCACCAAAAAGAAAACAAGCGTTGACTTTAGCGCATTGGGCAAAACGCTCATAGGTCTTGGGGCAGTTTATCTCCTGTCCTCTGTTTTCACCTATATGCAGGGCATCTTCTCTGCAAAGCTTTCACAGTACACAGTAAAGACCATGCGTAAAGACTTGTTCTCAAGCCTTGTAAGACTTCCTATAAAATATCTCGATACCCATAGTCATGGTGATATAATGAGCCGTATGACAAACGACGTCGAGAACATTTCCACAACTATCTCTCAGTCTATAGGCTCGCTCATCTCAGGCGTGCTGACCATAGTGGGAACAGTTGTAATAATGCTTCTGTATTCACCGCTTCTTACCCTTATCTCACTGTCTACAGTGTTCCTTACCATATTCGTTTCAGGCGTTCTCACAAAGTATATGAAGAAATACTTCATCAAACAGCAGGTGCTTCTTGGCGAGATAAACGGTGAAGTGGAAGAAATGGTAGTCGGATATAGAACGGTCGTTTCCTATGGCAAAGAGCAGGACGCTGTTGACAAGTTCGAGAAAATGAGCAACAATCTGAAAAAATGTGGCATAAAAGCTCAGATATTCGGTGGTGTAATGGGCCCTTGCATGAACTTAATATCCAATTTCGGCTTTATCCTTATCGCTGCATTTGGCGGCTGGTTCGCAATAAAAGGCTTTATAACAGTGGGAACTATTCAGGCTTTCATACTCTATTCAAAACAGTTCTCACGTCCTATCAATGAGATTGCAAATCAGTTTGCGAATATCCAGACCGCAATAGCAGGTGCAGAGCGTATCTTTGAGGTCATGGACGCTGATAAGGAAACTGACGAGGGCAAGGCTGACTTTGAGGTGGAAAACGTCAAAGGCGATATCAACTTCAAGCATATCGACTTCTCGTATGTTCCTGAAAAGCAGGTGCTAAAAGACCTCGATCTTGAAGTAAAAGCAGGTCAGAAAATAGCCATAGTTGGTGCAACAGGCTCAGGCAAGACCACCATAGTAAATCTTCTCACAAGATTTTATCCCGTTGACAGCGGTGAGATAACCATAGACGGTCAGAGCATTTACGATATCCCGAAAGACAAGCTCAGACGTTCCATAGCCATAGTTTTGCAGGATACAGTGCTTTTTAAGGACACCATAGAGGAGAATATCCGCTACGGCAGAGAAAACGCCACCCTTGATGAAATAAAGGCGGCGGCAAAGTTTGCGAACGCAGACGAGTTCATCGAAAGACTTTCCGAGGGTTACGACACAGTGCTTGCCGAGGGCGGCTCAAACCTTTCACAAGGTCAGCGTCAGCTTCTCTCCATAGCAAGAGCAGTGCTTGCCGACCCGAAGATACTTATTCTTGACGAAGCCACTTCCTCAGTTGATACCAGAACTGAGATGCACATTCAGTCCGCAATGGTGGCTCTTATGAAAAACAGAACGTCCCTTATAATCGCTCACCGACTTTCCACTATCCGTGACGCTGATAAGATAGTCGTTATCGACGGTGGACGTGTTGCAGAGCAGGGTAGCCATGAGGAGCTTATCGCCGCCAAGGGCTGTTACTACAGACTTTATCAGACGCAGTTCTCAGGCGTTAAGACCTGATACAATGTGTTTGGAAAACGTATATAGTCAATATCGTACATTCAAACAAATATGTAGTTGAGCGACGCAATTTCTGCTTTGCAGAAATACGACGTCCAACTTCTCGATATTTCGTCAACCCACAAAACTTCGTGATAATTCAAACTTTTACACTCTCAAAATCGGGCTGTCGAGGGCGCCAGCCCCTACATGAAAATTGGCGGTCTTATCAAACAAATCAAGGCACAGGAAAACCTTTCCTGCGCCTTTTTTATGCGCAAAAAAAGACGGCTCTCATAAGAAAGCCGTCCTTAATGTTATCTGAAATATTACTTTGTAACAAGTGCCAGAGTATCTCTTGCAATGAGAAGCTCTTCGTTTGTTGGGATAACGTAAACCTTTGTCTTAGAATCGTCAGTGGAGATCTCCTTGAGTATTCCACGGCAGAGGTTCTTCTCAGCATCAATGTGGATACCGAGGATATCGAGATTTGAGCAAGCAGCCGCTCTTACCTCAGGTGCGTTCTCACCGATACCGCCTGTGAAGATAACAGCGTCAAGACCGTTCATTGCAGCAGCGTATGAACCTATGAACTTCTTGATCTGATAAGCAAATATCTCGCTTACGATAAGCGCTCTCTCGTTGCCCTCGCTTGCAGCAGCCTGAATATCTCTGTTGTCAGAGCCGATACCAGAAAGACCAAGGAAGCCTGACTTCTTGTTCATGTATTCTGTCATCTGGTCAGGTGTAAAGCCCATTTTCTTCTCAACATAGTCAACAGCAGAAGGGTCAACAGAGCCGCAGCGTGTGCCCATTACAAGACCGTCAAGAGGAGTGAAGCCCATTGATGTGTCAACAGACTTGCCGCCGTTGATAGCTGTGATAGAAGAGCCGTTGCCAAGGTGGCATGAAACTATCTTAAGCTCCTCGATAGGCTTGCCCATTACTCTTGCAAGCTCGCCTGAAACGAATCTGTGTGATGTTCCGTGGAAGCCGTATTTTCTTACATGAAGATCAGTGTAGCACTCGTATGGCAGACCGTAGAGATAAGCCTTTCTTGGCATTGTTGAGTGGAAAGCAGTGTCGAATACAACTACCTGTGGTGTGCCTGCTGGGATAACTGCCTTGCAGGCTCTCAGTGCAAGAGCGTGTGGGTGGTTATGTACAGGTGCAAGCTCAGCCAGTGAGTCGATCTGGTCGATAACTTCGTCTGTTACAAGGCAGGTCTCCTTGAATATCTCAGCACCCTGAACTATTCTGTGACCAACGGCTGATATCTCAGACATAGAGTCGATGACCTTTGTTTCGCCTGATGTGAGTACCTCAACGAGCTTTTCAAAAGCCTCTGTGTGAGTAGGGAAATTGCAATCCTCCTCGATGTGTCTGCCGTCGCCTGTCTTTGCACTCACATGGCCGTCGATACCGATACGGTCGCAGTTGCCCTTTGCGATAACAGACTCGTCCTTCATATCCAAAAGCTGATATTTAAGTGATGATGAACCTGCGTTTACAACTAAGATTTTCATTGGAAAAAATCTCCTCCCGATTATAATATGTCAGATAACGGGCTTGACTTTAAGCCCATAATATCATATACTTATAGTATATCAATATTAATGATAAATTTCAAGAGCTTTTTTCATAAATATACATATTGCACAATTTTTTTACTAGGGCTTAACATATTAGTATCATAATTCGCAGTAAGCTTTTGAAAGACGGAATAAAATAAGCATAGGGTAGAAAGAGGAGTAAAAAATGAAAATTGCGGGAATAGTTGCGGAATATAATCCGTTCCATAACGGACACAAATATCAGATACAAGCCACAAGACAGGCTGGCGCAGAGGGTATCGTCGCAGTAATGAGCGGTGATTGCGTGCAGCGTGGCTCAGCGGCTGTTTTCTCAAAATATGACAGAGCGCAGGCTGCTATAAGAAACGGTGCAGACCTTGTTATAGAACTGCCATGCCCGTTCTCATGCTCGAACAGCGAGGTCTTTGCAAGAAGTGCAGTAAGGCTTCTTGCAGGTCTTGGGGAGGACGTGGTAACGACCTTGTCTTTCGGCTGTGAAAGCGGTGATAGGAACGCCCTTGAACAGGCAGCTGAAATATCCGCAATGCTTGAAAATTCACAGCAGGTAAGAGAACTTTTATCTCAGGGAAAGACCTACCCTCAGGCTATGTATGAAGCCTCCATAGGTCTTTATGGCAGAACCGCCGAAGAGATATTCTCCACACCCAATAACGTCCTTGCAGTTGAGTATATAAAGGCGGCAAAGCGTATAGCCCCATGGCTAGTGCCTTATGCCGTAAAGCGTGAAGCTGTTGCACATGATTCTCAGGCAGAGTCTGGTGATTTTGCTTCGGCTTCTCATATAAGAGAGCTTATAAAAGAGGGCGGTGAGTGGCAGAAATTTGTTCCATATGATTTTGAAGGCTGTAAGCCGTCCTTTACCCGGCAGGCAGGCAAAGAAATGCTTTTCAAGCTCTGCACAGCTTCAAGAGAAGATTTTCTTGCCCTCCCTGACTGCGACGAACACCTTGCCAACAGATTTATGTCTGTCGTAAGCTCCTGCCCTGAAACTATGGATATCTTTGAACAGCGTATAAAGTCAAAGAATATCACCATGGCAAGAGTAAGAAGAATGGTCCTGCACCTTGTTCTCGGCATCAGAAAGGACGATATCAGACAAGTGCCATACGGCAGGATACTTGCCTTTAACCGCACAGGCACACGCATACTTGCGCAGGCTGAGAACAGAACTCTTGAGTATGATACCTCGCTGAAAAAGCTTGAGGATATCTCCGACTATGCAAAGCGTGTTGCTTTCCTTGAAAAGAACGCAGTAAGACTTAGAGAAACAGCGGCATACGGCAGATGTATTTCAAACGAGTATACAAGAAAGATAACCATAACCTGAGATAAACAGGAGGGCGGAAAATGAGAAGAATGAAAGGTGCGGCAGGGCTTTTGACAGCTTTGCTCTTGGCTTTTCAGCTTTCGGCGCAGACTTTTGCACTTGCCAACGAGGATAACGGCATAAAAGTCGTTCCCGTAAACTTTACCCATAACGGCTATAGCTATGAGATAGAGGGCGTGGCCAAAAGCACAGACGGTGACTATCAGATGAAGTCCCCTGCAAGACTAGCTGCTCGAAAGCTCCCATCCACCTATGACCCAAGAAGCTCAGGAGAGATCACAACAGTAAAAGATCAGGCTTCAACAGGTGCTTGCTGGGCATTCTCAGCCCTTGCCTGCGCAGAACAGGATCTTATCAAAAAGGGGCTTGAAAATCCCTCCGCAGAATTTTCCGTGCCTGCCTTGGTGCTGTCCTCAAATTCAGGCACAGCCACAGGTAAAGACGATTTTTCATCAGGAGGAAACTGGCTCTTTGCGGCCTCCGCCCTTGCAAATGGTCAGGGACTTTGCTATGAGGATTACGAGCCGTTTTTAGAATCCGGCACAGAGAATATGATAGTTTCCGAAAATAAGAAAAGCGTCAGCGAATACAGGCTGAATTATGTCATGGAGCTTTCAAGCACCACGCAGGTGAAACGTAAAATAATGGAGCTTGGAGCAGTTTCCGCAAGCTATTTTGCAGGAAATGGCTATATGAATCATAACAATACTGCCTACTATGATCCCGACGCCTCAAAAAACACTATCATAAATCATTCCGTCACAGTGGTGGGCTGGGACGATAACTACAGTAAGGATAATTTCAGATATAAGCCTGCCAATAACGGCGCATGGCTTGTGAAAGGCTCGTGGGGCGCAGATCAGGACAATGACGGCTTCTATTGGGTGTCCTATGACGAAGCAGAGTTCGGACAGTTTTGCTGCTATGACTTTGAAGAAAGCTGTGATAATACATATCACTACAGCAAAATGACAGGCTATGTTGTGAATGCCAGTAATGACGGCTCTGTTTACGGTGCAAATGTTTTCACCGCTAAAGCCGATGAAAAGCTTGATAAAGCAGGCTTTATGTATGTGGGCAAAACGGGCAGTGCGGATTACACCCTAAGCGTCTATACCGACGTTTCCGACAGCGACCCTATAGGCGTCCTTGAAACGCAGATAAGCGGCTCAGTGTCCGCAAACGGCTTTTATACAGTTGACTTTCCCGAGTATATCCTCCTTGAAGAGGGCGAGAAATATTCCATTTCAGTAAAATTCAGCGGCGACAGCGGCAGGGGATATCTCCTTGCAGAAAGCGACCGAACATCAAATGCACAGTCAGGGCAAAGCTATGTTTCCCTTAACGGCAAATATTGGTCTGACGTTGGAGCAGATAAGACCGACTCCATAGGAAGTCTTTTTATCTATGCTTATACTGACGATACTGCAAAGCCCGATAAAAGTTCACTTGAAACCACCCTTGCGAAGTACGGTACCCTTGCAGGCTGTGAAAGGGAAGCAAACAACGCCCGAACGGTGCTTGCAGACGAGAACGCTTCTAAAAATGATATCTCAAACGCACAAAAGCTCCTTATCTCCGCCGCAGAAGAACAGGACGAAGCCCTTGTTATAACCACAGAAGCCCAGTGGGAAAGCTTTGCAAATCGTGTCAGCAGTGGCGAAAGCTTTGAGGGCAAGCTAGTCACCCTTGAAGGCGACCTTGACTTTGACGGAAAAACTATCTCACCCGTGGGCGATTCTGAAAACCCATTCATGGGCTATTTTGACGGCAACGGACATCTTATAAAAAACGCAGTTATCTCCTCAGGGGAGTATTCAGGGCTTTTCGCATACATAAAAAATGGTGCAGAGATAAATAACATTTCCCTGAAAAACTGTATAGTGAAAGGCGATTACGCAGGTGGAATAGTGGGTTTTTATCAAGGAACAGCCATAAAAGCCTGCACCTTTGACGGCACAGTGTCAGGAGAAGTCTATTCAGGTGGCGTCATAGGAAGACAGTCCTGCGGTATCATAACAGAGTGTTCTTCAAACCTAAGGGAAAACAGCTCCGCCATTACAAATGCCTTTATAGGAGGCAGGGATATTGCCGTTTCCGTTGTGAACGCATACGGCTGTTACAGCAATGACAGCGACAGCCTGGTTTCAAGCCTTTCTGCAAAAAATGCACTTTCTCAAGGTGCATATGCAATGAACACCTACGGTGAAAAGTTCAAAGACAGCGCAAAGTGGACAATGGACGGCCCTCTTGTGCGCCAGACCTCATATAGCGAGCAGGCTTCCCATAAGATAACATTCTCCGCTGTGGCACAGACCATAGAAGTCTGCACTGACTATGCAGGCAAAGCCGTGTTCCCAAATGTGAACGTTCAGCAGGGCTTCACTCTCGGCTGGTATCGTAAAGGTGAACCTGTGAACAGCGACACAGTTTTCACAGAAAACACCACAGTTTCCGCAAAAGTCACACCAAGTGACAAAGCAAAGATAGATTATATCCTTAACGGTGGCGAAAACAGCCCCCTCAACACTGATGAGCTTGGCGAGGGCGAAACCGCACAGCTTTCCGCCCCCACAAAAGAGGGCGCACAGTTCACAGGCTGGTATACCGACTCACAGCTTGAGAGCGAGCCTATAACGTCCGTGAGCTTTTCAGACGGCTCAAAGACGCTTTATGCAGGCTGGAAATCCAATACCTGCACGGTTGATTTCACCGATATAAACGGCACAGTTTTGTCATCTCAGACCGTAGAATACGGCAAAAGTGCCGATCCGCCCAAAGCACCGACCATAAAAGGCAAACGCTTTACAGGCTGGGATAAAGACTTTTCAAAAGTCACAGCCCATATGACAGTGCAGGTGGTCTATACCGACAGAAAGCTTATAAAAGACTGCGAGATATCAGGCTTTAAAACATATATGACATTCACAGGCTATGAGCTTGCTCAAAGCAGTATAACGCTTTCCTATGGCGATACCACTTTGACAAATAATAAAGACTATACCATTGACTATGCCGATAATATAGCCGTAGGCAAGGGCAAAATGATAATAACAGGCATTGGCGGATACAGCGGCGCTATAGCCAAAGCATTCGACATTCTTCCAAAGTCCGCCCAATTGACAAGCGTCTATTATGTTGATACGCTCTCCTACACAGGCAAGCCTATAAGACCTGACGTTATGGTAACGGACGGAGGAAAATTTCTTCTTCCTGATCATGATTATACTGTTTCCTATAGCTCAAATACAAAAATAGGCGTTGGAAAAATAACCATAAGCTTCATGGGCAACTATCATGGTACGATAACAAAAACTTTTACCATTTATCCTGCAAAACAGGAGATACAATCTCTGCAAACAAGATATAAAGGCTTTTTTATCGACTTTGCTCAGAAAGGCTCAGCCACAGGATATGAACTGCAATACAGTACACGCTCTGACTTCACAGGTGCAAAAACCTTGATCATATCCTCAAACAAAACGGATAAAAAGACAGTTTCAAACCTGACGGCAGGGAAGAAATATTATGTAAGAGTGCGTTCGTATACAATAGTCAGCGGCAAGCGTTATAACGGCGCATGGTCTGATATAAAGAGCGTGACCACCGCAAAATATGATATTTCCAAAGCTAAGGTCACAGGCATAAAAAACAAGTCTTTCACAGGCAAGAACATCACCCAAAGCATAACAGTCACTTATTCGGGCAAGACCCTTAAAAACGGCACAGACTATATAGTGAAATATTCCTGCAATAAGAATATAGGCACAGCTAAGGTAACAGTAACAGGAAAAGGCTCGTATGGCGGAGTGATAACGAAGTCTTTTGTCATCACCCCTGCAAGGCAGACCATACAAAAGCTCATGCCAGTGAAAAAAGGCTTTTATATAGACTATGCACAGAAAGGCTCTGCTACAGGCTATGTGATATCCTATGCTGAAAATATATCTTTCAGCGGTGCAAAGACAGTTAAGGTGACCTCAAATAAGACCGACAAAAAGACCGTAACAGATCTTAAAAGCCAAAAGACATATTTCGTCCGTGTGAGAAGCTATACAGCCACAGGGGACAAGACCTATTTCGGACAGTGGTCTGATATAGCCAAAGTTTATACCAAATAATTATCCATGTTATCGGGAGGGATAGCAATGATCACAAAAACAAAGCTTGTAAAAAGAATATTCTCATCGCTCTTGACAGCCGCACTTGCAGTTCCAATGACGGCTCTCACTGCCCATGCAACAGGGGAGGCTTTCTTCTATCCGCCTAAAAACCCCGTCATGACCGTTCAGCAGTTTGAAGTGTCCGGGACTTGTGCTGCAGAGTCAGAGATAGGAAGCGTTCAGGCAAATATCGCCTATGATGATTCCGTTATAGAATTTGTGTCAAGCGACAATGCCTCAGGCGGCGGAGGAGTTCTTACAGTAAACGGATTTCCTGATACCCCCTCTTCAGAAGTGGATTTCAGCTTTACGTTCAAAGGTCTGTCAGCAGGAAATGCAAATATAAGCCTGCAAAGCTGTCAGATATATTCCCCTGATTCAGAGCTTATAGGCTCGCCTACCGCCTATTGCGTCATAACAGTTGGAGGCGATAAGGTGGAGACCAAGACCGAAACAGAAACCACGACCACCACCGAAAAAACCACCACCACCACTACCACTAAGACCGCACCTTCAAACGGCATACCCGATAAAGGCGTTCTTACAGCCCTGACAGTGGATAACGGCGAGCTTTCTCCTGCTTTTGCCTATAATGTCTATAACTATACAGTGAACGTTGACAATTCCGTTACCAATGTTGAGATAGAGGGAACAACAGCAAGCCCCTCTGATTACATATGGTATACAGGCACAAGCGAGTGTCAGGTGGGCGAAAATGTACGAACCATAACCGTCACAGACGTTGACGGCAATACCGCCACCTATACTGTCACCATAATAAGAGCCGCAGGCGGAGATGAACAGCAGACCCAGACCGTCCAAAAGAAAGACGGCTCCGATACTTCATCTGCCGTGTCCAAAAACGCAAATGTTATGGACCAGTATAAAAAGATGCTCAATACCGCCCTTGCTATCGTCCTTATTGTCCTTGTTATTGCACTTGTCGTAATAATTATCTGGATAAGAGGAAAGATCAAAGGCGGCAAAAAGGATAAATAAGTTCTGCGTAAAGAGATGATAAACAGCCAAAAGTGGCGTATTAACGTGCTTTTGGCTGTTTGTGACTGCGTTTGTCACTCTGCTTACACGAATACACATTTTTTTTACAAAAATCACACAAAAACAAGTATAATTTCGACACCTGCCAGAGTATAATGTGAATATGCTGATGGTGATTCAGTTTAGAGAGTGGCTCCAATAGGGGCTGCTTTTTTTATGCTCCAAAAACTTTTTTCATGAATTCTTCTGTGGAGATGATCCCGCTGCGATTGTATCTGTAAAGACCAAAAAGGCAGCGCTCATCTTCTTTTTTTATTATATTGATTTTTTCCTCTACTCCAAGACTAGCCTCAAACCCCATGTTCTTTACGAGCCGACTTGCACTTTCGCAGGTTATGCCGAAAGGATAGGTGTAAACGTTTGGCTGAAAACCACAGTGTTCATCACAAAGCGTTTGAAGCTTCGTGGTGTCGTTAATAAATATCTTTCGGTAATCCTCGTAGCTTTCCCCCTCTAGCTGACCGACTCCACGCCTGCCCTCAAGATTGTGCATATCGTAAGAGTGATTGCATATCTCCACATGACCGCTGTCACGAAGCACCGAAACGTCCTGCCAGTCAAGATAAGAGTAAGCAGGATCAGGCTCAGCCTCCTCGCAGGCAGCGTCAGTGTAAGCTCCCACAATAGATACAGTGGCTTTCATATCGTATTTTTCAAGAAGCGGCAGAAGATATTCTCTGTAGTTGTAAGTGCCGTCGTCAAATGACAGTATGATAGGCTTCTCAGGCAACTCGCCCCCACGCTTCACATATCTTATAACGTCATTTACAAAAACAGTAGTGTAGCCGTTCTGCTTCAGATAAAGCAGATCCTTTTCAAGCTCGATAGGCGTTATGACATATTCACCGCTGCGATCTTCGTTTTTTACGATGCTGTGATACATTATGATCGGAAGCTTTATCCCATCTGTTTTTTCTTCTTTTGCAAAGGTCGGCATAACAGCCACCGCCGCCAGCATAGAAAGCACAGCTATAACACAAAGCATCACCCTTTTTCTTATCCTTAGACTTATGTACATATTTTATTTACCCCCTTTTTACCTATTTTTATTCACCTCTATATCATTAATTGCATCATAAGTTCACAAAAAATATGCTTGTGGTACTTGAAATAATTGTGCAATTATGATATAATAAACACGTAATATCGCAGTGTTGTGTGCTGCGTTAAAAACAAGTTCATAAGGGGGAACTGTATATGAAAACGTTGCGTTCAAAGCTGCTTTTGGCAATGCTTTCAATCGCACTTATCATCACGGTGCTGCTCAGCTTGGTTTCCGTGTATTTTATAAACGTTTCTGCAAAGGATACGCTCAAAAGCACCGCTGAACCACTGGCTGTTCAGGCGGCTAAGAATTTTGACTCGACGATCAGCTCTTATACGAATAATATAGTTTCGACCGTAAAGTCTGATTCTTTTTTAGGGGCAAAAACTGACGCTGACAGACTGAAGGCGGTAAAAAGTGGCTTTGCAGACAACACAGGCTTTTATCTGAATTTTACGATTTTTGACGGCAATGGCATTGTGCTTGCAACAGATAATGAAATGGTATCGTCATCAGTTGAAAAAGAGCACGTCATAAGCGCTTGCGAAAGAAGCTCGGCCTACATAACCGATATATATACCTTTGGCGGTAAGAATTATTTTTCTATACTTGCTTCAACAAAGTCTGGCAACTCAGAACAAAAAGTCGCTTGTATTACCATTCAGAGCGATATGCTTGTCAATGCTCTTAATGAATATACCTTCGGAAAATCCGGCTATGTTTATCTTGTTGGTAAAGACGGAGAGATCCTTCTTCATAAGGATACCGATCAGATAGGTAAAAATGCCCTTGAGATCGGTAAGAAAGATGAAGAATATACGGAAGTGACAAATGCCGTTGAGAAAATACTTGCAAATAATAGCGGTACAACAGAGTATAAATTTAAGGATAACAATTATATCGTGGGCTATTATGGTTCGTCTTATTTTGACGGTACTGTCGTCATGGTTACAAATGTTGCCGACTTCACCACTGCAAGCTCCAGCGCACTTACTAATATCATTGTAATGGGCGTTGTGCTTATGTGCCTGACGGTGCTGTTCTCTCTGCTTTTTGCAAAGAGGATAACAAAGCCTATCATTTCTACCACAAACAGACTTCGTTCTCTCGCACAGGGCAACCTTACCGACCCTGTTGACGTGTGGTATTCAAAGGACGAGCTTGGCGTCCTTTCAAACTCTCTGGAAGAAACTATCGTCTGCCTCAGACAGTATATCAACCTTATTACAGTGGCTCTTACCCAGATATCCGAGGGCAACCTTTGCCACAGAATGGAAGGCACTTTCAAGGGCGACTTCTATAAGATAAAGAGTACGTTTAACGAGATACTCGACTCACTGTCTGATACCTTTGCTTCTATCAATATGTCAGCCGAGCAGGTGAACTCAGGAGCGGTTCAGGTGTCAAATATCGCACAGTCTGTATCACAGGGTTCTACACAGCAGGCTTCCGCGATCGAGGAGCTTTCCGCTACCCTCAGTGATGTTTCAAAGCAGATAACTCAGAACTCTGAGGACTCTAAGAACGCTTATAATATCGTACTTAAGAATACCGAAGCCGTTGACAACTGCAACAGCGACATGGGCAACATGGTAAATGCCATGAATGCTATCCATACAGCTTCCGATGAGATCTCAAAGATAATCAAGGTCATTGACGAGATCGCATTCCAAACAAATATCCTTGCCCTTAACGCCGCCGTAGAGGCCGCAAGAGAGGGTTCAAAGGGCTTTGGCGTGGTAGCAGACGAGGTAAGACGTCTGGCATCAAGATCAGCCGAAGCCGCAAAGCAGACCGCTTCACTTATCGAAAACCAGTCTGCCGCTGTTTCAAAGGGCTCTAAGATAGCCGAAGAAACTGCTGATTCGCTGAACAATATCGTAAGCAATTCAAATACTATAAAGGATCTCGTAAAGAATATCTCAGACGCTTCTGAGGCGCAGGCAGAAGCTATCGTCCAGGTAAATACGGGAGTAGACCAGATATCAGCCGTTGTATCAGCCAATACCTCAACTGCAGTCGGTTCAGCTTCCGCAAGTGAAGAGCTTTCAAGCCAGTCGCTTATACTAAAGAATATGATAGCACGTTTCAAACTTAGCGAGAACAGTGAAAAGGATAAGAAAGAACATCAGACTTCAAGGTTCACATATATTGACGATGAGCCGGAAAGCGAGGCCACCCCTGAGGAAACTCAGCAGGATATCACTCCTTCCGACGAAGCCGATATAGAAGATTTCAGCACAAGCGATAAGTATTGATATCGTTGATAATGATAGAATTTCATTGAAAGGACTTGGTAAAATGAAGAAAAGAATAGGCATACTCACAAGCGGAGGAGATTGTCCGGGAGGTGCTGAGGGACCGGGACTATTATGAGGAGAGCGGAGGCGGCGTCACCCTTTCCGGGGGAGAGCCGTTTGCGCAGGCCGGGGAGCTGGTCAGGCTGCTTCTGTTGCTGAAACAGCAGGGGCTTAACACTGCGGTGGAGACTGCGGGACAGTATCCCACAGAGCGCCTGGAGGAAGCTCTTCCCTATGTAGACACCTGGCTGTATGATGTGAAGCATATTGAGGAAGAGAAGCTTCGGACGGTAGTGGGAGGAGACTGGGGACAGATCGAGAAGAACCTCCGGTTCCTGGCCGGACGGGACAGCAGCCGGATCGTGATCCGGGTGCCGGTGATCCCCGGCTTTAACGACTGTGCAGAGACGCTGGAGCGGATCATCGGCCTGGCAGCCGGGCTGGAAATCCGGCGGGTGGATCTGCTGCCGTACCACACCCTGGGGCGGGAGAAATACGACAAACTGTCCATGGATTACAGTTTGAATGGGATTCCCATGATGGATCGCAAGAGTCTGTACCCTCTGGGCGCGGTGGGCCGGAAGCTGGGGGTGGAGGTGACTGTGGGGGGAAGAAAGACGGATTGACAGGTGTTTTCCTCCTCTGTTATGATATGGACAAAGGAGGAGATGGATATGCTGTCACAGCAAAGGCTTTATCATATCATGAGTATTGTGAAAGAACAGTCCTTTGTGACCATAAAGGAATTGATGGATCAACTGGACGTATCAAAATCCACGGTCAACAGGGATCTCATTGAGCTGGAGGAACAGGGGCTTATTACCAGGGAGCGGGGAGGGGCCATGTGCAGGGAGGTGTCGGATACCTTAAGCGCCTTCAACGAGGTGCCCACTGTGAATAAAGAGAACTTGTGCGCCGAGGCTAAAGCGGCGGTTTGCAGCAAGGCGGTGCGGAATGTGAAGGACGGGGACTGCGTGTATGTGGACTCGGGCACCACGCCGGTGTATTTGCTGCCTCATCTTCTGGCGCGGAAGGTGAAGATTGTGACTCCCAGCATTTATCTGATCAAGAAGGTTCCCATTACCTACAAAGGGGATATCTATTTGCTGGGCGGCCGCTTTTCGCCGGACTACGATCTCAGCTCGGGGCCGATGGCGGTGGAAATGATTCGCAGCTTTAACTTCGACCATGCGTTTTTCAGCACCAACGGGGTGAGCACGGAGAGCGGGGAGGTCTATATTTTTGATATGGAGATCGGTACGATGAAGAAGGAGATCATGAAGAAAAGCCAGAACCGGTATCTGCTGATCGACGACTCCAAGTACCGGATCAAGGCGATGTTTACCTGGGCAAAATTGGAAGAATTTACCAATGTATATGTGAATCAGGCGCCGGCAGGGGAAATGCCGGAGAATTTTACGGTCTGCCCATAAGTTTCGTTAGTCCGCTGTTCTCCAGAGACGGCGGGAATAAAAATTGAATCGAGCGACACCGCCCCGGAGCCGGGTTTGCCGGCCAGGGGCGGTTTTTCGCTTTTTGCGGGATGGGATACTGAGCGGAAAGCGGACGGAAAAACACCGATGGACATTTTCTCTGTTTTGTAGTAATGTTATAAATTAATACGGCCTGCCGCGGCCGGAGAGAGGTCCCGCCCGGCAGGCCCGGCCCGGCAGCCACCCGCCCGGCAGGCCCGCCAAAGAAAAATACACACGGAGTGATACGCAATGGAACGCAATCGTCTGATCGCAAAAGCAGAAATCGTCTTCTCAATGGCAGTATTTGGCACCATCTCCATTTTCGTGCGGAACATTCCGCTGCCCTCCGCGGAGCTGGCGCTGTGCCGGGCGGTGA
>OJKJ01000376.1_pt1 | contig 26530 bp, 27 predicted proteins | sample 1596491 | NCBI WGS metagenome assembly OJKJ01 (sample SAMEA4350160, study PRJEB24818) | metagenome | biome: human; feature: gut; material: faeces | place: Denmark | collected 2013-09 | reverse complement strand
TTTGGAGCGTTCACTTAGGGATTATTGAAAACAATGATAATTTTTGAGTGACGTCCTCAAGCGGTGCCAACAGAAAGACCACACAACAGGCTACAGAGTCTGTTGTGTGGTCTTTTTCTGCTTTAGGCATCCTCACCGCTGTCCATCAGCGTGGCGAGCATAAGCCTACCGCCGAGCCGAAAAGCATAGGAGAATATCTCCAGTTCGATCAAGCCGTACATTTCATTGACGCAGTCATCGTATTTTTCAAGCGTCTCCTGTTGTTCCGCTGTCATAGAGTCATGTAGACGATCCCGGTTACGTCCCATCAGTTTGATCAGTTCTTTAATTGCCCGGTTGCTTTCCTTACTCTGTTCCTGGGGATTTATATTCCCGTACCAGAACTCTTCCAGTATGTTGCCCATATCGCACCTCCTTGCAGCGAGACACTATGCCATAGACGGTGCGATTAGTCCAGATAACAAACTGTGAACAGAAAGACCGCACAACAAGTTGCGAAATCTGATGTGTGGTCAATTTTTACTTAATTATTTAGTATCGTGTGTATTCCGCCACTCTTTGAGGAGTGCATTAAGAGCAACACCTGTTTTCAGACGCTCCTTATAAACCTCTGTTTTCCTGTCTGAGCCGGTACTGATGTGGTCGAATCGTGTAATCTCGCTGATTTTGTCGCTCAGTAAGTTCTGGTGCCCTTCGATATACACCTCAAAGGCCAGTCTTTCCTCGTCCGAGCGATAGAATAGCACAACATCTTGGAGGTGCATAAAAGCATAACGATGATCACTGTTTTGAGGATCATATAAGAACCTTAAGATTCTATATCGCTTGCTACCACCGACATAATATTTATAAGTGTATTTGTGGTGCAGACCATATTCGTCATGACATACATACCCCCAAGTGGGCGTAGGAATCTGCAATCTACCGCCATCAAGAACGACAATCTGATACGAGTCGAGGATTGTAGTCTGGTACTTGATGTTTAATTCATCATAGGAAGTATTGGAATTCGGCATGGCATAGGCATAGAACTCTGCGTCCAAATCATCGTCATTAGGATGTATTTCTATCGTGTATTCTGGGCGATAAACATTGTAATACCTATTATCGGAAGTAGTCCATTCTGCTTTGTTATGTAGCCGATCATAGATATATTCTAATGGGGGTTTGGTAAGACCCAGTCTTTTTCGCCACAAATTCTCTATATCCGTCACATCAGCATTTCCGTTATCCGGTGTGTTCTTGTCGCCCGTCCGAGTATAAATACACCATGGACGCATCTGCCCATACTGTTTCTTTAAATAAATGGGTGTGTTTTCAACATTGAAGATAGTCAGCACATCCAATTCAACACCATCAAAAACGATGGTCTTTACTTCCACAGTAGGATACACATCCCCTGCAAAAATGAGATTTGATATAGAATCGATAATATCTGCCTGTTTCTTTCTCGGTTTTTGCATACCTTTGATTTCCAGGTTGTCGGCTACACCAAAAATCAAATAACAGTTTTCATCGTGTACAGTGTTGGCAAAGCAAACGATGTCCTTAATCAAATCTGCAATATTCTCATGCCACTCTTGCTTGAAATCCCAGCAGTCACCTTCTTTGCCTTGTTCAAGGAAAAAGCGAATAAGGCTATCCATTGAGTAGTATTGAAATTTGGACACTATCAGTACCTTCTTTGTTCATTATTAAAACGGAAGGGAATCATAATCCTCCTCGTCATCATCTGGATCAGAAAGACCGAGCAGCTGTTTTGCTCGCAGTAACAACTGGTCATATGTAATGATGTGAAGTTGATGATATGCCGAATTCAAAATACGGAGAGCACGCATCTTATCTTCGCCCCAATCGTCAGAGCGTCCATACACCAACATACATTGTGGCTTTACAGTCTTTGTTCCGTCCACACGTTCCATAAATTCTACGGAATTGGATTGAAGTTCAATTCTGTAGAGGTAATTTAAGCACTGGGAAATTGCCGCAGTTAGCTGAGCAGTGGGATAATAATTTCCATGGGAATCTGGCCCTGCCCAAAATTGCAAATCAGGCCGTTTAATTTCTACAACATCAAGAAATCCGTCTATTGAACGCATTAGGTAGTCAGCAATGTCGTTGGTATCAATATCTCTCTCCGGCAAAATGTTGAGGTAATCTGAACCAAGTACCCATTTGTTTTGAGAGAACCAATTCTGCCAAAACGATTCCGTCCTCTCTACATCAATTGCATGTTCAAATTCTTGGACTGCATTATTCCGTTCTGCAGCAGTGATCGCTACGGTAAGGTTTTGCGTCAAAATACCGGATTCGATCAACTTAGATACAACCTCATCATCAGAGATGCCTAAATCACGCACCTTGGTAAATAGCTTGGCTGCATCCTCATCTGCCTCTATGAACTCAGTCATACCGATATTCAGTGGGGTATAGTACTCTTGAATATATTCAATTAGTTTATCGATTTCTTCAGGCTTAAGAGTAATGGCTTTATCTTCCTTGGTTATCCATTGATTCCCAACTTTCTTCTGTCGAGCAATTTTAAGTGATACAATTTGCTCGCCGCTGGATTTATGGCAATTTCTAAAAAATACTGCTTTGCAAGCACTTCTGGGGCCAGATCCTAAAATGCAGGGTTCAACATACTCTTGGCCATCGGCTGTTTTACTTACATTTTTCCACTCTTTTGCCATAAAAAACCTCTCAATACTGAGTTAGAAATTGAACTCTATTCCAGTCAGAACAGCACCGAAATCGTATTGCGGTAACGCTCCGAAATAATCTGTTTCCAAACCGACATCCAAAACATACATAAAATCCGCAAAATCATAAATCACAGGCTCACCGTGATTATCCATGAGATTCTTCCGTATGCTATCGGTTTTAGCGATGAGGCAAGTGTACTGATAATCCTTGTCGATTGCAGATGTGTTTCCGTTAGGATGCGCCTTTTGCAGATGCTGACCACTCGTCAATGCAATCAAATTCTCCAGGTACTCTGCAATCTCCTGATACCGATGTTTCGGGAAAATATGATGCATATGCGTAGCCTTTTCTCCAACAGAAAACCGGTCCAGAATTTCGGATTTTCCATCATTGTATTTGTCATTGAACTGCCGCAAATACTTTATTGCTCTGGATACACGGTACTGGTACTCATCGTCAGTCTGGGCAACGGGAACAAAGTCTCCTCGTGCCACATTTTTATCCTTGCCCGCCGCATCATCACGCCAATTGGTCTGATTATAAATGATCTTATCATATGTAATCATGGATGGAGATATTTTCCCCTTGGCGGTGCCTTTCTTGTGGTATTTACAGGCCAGAGGATTGAGAACCTTGGTGAAAATTCTGCTTGCCTCCACAGCGGTGTTGATGGGGGTGTACTTAATGCAGAAAGCTGCAAAGGTATCCTTGAGGCTCTGAAGAGCATCATTTGTCTGCTCGTCGAAGAATGTCTCAAAACTGTCCCACAGCCCACTATCTTTCAGTGTTTTCTCGATGTAGAGGCACAAAAAGTCAAAAGCATTTCTCTCCCGAAGTGCGATATACTGCAGGATGTCCATATTGGCAACGCTAAATTGAATGGTATTGCGAACAACGCCGTCCTCACGCAATACGCCTGCGGCAGCCAGCATTTTCATTGGTTGCCGGAAGAACTTGTTATATTCATCCAGAGTAGTTCGGCGCAGTGGGTCGGGTTTGCAAAAAATATTTTGAACGTTCGTAATGGCATATTCCGACTTCCAAATATTTGGAGACTGAAACGGCTGACTGCCGCCGCTCTGAATATAGTCCATAATACAGTCAGCAACGAAGCATACGGCATCAAAAGCACATTTCTGGTCAATCCAACGGCCATTGCCTGAAATACGGACATCATAATTTCGTTCTTCTAAAAACCTCGATACAAGATTATTATTCATCTCTTAGCACCCCGTAATAATACACGCTATTATTGTCGACATTAATTGACTGAGTAGACAGATTCCGCGCAATCCCATAAAACCGTCTGTACTCCTCGGACGAAAAGAACGCCTTTTGCTTCGCTGTTAATCGGAGATCTTCCTTTGGAATGAGTACAGCTACAGAGCCATCAGGAATCGTATTTGGCAAATTGTCAATGACCCGCGGATTATAGGTCATGTTCGGAGTTAGGTACACCCGTTCATTGTTTACAAACTGAGATGCCGACACAGTTTCAGCAATCTGCATCGGAAGATATACATCGTAATCCGGTATATGTGTTATGCCCAATCCATCGTCATCAATATTTCTGGCTTTAATGACCCACAGGCAATTGCCATTCGATTTTGCAACGGTATTTGCTTTGGTGATCTGCCTATCTCGGAATACAGTAAATACATCAAATCGGAGTTTTTTTGCGACCTCATCAAATTGTTCATCGCGATAAATCACGAAGGAGGGGTACGCCGGATCGGTAAGATACTCCTGACTACGGGTATGCTGCATATTGTACTTCATACTATAAACAGTCGTGTCCTTTGGCTTTTGCCGAGGATAGATAATCATACACATGGTTTCAATAGAAACCCCGGTAAAGCCATACCGCCCAAAATCAATAATGCTATCAATCTTTACTGTCCGCAAATAATCTCTTGTTTGGGTGTATTCTTCGGATGCAAGGATATTCTTGTTCAAGACCAAAGAAACACAGTCGCTACAACGAATACACTTTTCCAAGAACATTGCTGCTAAGTTGTTCGTTTTCTGATTGACATTTGCTTTCAATGCCTCTGCAATAGCAGGAGTTTTCTTCTTCAGCTTGGAGAAAGGCGGGTTTCCAACAGCCAGGTCATATCTATGCTCTGGTTGCCAGGTGATAAAGTCATGACAGATTTGATTGATAGTGAAATTGGCAGGTACGCCGATTCGGTTCAGCAGGAGAGAAAATGCTTCCAGGCTTGCTGGGTCAATATCGACCACATCAAGGATTACATGGGGAACATTTTCATACTGCTTGAACAGAAATGGAATAAAACTTCCTGCTCCAACAGAAGGCTCCAGGATACGAATTTCTTCCTTATTGAACACAGGAAGTCGTCCCATAATTTCATTTACGATAAACTTATTCGTATAAAATGCCGCATTCTTTTCCCTGTGTGCATTGCAGAGTTCTGTGATCCTCATCAGAGAAGCAATGTCCAAATTGAGCGGATTGTCCCTCAAAAATACAATCAGATTGTCTCTTTCTGCAAGGTTGTTGTCTGCAATGATGCGGTTAATCTCGGCTGCATCGCTCCGTTTCGTTTGCATTGCCGCTTTAATACGGCCAGCAATTTGGCGCATAATCTCTGTAGGAACAGCCTCACCGAGGCATTGACGGATATTTACTTCATGCTCTTTATATACTTTCCGTTTCTCAACATCACTCATTGCATTGAGTTCATCAATTGAATAGTCGACCCACCTAAAAGAATGCGGTATGGTCATCATATCCATAAGTTCCCTGATGCTGAACACACGATCCTGCTCTGGGTGGACGGTATTCTGTGCTGCAAGCTGATCGTTACGAGTATGAACACATTGAACGAATCTGTCCCAAGGTTGCCGCGTGTACTTGTCTCTATTTTTGCGAGCGTTTTCGACCCGCTTACCATCAACTATACGATGTGGCCGTTTTGCAGGATCGGCATTATCAAACGCAGATTCACTCTCTTTCAAATCATGAATCCAGGGGCGCATAGCAGGATCGTATGTTCTGAACGCATGATAAAAGTCACTTTGGCTAATTTCGCCCCACTCCAGTCGGGGGTAATCAAAAATAACCTCTCTCAATGTTTTTTCAGGCCTAAAGCTGGGATATAAATCAAACGGTGTGATATTGTTTCTATATTTTTTACTGACACCAATCATCAGAGTTCTCGTTCTGGAAGAATTAGAACCATAATTCATAAAGTTAAGAATTCTTCCGGAAATGATATATTCGGCACCCAATGCACTTCTGATGTACTCACCAATAGGCATGACCTGCTCATCTGGGGTGATGCACAATGTTTTTTGGAATGCCATTACATTTTCAAAAACAAAGAAACGGGGTTTAATCCGGTTAATAATCTCTACAGATTCAACTACCAAGCTATTTCTGTTGATCTCCCGATCATTCTTTTTATGATTGATGACACTAATGCCCTGGCACGGAGGGGTTGCAATAACCACATCAATGCCATCATTGCCCATCTTTTCCCACTTGTCGATTTCATCATATATCTTCTGCTTAATTGCTGACTGCGTAATATCGCCAGGAATGTAGCCGGAGTTCAGTTTGCATTTTTTATTTACACGTTGCACATCCATGCGTCTCGATAAAAGTTCATTGGTTGCAACACATTCAAATCCTTCCATGTGGAATCCATAGCAACCAACACCTGCCGAACTGAACAGGGAAATGTATGTCATGGTCTTATCCTTTAACAATGCGTTACACCTCCCCCTTGTCATCGTTCATGCATTTGTGTTCCATAATATCCCCAAAGTCACAGTCAAGGACATCACATATTCTACCAAGGATAGCTAAGTTGACCGCTTCATCCCGGCGCATTTTGGTCATAGTATTAGGGGCAATTCCAGCTTCTTTCCGCAATTCGGACTGACTCATTTTTTTATCAATCAGAAGTTTCCATAAACGATTATATGAAACAGACATACTATGCCTCCTGTAAAAGTCGTATATCAATATTATAGCGACAAAATGTGAATTTTTCAAGATGCAATCGCAAATATATGCGATTTCCAAACAGATTTCATATGCTATTTGTCCCTGTGTCAGAAATGACATGGGGATTTTTTGTTTTACCTGGCAAAAAATCCCCGCCGCCGTGACTAAGTAGTGAGAAAAAATACTCTCTCCAACGGGGTTCGATTCGGACGAATTTTTCGCTTATAGGCAGAGGAAAGAAACATTTTTGATTTTCGTTGAAAAAGCGGCGTTCTCATGTCCGGTGGTGAGCGAAGAGAGAAAATTTCTAAGTTCTCTGTTCAAACCGCAATCTCACCTCCAGTGGGTAGTGGGGGTTGACATTTTTCCCATGTAAGCGAAGGCGGCAGAAAATTCATATAAAAATATGATTTTCTTCGTCAAAACGCTTCTCCCATCTCCAAAGAGGAATAGAGGGAAGAAAATTTCCAAAGTTTTCGGCCAAACCGAGATCTGACCTCCAGTGGTTAGTGGAAAGGGATTTTTCCTCAACCATCGTCAAAACGGCTCCTTGCTGACCAAGTGCTAACTGTAAGGGGCAATACACAAAATCGAAAGGAGGCACACACAGTGCAAGTTCAATTAGAAAAAATACCGCAGTATTTAAAGGACAACGGCCAGTTCTGCAACTGGAGATATGAACTGCGGGACGGCAATCAGACCAAGGTGCCGTATATGTCCGGCACAAGACGCAAAGCCAATGTGGATGACCCGACCACATTCACAGCCTTTGAGACTGCGGTATCCGCAACAGGCTATGACGGCATCGGCATCCGTGTCTGCGGCCGGATCGTGGGTATCGACCTGGACCACTGTATCGAGGATGGCAAGCTGCTCCCGTGGGCGCAGGCCATCGTAGACCGCTTCGGTGCGACCTACATCGAAATCAGTCCCTCCGGCGAGGGCATCCGCATTTTCTGTCTGCTGCCGAGCGGCTTTGAATACGATACCCAGACCTATTACATCAAAAAGGGCAACATCGAGGTCTACATTCCTGGTCACACCAACAGATTCCTCACAGTGACCGGGAACACCATCAACGGCGCAGATGTGACGGAAACGGGAGAATCTCTCGTTTGGCTGCTCGACACCTATATGCGCCGCCCCACACCTTCGACTGCCGCCATTGCCATTCCCAACGAAAGCTACCTCAGTGATGATGCTGTGATTGCTAAAGCATCCGCTGCCCAGAACGGTGAAAAGTTCAAGCGGCTCTGGAACGGTGACATCACCGGGTACAAGAGCCAAAGCGAAGCGGATGCTGCATTGGTTTCCATCTTGGCATTCTGGTGCAGCGGTGATAAAGCACAGATGGACAGGCTTTTTCGACAGTCCGGCTTGATGCGTGAAAAGTGGGATTCCCTCCGTGGTGCTGGCACCTACGGCAACATCTCCATCGAAAAGGCAGTCGCTCGAATGACCGACTACTACAAGCCTATCATCCCACGCTCTGCCGCCGAGGATTTCGGAGTGGAACGGCTGAAGGAACTTGATCCTATGGATTCCTCCAAATACCCGTGGAACGACATTGGCGCTGGTCACATCTTCGCTGACTTCTATCAAGACAGACTGCGCTATGTGCCGGAGCGGAAGATGTGGTTTCACTATGAAAATGGTGTATGGCAGCCGGATACCGGCAATCTCCGTGCGATGCTCTACTGCATGGAACTGGCTGACCTCATGTACACCTTCGCCCTTGAGATAAGGGACGAGGATAAGCGTAAATCCTATATGAAATACGCCAGCCGATGGCAGAGCCACTCCAACCGGGTCAATATTCTCAAGGATGCTCAAGTATATCATCCCATTCCATACGGCAGCTTCGATGCGGACATCTACATCTTCAACTGCAAAAACGGCACTCTGCATATCGACACCGGGGAGTTCACCGAACACCGCAGCACCGACCTTCTCACCAAGATCAGTCCCGTGGTGTATGACCCAACAGCCTACTCGGAGCGTTTCGGCACCTACATTGATGAAATCATGAGCGGTGATACCGACAGAGCCAAGTTCCTGCAGAAGATCCTCGGCTATGGTCTTACTGGAGACACCCGGCACGAATGCATGACCATCCTCTACGGCGTGACCACACGCAACGGCAAAGGTACCCTCTGTGAAAGCGTACTGAAGGTGCTTGGTGACTATGGCTGTGCCTCCCGCCCGGAGACTATCGCCATGAAAAGCTACACCAATGGCTCACAGCCCAGCGAGGATGTGGCTCGGCTTGCCGGTGTTCGCTTCGTAAATATCCCGGAGCCAGGAAAAGGAATGGTGCTGGATGCCGCCAAGGTTAAGGCTATGACCGGCAACGATACCCTCAATGCCCGTTTCCTTCACGAGAACAGCTTTGACTTCCAACCGCAGTTCAAGATCTATGTGAACACCAACTTCCTGCCAGTCATCAACGATATGACCTTGTTCTCCAGTGACCGCATCATCATTATCCCGTTTGACCGGCATTTTGATGAGCAGTCCCGTGATACCACACTGAAACGCCGCTTTGCAGAGGAAGGTGTCCAAAGTGCCATCCTCAACTGGCTGTTGGAGGGATACCGCTTGCTCCAGAGCGAGGGAGTATTTCTCCCTAAGTCCGTAAAAGATGCCACCGACCGCTATCAGCATGACAGTGACAAGATGGCACTGTTCTTTGAGGACAACCTGGTAGCAGATGAAACGGCAGAGGAACTGACCTCCACGGTCTATGCCCGGTATAAGGGATGGTGCCAGGAGAACGGATGCTACCCGGAGAGCATGAAGAACTTCAAGCAGGGACTGCAGGCTTTTGCTCAGGTAGTCCGCAAGCGTCCCAAGCACGGCGGCGAAAAAACCACGATGCTCATCGGCTATCGGCTCATTTCCGAGTTCGATGCTCCGCCGCTGACATAATCACACGGCATGGGGCAATGTGGCAGATGATTATAGGTTTTTTCTATAGGAAAACAAATCTTGAAAACAACCATAATTACTTGCCACATTGCCCCGTGCGGAAAGGAGGCGGTGCCTATGATTGCGTAGCATCCTGTGACCCATACACCCAAAATCAACGAAAGGAGCAAAACGCTATGAAACACAGATTCTTTTACGGCTTGAAGCCGGGCATCAACAATCTCAGCACCAAGGACTTCTCCCAGAAGGACTATGAGTGCAGCTTGCTCTTCCAGACCAAGCGTGGCGCACCCGTAGTGGTGGCCCGTCACAAGAGCCTGGATATCTGGAAGGTGCAGAATGGTTTCTCCACCGTGTTCTTCGGAACAAAGGCAGAAGCACTGGCCTACTGCAAAGGTCGGTTCCTCGATGCAGACGGACAGGCGGTGTAAGCCATGACAGACATCAAGTATTACCCACTCATCGACTGCGACACTGAGGGTACGGAGAAAGTGGCAATGATCCCCGCAACCAACGGCAGCACAGTCAAGGCGCAGAGCGGAATGTGGATCGAAGAGATGATACCTCACTACTTCCGGCTCTACACCAAAAGCAGCTGTTCCGCTGACACCTTCTATATCCGCTGCCCTCGATGCGGCTCGGCACTGAAGCGTATCAGCGGGAGCATCAACGAAACCAAGCGCGGCCTGTATGTATGTAGTGCCTGCGCCAAGAAATAAGGAGGAAAATTCTATGTCCAACAAGATCACCAAGCAGTTCCTGCAGGAACACTTCCGCAAGCACGATTCCATCACGCTCTACAAGCCAGATGGCACTCCCGTCACCTTTGTCAAGCACCACAATCTGATCGTGAACGGCGGTCATCACAGCTTTATGTTTAGGACTTACGATGAACTGATGGATTTCTACAAGAAGCACCATCTCTGCTTGAAGCCTGTCATCGCCATTGGCTGATGCCACCCGTGCGTACCTCATGCCCGGAGGGGAGGTCAACATCTCTGTGGCTTTTCCCCTGGACAACGGGCGTGGAGTCTCACGCACAAAATCGCGTATTCAAAGGGGTAATATACCCAATTAAAACATTATGGAGGTTATTTCTATGAACATCACTAAGGACTATTTCGAGAAGCAGCTCAAGAAGCATGACAAGGTCACCGTCTATGCACAGGACAATATCCCGCTGACCATCAGCAAGGCACCCTGCATCCGCCGTGACGGTGCGCGTCTTGAGTTCGACATGGACTGTGCCGATCTTGCCGACTACTGCAATCTGGCCGGTCTGTCCATCAAGCCTAATAACCATTAAGGAGGAAAACGCAATGAAAACTTATACCGAAATGCTGCCCCATATCGAGGGCAACGATTATGAGACCCACTTCTGGAATGCCATCCGTGGCAAGCAGGGTCACAAAGAGCATCTTGTGAAAGGCATCGATACCGCTACCGGCGCATTCACTCTCACCACCAAGGGACAGGAGAAGTACATGGCTGCCATCAAGCAGGAAGGTCTGTTCCGCAGCCTTGCCACCGATATCCAGGTTTATGACCATGTCTACAACATCAAGACCGTAGAGGGTGATGATGTAGCAGTCTGGGTACCGGAGGGCGGCACGATCCCCATCACGGACGGTATGGCTGATTTCAGCGATATTGCTCTGGCAAGCCACAAACTGGCTGTGTTCCTCAAGTTGGAGGATGCCCTCATCCGTGACCCTTACTTCAAGGTAGAGAACTATCTGGTCAAGCGTCTGGCCAAGAACTTCGGCAGAGCCGAGGATAACGGTTTCATCAATGGCACCGGCGAGAATATGCCCACCGGCATTCTGGCAGAGACCGGCGGTGCAGAGGTCGGTGTGACCACTTCTGCGCTGACCTACGATGATGTGGTCAAGCTGTTCTTTTCTGTGAAGCCTGAGTATCGCAAGAACGGCATCTGGATCATGAACGATGAGACCGCGCTGGCTCTGCGTACCCTCAAGGATAACGCCGGACAGCCCATCTGGAATCAGTCCAACGATACCATCCTGGGTCACAAGGTGTGCATCTCCGAGTTCATGCCCATTGCCGAATCCGGCAGCAAGCCTATCGCATTCGGTGACTTCAGCTACTACTGGATCGTGTCCCGCCGCCCGGTCAGTGTCCGTACTCTCACCGAGCAGTTTGCGATGGTGGATTGCGTGGGATATCTGGCATACGAGTTTCTGGACGGGAAACTCGTCCGTCCCGAAGCCATCAAGGTCATGCAGATGACTGCATAATTTCCGGGAGGCTCCTGTGGGCAGCGTCCTGCAGGGGCTATTCCCCCTAAAACTTATGCGAATTTGCACACGCGACCCCATGCCCGTTGTCCGCCTATATAGGCACAGAGATTAGACCCGCCCTACCGGGTCGGAAAGGAGACTGTTATGGATGTGAACACCATTACTGAAAAGAAACCGAGCCGGGTCACAGAAATGCAGGTCGGTGATACCATTTTCACCGTAGTCTCCGTTGAAAGTGATCGAGCCAGAGAACACCTTTATGATAAGGTAAAAAGGATGATACTGAACAATGAAAATACGGAGACGCCACCCACGGCTACGGCTGCATAAGCGCCTGTGCGGCAGGCCATGCCGTTATCATAAAATTCACACCAAAGACTGCAAATAACCCTTGACTTATCCGCAATAGTACGGGAATATAGAGTACCCGCTTGAGGACTGTCGGAAAGGAGCATATCATGAAACAATTAAATAGACAGTCCTCCACTATTGCGACGGATAAGATCACGGCTTTGTACTGCCGTTTGTCCCGTGACGATGAACTTCAAGGCGATAGCAATTCCATTCTGAATCAAAAGGCTATTCTCCAGAAATTCGCTGATGACAATGGCTTCGGGAACACCTCGTTTTTCGTTGACGATGGATTCAGTGGGACGAACTTCGAAAGACCGGATTGGCAGCGCCTTATGGCACTGGTGGACGAGGGCAAGGTCGGCACGGTCATTGTCAAGGACATGAGCAGACTGGGAAGAGACTACCTCAAGGTAGGCTACTACACCGAGGTGGTGCTGCCCGGTGCCGATGTCCGGTTCATTGCCATCAACAACGGCGTAGACAGCGCCAATCAGCAGGACAGCGATTTTACTCCGTTTCTCAACATCATCAACGAATGGTATGCCAAGGACACCAGTAAGAAAATCCGAGCGGTGTTCAAGGCGAAGGGTGAATCCGGCAAGCCGCTGTGTACCAATCCTCCGTATGGCTATCTCAAAGACCCTGACGATAAACATCACTGGATCGTGGATGAGGTCGCAGCCGATGTGGTCAGAGACATCTTCAAAATGTGCGTAGCCGGAAAGGGGCCTTCGCAGATAGCCAAGGCACTGTCACAGCGTCAGATACCCGTTCCCACAGTGCATCTCCACCGCATGGGCATCAACACCCCTGCCAGAGAGCCGGAGGACATTTACGCTTGGCAACAGCGCACAGTAGCAGATATTCTGGTGAAAATGGAATACTTGGGTCACACAGTCAATTTCAAGACCCAGAAGAAATCCTACAAATCAAAGAAAAAGGTCAACAATGACCCGTCCGAATGGGTGATCTTTGAGAACACCCACGAAGCCATTATTGACCAGGAGACCTTTGAAATTGTCCAGAATATTCGCAACGGCAGACGCAGGCTCACGCCGATGGGTGAAATGCCGGTCTTGTCTGGGATGCTGTTCTGTGCAGACTGCGGTGCGAAACTGTACCAAGTCCGAGCCAGAGGGTGGACGCATGAGCAGGAGCATTTCGTCTGCGCCACATACCGCAAGCAGAAAGGAAAATGTACATCCCACCAGATCCACAATGTGCAGGTGGAGCAGATTCTGCTGACGGAGATCAACCGGATGCTCGCCTTTGTGCGTGACCGCGAGGGCGAATTTGTGGAACTGCTTACCAAGAAAAACGAGCGCGACCTCAATCGCCAGTTCCGTGAGTACAGCCGTGAATTGGAACAGGCCACACAGCGCATCACCAAACTGGATGGCATCATCCAAAGGCTCTATGAGGATAACCTCGATGGAAAGATATCCGATGAGCGTTTTGCCAAGATGACCGCCACCTACGAACAGGAGCAGAAAGACCTCCAAGCACGGGTGATCGTCCTGCGTGAGACCCTCTCAAAAGCCAAGGCACAGAGGCTCAACATCGATTCCTTCCTCGCACAGGTCAAGAAGTACACCGAGGTTAAGGAACTGGATGCCGAGATCATCCGAGCATTGGTGGAGCGCATCGATGTGTTCAAGCCGGAGAAGGTGCCGGGTACCAGAACGAAAAAGCAGACCATTCTCATTCATTGGAACTTCATTGGAGCAGTCGAACTGCCCCAGGAACAGAAAAAATCGGCATAGCCGGATTTCTCCAAACTATGCCGATATTTTTCCAAGGAATAAAATCCCTTAGTGAGACCCCCTTTAGGGTCGTCCTGTTATTTTTGAATGGCGGCGACGGAATAGATACCCGGGAAAACAGAAAGATTTTGTTCCCTAACAGAATAGTATCTGCTCTCCGTGAGATTTGTTTCGTCCGTTCCCGTTGGAATAAAAAAAGATAGGCACAGGACAGCCGGTGTAAAACCGGCATACATCCTGAACCCGCTTTCTCTAATCTAAGGAAAATTATTTCGCTGGGCTTACCATTCCATTACCGGAAACCCATTCCTGCACCAGCTTTACGCTGGCTCGGACTGCCTCCGCGATCTTTTCCACAGACATTCCCATTTGGAAAAGGCTGATGGCGGTCGCTCTCTTTTCTTCCTCGCGGCCTTCTTCTTTCCCTTCCTGGAAGATTTCTTCAGAGACTTCACACATTTCGCTTCGACCTCCTTCTTCGCTCTTGAGATAGCGTACCCGTTTGGAGAGTTCTCCCTGCGTCTGATCCTCCGGATCGGATGCCTTAAAATACTGCATCATCGCTGCTATTTTCGAACCGTCGTCTATGGCTGCATTCACATATACAATATGCAGGCCGTCATCATACGGAATTTTTGTGTTCTTAAAATGCTTTTCGACCTCATAGATCGTATGGCCTTCCTGCCAAATATCCGTTTCGCTCAGATAGAAGATGTAAACCTTCGGCAAGTCCGCATATGTGGTACTCTTTTCCAGGTAGCTGCTGTCGATCATCGCCCCGTAGAAGCGGGTGCGGCGGGCGTGGTCGACCGTGTTCAGCCGCTGGATCTCCAGATTGTACAATTTCTCGGACGCATCCTCCGCCAGTACATCCAAAATAGCGTCGCGGGAGTCCGTTTTGGAAACCCGGTATTGCGTCCGGACTTCCTTCACATTCAGGCTTTCAATTCCCGTCAAGGTTCGCAGCACATACTGGCAGGCCGGGATATCATTGAGAGCCACCGACATGAAGGTGTCGCTCATCAGGGTGAGGCTGCGCATCCGTTTCACGCGCTGCTCACGAGCCTGTATCCGGTTGCTTTCTTCGCTCACGTTCCAAATCGCCTCCGTCCCTTTTCCTAATTTATCATACCATTCTGCCGCAAAAAACGCAAGTAAGCCGCCAATTTTCACAGAAAGTTCATCGGACAGCATTTCCGTGCCGGAATATTCGGCCTAGCTAAAATCTTTGCCGCAAGTAATTCAAATATTTCCCTGGCCCGATCCTGCATCGTCCGGTTGTATTTCTGATTTTTCTACATCGTCATACTTTTCCCAACCCGCTGTCTCATCTCCATCCCTCCGACAAACCGAATCACGATCTCCTCCCTGGAAAGCACAGTCACGCGCTCGATCACGCGGCGCACTAGTTCGTTGGAGTATTCTGTCAGATTCAGATCTTTATCGTCGAGCAGGGCGATCACCTCCCTCATCTCGTCCTCTCTTCCCCTTGCATAGTCCGCACAGGAGACAAGCTGCTTTTCCTGCTGCCTGAGTCGGAGCATCTCATCACTGATCTGCTTGATTCTCAGATCCGTCAGGTCATTTCCGGCAAACGTCAGAAGACGGTCAAGCTCCCGATTGAGCTCTTCCAGACGGTGACGAAGCTCCTCCGGCTGAGAGCCCTGATTCTGCTGTGCCGTGCATTGGAGGATGATTTCCTGCAGGGAGGCGGCCATATCGTTCTGATTGTCGCGGATCAGGTTTTGCATCGCTTCCATAATGGCATCATGCAGCAACTCCTCTCGTATGGTAGGGGAGGAGCCGCAGATTCTGGAACCATATTCCAGGCGATTGATGCATCGCCACACAATTTCCTTTCTGCCATGGATGCTCCAGGTAACCCTTCGGTACAGGCTGCCGCAGATGCCGCACACCAATCGCTCCGTTAAGGCGTATTTGCTGGAAAATCTTCCGCGGTTGGTCTTTGCTCTTTTGATATTTGTCACCAACCACCAGTTTAACCCCGTCCAGGCCACGGCCACGCAGCCACTGGAAGAAGCTGACCCAACTGGCCTTGTCCTCTTTCATACCCTCTGCAGCGCCTAAAACCTCACGGTATCCGTCTTCATTTACTGCAATTGCAACCAGAATGGCCACATTTTCAAACTCTCCGCCCCAGTTGCGGCGCAGGTAGATCCCATCTACATAGACATACGGATAACGTCCACCTTGCAGAGGACGGTTCCGCCAATCTTCAATGTGGACATACGCTTTCTTGTTCAGCTCACTGATGGTGGAGGGAGAGACCTTGCTGCCCCACAGGGCCTCGGTGATGTCCTCCACACGCCGGACAGATACGCCCGCCAAGTACATCTCAATGAGTGCCTCTTCCACGCTGCTCTCCCGGCGGCGATACCGCTCAATAATAGCCGTCTCAAAGGAGATTCCCTTGAGCTTAGGCACTTTGAGGGTGACATCCCCGGAAGTGGTGGTGAGGCTGCGGTTGTAGTGACCGCTGCGATAGCCCTGGCGTTGCTCATTGCGCTCGTACCGAGCCGCCTGGGTCAGCTTTTGAGCCTCGGCCTCCAGCAGCTCGTTGAGGGTTTCCTCTACGCTTCCGCGCACAAGTTCCTTGAGCTGCCCCTTGATTACTTCCTCGTTTAGCTGTACAATCTTCTCGGACATGGTTTGCTGTCTCCTTTCAGAATGGTGTGTCGCGACTTCATTCTACCAGAGTTCTGCAAACCATGTCTCTTTTTATCTACTTTTCAATTTGCGAAATTTATTCTACCTTATCCTGGGCGGGCTGACTGCTTGGAATCAAAATACTCCCTGATGCGGTTTTCTTCCTGCATCAGGGAGTATTTTGTCTCTTACCTCATGGAACAGATTCTCTTTTGTCCAACTATCGCTTGTTTATGTTTGTCTGTAAACCTGCAAGTGCTCAAACGATGGAAGCAGAGCGGTCCGTAGGGCGAAATATTTTCTGCAAAAAGTGGAATATGCCGTAACGCCAGGTCTGCCACTCATGAACACCGGGACAGTGATAGATTTTCATGCGTGTCACACCGTTTTGTACTGCTTTCTGATAAGCAAGTTTCAGATCCCGGTAGCGCGTTCCTCCTCTTGTTCTCCCACAGAACAGAACAGGAGGTCCAAACTGTCATTCATTTTCTCCGCATCAAACAGAAGGGGAAGATGATCGGCTGTCCCACCAATTTGATGCATAGATTCAACAGTGGTTCGTCCGCTGAACATGCCGATAGACCGAAATCTGCCAAGCTGCCTCAGACCAATGTAGAAAGCCTGATAGGCGCCTCTGGAAAGTCCCGCAACAGCAGTATGGGACGGGTTGGTCAAAACGCGAAACCGATTGTTGATAAAGGGGATGACATCCTGCATCAACAGGGCTTCAAAATCCATTGGGGTGGGTTTTTCACCGTTTCGGTAAACCTCGCCGGAGTTGCACACGACGATCATCTCTTCCGCCTTTTCTTCGGCGAGGAGATTATCTAAAATGAAATTCAACTTTGCCTGCCAGAACCAGTTTGTCTCGTTCTCTCCCCCGCCGTGTTGGAGATATAAAACAGGATACCTCTTTTTTTTCACCGTCGTAGCCAGGAGGCGTATAGACCAGACAGTCACGCGGTCTTCCTGTTAGAGAAGAATGATAAAATTCATAGCGAATGCTGCCATGTGGAACACGGTTTACCTCGTAAAATTTACCTTCTGCATGTGGAAGATCCACATAGTTTATCATTCTATCGTATCCTGCGCCGATGTTGACACAGGGGTTCATGGCTTCAATCCCGTCCACATAGAAAATAATGGCAAGATATTTTGTGGGCAGGCCAGACAGCGTCAGTTCCCAATATCCACCCTTGCAGCGGTTGAGCGGACGCTTTTCTTCTCCTGCAAGGCTGCCCGGCATTCCTGAAAATTCCACTTTAGAAGCGTTTGGGGCAAAAAAACGAAGCAGGACATCGCCGTTTTCCAGATAGGTGACGCCGTTCTGCCCGTATCGATTCCCAAACGGGATCGGATCAAAGGAAAGCGCCTGAGAGGTATAGACCTGGTTGCAGTTCTTTTCTGTCAAGATATCGTTCTCTCGATTCCCTTCTTCACAAAAAGCATTGCTGCAAAAACTCAAAAATGCTGTTTCTCCACACGCTCCATTCATGTTTTCCAGGATAACAGGAATGCTTCAGAACTCGAACACCGCAGCGTTCCATTCGTTCCTGCGTCTTTTGCCACTCCGCCTTTTTTCCCTCCTCATCCAGTCCAAAGGAGAAAAACAGGAGGCGGAAAGCCTGGTTGACGGCGGAACCGTTTTGTCCGTTTCCGTCGATGGCATAGCCTGTACTGCAAACCACCAGCATCGGGGAAACCAGTTTTTGTGCGATCAGATTATCCAGGATCCAGTTCAAATGGCCGTGCCAGAACCACGCGGTTTCGTTTTCTCCCCCTCCGTGCTGCAAATACAACACAGGGTAGGATTCCTCTGAAGTGTCATATCCGGGAGGGGTATAAATCATACACCGCACGTTTTTTTCAGTACCTGGGATTCCCAAAATTCACACCGAATGGTTCCATGAGGGACATCCTGAATTTCTACAAATTTCTTTTCCGGATCCGGGATATCAATATAATTGACGACTCGTCCATAACCGACTCCAAGATTCATTCTGCTGTTGAGGATTTCATTTCCATTACTCCAGAAGGTAACATAATGAAACCGTTTCGGCAGTCCCTTTACCACAGCGGTCCAATAGCCATCCTCCATTTTTTTTCAGCGGTATTTTTTCCTCTCCCATGCTGCTGCCGGGCATACCGGATACTTCGACGTGTTCTGCCTCCGGTGCAAAAAGAGTGAATTCCACGCTTCCGTCCGGATAGTACACGGCCCCGGGCAGCCGCACTCTGGTGGTATATCCGGAAAGCGCCAGATCCTCCTTGGTTGGATTGGAAAACGACATTCCATGGACAGAATATACTTCGTTGATCACGGTGAAACACCTTTCCTTTCTGCATCATTCTTTTACCGCGCCGATGACAATGCCTGTCACAAAATATCTTTGCAGGAACGGATAGATCACCAGAAGCGGGACAGTGGCCACCACAATTTTAGCCGCATTCAGCGTGCGGGTGGAGATGGTCATGAAATAAATCAGCTGTTGAGGATCGGTGATTTGCGAGACGTCTATGGTCAACTGCTGAATGTAGGTTTGAAGCGGGTATTTGCTCGGTGTACGCATATAGATCAGGCCTTGGAAATAATCGTTCCAATGATTTACAATGCAAAACAGAGCCACCGTGGCAAGACCCGGCTTTGAAATCGGAAGAACCACTCGTGTCAGAATGGTCCACTCAGATGCGCCGTCGATCACGGCCGCTTCCTCCAGAGCCTCCGGAAGCCCCTTCATGAAATTCATGAGCAGGATGACGTTAAATACGGGGACTGCTCCCGGTAGAACCAATGCCCAGATGGTATTGAGCAGGTGCAGCTTGGATACAATGATGTATCCAGGAATGAGACCACCATTAAACAACATGGCAAAAATGACAAGTTTCATGTAAATATCGCGGCTTGCAAAACGGTTTTTGCTTTTCGACAGGGGATACGCCAGTAAAATCATCATCAGCATGTTCAGTCCTGTACCCAGCACTACGCGCAGAACGGAAATCCAGGCAGAGCGCCAAAACTGGTTGTCCTCAAGCAGCTTCTTGTACGAACTCAGCGTGAATCCCACAGGAAGAATCCCCACCTGGTTGGCGTTGACCGCAGAGTTGTTGCTGAACGAGATCGCCAGCGTATTCAGCAGCGGGAGCAAGCAGCAGAGTGTCATCAAAATGACGATCAACCATACCACCGTGTCCATAAGCTTATTTTTAAAAAATTCTATCTGCATCATTTTTCCCCCACTTTTCTCGTTAGAAAATGGAACGGCTGACCAGCTTGCGTGATACCAAGTTGGAAGACATAATCAGAACAAATCCAATCACGGACTTAATCAGTCCTGCCGCGGTGGCAAGGCTGTACTGCATATCGATCAGACCAATCCGGTAAACATATGTGTCAATGATATCTCCTGTTTCATAAACCAGAGGGTTATAGAGATTAAAAATCTGATCAAAACCCGCGTTGAGAATATTTCCCAGATTCAGCGCCATCATCAGGACAATGGTTGGGACCAGCATGGGAAGAGTAATATAAAAAATTTTTTGGAGCCGGCTGGCACCGTCCAGCGAAGCCGATTCATACAATCCGGGATCGATGGATGTAAGAGCCGACAGATAGATGATGGATCCGTAACCGAATTCTTTCCAGCAGTCCGAAAGAATGATCACCGGGCGAAACCATACATTGCTTCCCAAAAAGAGGATGGGATCGTGGCCCGTGGACTGGATCAGGCTGTTGATTGGACCGTCAAATCCAAGAATGCTAGAAACGACGTTTGCCAGGACTACCCAGGAAAGAAAATGCGGCAGGTATACAATGGTCTGTACCGTGCGTTTGAAAGCAATCACTCGGATTTCATTGAGCAACAGAGCAAAGAAGACCGGAACAATGATTCCTGCCGCGAGTTTTCCCAGTGAGATAATAATGGTATTGGCGAAAATCTGACGGCTGCTTGGCAAAGAAAAGATAAAATCAAAATTTTCCAAACCAACCCATCTGGATTGGAGAATCCCCTTCGCCGGCATATAGTCCTGAAAAGCCATCAGAATACCAAACAGAGGGGCAAAGGAGAATACGGCGAGAAATAACATGGGAAGCAGCAGCATCAGGTGGAAGGGAATCTCCCTTTTGAGTCTTTTTTTCATAACATGTTCCTTTCCTTCCTCTCCTGCGGCCCTGCAAAAGGCCGTGCGGGAAGTTTCTTTTCAGAAAAAGCGCCCTTTGATGCATCGTATCCGCCGGGTTGTCCGCCTAGGCCTTTTCAACAAGACCTGTTTTTCTGTTTATTTGGCAACCTCTGCGCTCACTTCTTCGGTGATCGTGTCACCGCCGCTGGCATACCATTCTTCCACAAAGGAGTCAAACGAATCGATCGGATCCTCGTTCATGACAATTCTCAAAAGCATTTCAGATTCCATTTTTTGCAGCGAACCCCAGCGTAGCTTCATAGTATCTGTGGAGCTGTAAAATACAGGACTGATTTTGTTGTATGGAACTTCAGCTGCCAGTCTGGTGCCGATCATTCTGCCATAGTAGTTGGACCAGTCGGTTTTGTCCGGAAGCTGTCCCGCATCGATTGCGTCCACGTATTTTTGGCAGGAAGCAGCCACGCCGTATTCAAAGGCAGTTGCGTCCTCCGGTGATTTTCCGTCCAGAATATCCCGAATGTTCTCGTAGCACAGTACGAGGGCGTTGTTGAAATCGCAGTTGCCCAAGAAGTCACAGGCCACGTCGCCCGCGATATAGGCTTTTTCCACATCGCTCTGCACATAGTCGGAGCGGCGCATATAGTCATACTGGAGAGAGACGAGCTTGACCGCTACTTCGGGATGCTCAAAGCCCTTGCGAACCACCAGATAACCCATGGAAGGATTCTGTTCAATGACCGTGACTTTTCCATCCTCACCGACGGGGACCACACAAGGAACCCATTCCACACTGTTATCGAGCGCCCATGCGTCGGATGCAGGACTGTTGCAGGACCACCATGCTCCAAAGAATGCGCCGCATTGCCCGCTGGCCACCACTGCAATGCGATCGTCGTTGGTGCGGACCGCTACCTGCGGATCGATCAATCCCTTTGCATACCAGTCCCGCAAAACCGTCAGCGCTTCCTTCATTTCCGGCTGTACGGAGCCGTAAACTACTTCTCCATCCTTCTCAATCCACTGGCCGGGCGCTGCGCCGTAGTGGGTGAAAATATTATTGAGTTGGAACTGGGCGCCATAAGCGCCAGCGATACCGGTATTCACCACCAGACCAATGGTTTTTCCCTCACCATTATTTCCAGGATCCTGTTCCACAAACTGCTGCAGGATATATTCGATGTCTTCCATGGTTTCCGGCTCTTCCAAGTTCAGTTTGTCGAGCCAGTCTTTTCGCAGCCAGAGAAGCTCCTGACCATTGAAAATATTGGTAGCTGGAATACCGTACAGCTTACCGTCAATTTTGCCACTCTCCAGGCATCTTCCGTCAAATGAATCATAGATGTCCCGAATGCGGTCGGTGGCGCAGTCTTCAAAGGCTTGCGTCAGGTCTTCTACCATATCGCTTTCCACGAGCTGCTTCAGAGTGGAATAATCGCTGACTTTCATCACGTCCGGGATATTGCCGTCCGCAATCGCCATCGCAACTTTTTTGTTATAGTCATCGCCGCCGTTTCCGACAAAATCGATCTGAATATCGATGTTCAAGAAGCCGCCGATAATATCGTACATCGCGTTGTCATCGTCGTTGTGATTTTCCCACTCAGTTCCAGCCAGAGCGGAGAAATTTCTTCCTGCTTCTTTTCCGAATGTTACTGTTACGGTCTCAGGATATGGCGTCAGTGGATCGGTAGCCGCTGCGATCCATGCGTCATCCTCCGCAGAGCTGCCTGCTGAAGACGTTGTGTCGGTAGACAGTTCACCGCTGTCCGTGCATCCGCCGGCTCCGCAAGCCATCAACAGCGCCAGCATAGCGGCAATCCCTTTTTTCCATAAAACCTTCATTGCTCTTGTATCCTCCTTGTTCCCTGATTTTCTGTTTGTTATACAAGCTTGTATCGATTATAATGAAATTATAGTAAGAGGGGGCTTTCATGGAAATATCAAATAAATCCACTTTTATATCAATTTTCTACATCCGTCAAAGGTTCTTTTGGCAGCAGTACCCTCACAATAGTTCCTTCGCCTCGAATGCTGTGGATTTCCAGACCGTACTCATTGCCGTATAGCAGGTGAATCCTTTCCTGTACATTTTTCATCCCGTAACCGTTCGTTTTGCTGTTGAGAAGCTGTTTGAGTTGTTCCGCTTCTATTCCGGCACCATCGTCCCGGATTTCAAATATCATATCCCTCCCCTTTCCAAAGGCAGAAAGGCTCAGGGATCTGTCCTGCTTGCGACTACTTGCCAGACCGTGTAAAATGGCATTCTCCACGATTGGCTGGAGGATCATGACGGGGATTTTGCAGGGATACAGAGACGAGTCCACATGGTAGCTCACTTGGAACAGATGGCTTTGTAATTCTTTCTGGATGGTGATATAAGCGCGGATATTTTTCATCTCATTTTCCACATTGGAAAATTCACGTCCCTTATTCAGGGCTGTGCGGTAAAAAACAGAGAGTTGGTTGATAATTTCGCTGGCTTCCTCGTCACCGTTCATCAAAGTTTTCCAACGGATTGCGGAGAGTGTGTTGTATAAAAAGTGGGGGTTGATCTGGGCGCGCAGCATTTGAATCTGATATTCTTTTCGGATCAACTGTTCCCGATAGACATCCTTGATCAAATGCTGGATCAATTGCATCATCGTGATAAATTCGTCCGTCAGATATCCGATTTCATCCTTTGATTTGCTCTGCACCCAAATTTCATTTTGTCCTTCCCGCAGCTGTCTGATATTAGCGGCAAGATTTTCAATACGGGTGACAGCAAGTCTGGAAAGAAGCAGGCTGGTCAACACGGCAGCCATCAGGCACACGACAGAGATCCCTATCAATCCTGGCACCATCTGCCAATTTCGATTCCAGAAATACCCCTTCGACTGATAAAGGTAAATTGTCCAGCCACTGGACTCCACTGTCCGGCAGGAACAGAAAAATCCGTCCTGTTCCCAGATCTGTCCCGTGTGTTTTCCGCTGTTTGCTGTGAAGAAAACAGACGTCAGTCCATTTGGCGGGACGTCATAGGCAACGTTGCCACAAGAGTCGAAAAGGGTTACGCCGTATCCCTGGCTGGAGAGACTTCCGAACAGTCTCTCCAATACATCATCGTGCAGCTGAATGTACAGATAGTTTTCTCCACAGCTCGACACAAGCTTCTGAAGCTTACATACTCCCTGATCTGTGTCATAGATCCACCGGTTTTCCCCTTGCAGGCGTATGGTTTCGGAAAGCTCATCGGTAGGGAGTACCCAGGGAGTGTGACGTTCCACATTAGAAGCAGAATACAGCGTCAGCTGGGCAATATCCCCATTGAAGGTGAGCACAGAGGAAAACAGAGGTGTGACCTGATTGGAAAAAATGTCGTACATCTCATAGTAGCCGGTATATTCATGCTCTGCCGCAGAAATGACGCTGTTATTGATCGAAAGGCTGCCAAGAACATTGTCGCAGAGCTGTAGCTGATGATCGAGCGCTGCTGCGGATTGCTGGAGCTGATTTTCCATGTCCAGAAGGGATCGCTGAGTCAAAAGGGAATGTGTTTCGTGGACGGTGTAGCTCCACAGGACAGCGATGCAAATCAGACAGCACAGGATACAGCCCACCATAATTTTATATTTATATTTGAGATCTCGAATGTGATTGACCCATCCCATCAAAAAGCCTCCTGTCGACCATTTTGTGAAAAAGGGACCATCAAAGGCCTGGAAAGTCAGGAGTGTTTCGGAACTTTTCTGGACTGATGCCAAAATATTCCCGGAAACTCTGGCAAAAGTATGAGGCGCTGCTGTAGCCGGTTTTCCGTCCAATTTCCTTAATTTTCAGATTAGTGGATTTTAAAAGCTCCTGCGCCTTTTGCAGCCGATATTTTTTCAGATATTGGCCAATCCCTTCTCCGGTTTCCTCCTTAAACAGTCTGCACAGATAGCGAGGGGAAGTGTGGGCGCTTTCCGCCAGCTGCTCAAGATCCAGCTCTTCTCCATAGTGCTTGCAGATATATTTTTTAGCAATGGACACGATTGGATGCTGTTCCTTTGCCGCATTGCTTTCGTGGAAAGCGCGCGCCTGTTCAATGACATCCTGAATCAGAGCGACTACTTTATCGGAACGATTGCTTTTATAGACCTGCTCCACGGCGGACACAATATCGAAATCGGAAAAAATAGAGCTTTTCTGCATGATTTCATGGAGTATGCTGGTACAGAGAAATTTGGAATAGAGCAAGGAATTTTCCTTTTCTCTGTGAAAATCCCAATACTCCTGCATGACTACCTGTAAAGCGGCGTAATCGCCCTGCCCGGCCAATTCCCGAACAATTTCCAGAATCTTTCCATCTGCGTATTGTTCTTCCAAAGCATTTTTTCTCTCCTGATGGAAGAAGAGGACTCTTTTTCCATTTTCCCAGAAACGATTTTCCAAACACGCCCGCATCTGCGGCATCTCTTCGGCTATGTGCAGCAGATCCGAAACTTCCTCTCCGGCGACAATCCAGCAATCTCGATGCAGAGTGTCCTCCAGCCTTCGGTGCATTCGCTGTGCACGTGCCTGATAATGGAAATCATTCAGCCGGTTCCTTTTGTCCCAAAGCACTGCAAGCTGATGCGCGCTCAGAACGACGCTCTCACAGATTCCGTCCGCTTCATGGCGGATCATTTCCTCTGCGTTTTTCCATTCTTCCTCGGAGATTTCCTCCTCAAAATGGATCAAAAAGATCCGGTTATACTGCCTTACCCATTTTTCCCCCAGAAGTGAGCCGGCTAAATCCTGAATCTGATCGTTCTTCGTACCGTTCAGAAGACAACAAAGGGCGTAATTGCGTACGCAGGATTTGATTTTTCCGTTTTCCTCCTGCCGCTTTTCTGTCTCAAGCACCTCGCCCATCACACTGGTGATCACGTCACGGAATTCTTCAAGATCAACCGGTTTGCGCAGATAATAGTGAACGCCAAGAGACATGGCGGTTCTGGCATATTCGAAATCCTCGTATCCGCTGTAAAGAATGATTTTAATGTCAGGAGCGAGAGGAACTACCCGGGAGATTAGTTCCATGCCATCCATAAACGGCATGCGGATATCCGTGAGCAAAATATCCACGTGCCCCTTTTTGAGCAACCGGTAGGCTTCCTCTCCGTTTTCACACTGGGAAATCTCAAACTCCAATCCGCTTTTTTTCAGAAGGAAAAGAATTCCATCACGCTGTATTTTTTCATCGTCTACAACGAGCATATGGATCTTTTTGCCGTCCATCGGTGTTTTTCCTCGCTTTCTCTCTGTGCTGGTTTGTCGTGTTATTCCGTCTGAGCTTGCGTGGAAGCGATTACCTTCATCCATTTTTTCCCTTGAGACGGAAAAAGCACCAGACGCATTTGATGATCTGGTCAATTTTCAGCATGGTATAGATCCAGAACGGAGGCCAGTGGAATTGTCTAACTTTTTGGGGTCACTTCATTAGTTTTTATAAAAACATTATATCTTAGTGTCACTAATACTTCAACAACAAAAATCGCAAAGCCCCGGACACGACTTGCGCGTCGAGACTCAGCCTGGGTGACCCGCTCAGACCCTCTCAGGGTTCGAATCCCTCTTTGAATGAAAAAATAACAGGACGGCCCCGTTTGGAGCGTTCACTTAGGGATTATTGAAAACAATGATAATTTTTGAGTGACGTCCTCAAGCGGTGCCAACAGAAAGACCACACAACAGGCTACAGAGTCTGTTGTGTGGTCTTTTTCTGCTTTAGG
>OJKJ01000374.1_pt1 | contig 26644 bp, 25 predicted proteins | sample 1596491 | NCBI WGS metagenome assembly OJKJ01 (sample SAMEA4350160, study PRJEB24818) | metagenome | biome: human; feature: gut; material: faeces | place: Denmark | collected 2013-09 | reverse complement strand
CTTATACCACATCCACCCTCCCCATCAACAGTATTCACTCCTGCCAAAACAACAGATTTTTCACTAAAAATGAAGTGACCTGCTACTCCATATTGACTACTGCGTTCTTCCCGGAATTCACCGTTTCTGTACATCCAGCGGCATGGGAAATCCTTAGAAATACCAATAACATTTCCCTCTGTTTCCGGAATCTCGTAATCATCCGGCAGTACCAAATCACACCAAATCAACATAAACCGCTCATGGTCTGGTATGTATGACAGTGCTTTCTGAAGACCCGCGCAAGTGCCTTCATGTCCTGTACCACATACCATCTGATAATTCACGTCAGCAAATTCCCGTAAATACCTTTCCAGAACATCATATTTGTAATCGCCAATTATGATAAATTTCTTATCCGGATATTTTTTAAATAAATGGAAAATCATTGGAAGGTTGTTCACGGGAACCAGAGCCTTCGGTTTATTCCTTGTAAGTATCTGCATACGTGATCCTTTGCCACCTGCTTGAACAATAATGTAATTTAATCCCATAAAGTCCTCCTTAATATGTATTCAAAATATCTATAACATTTTTAGCTGTTGCATAGTTATCTCCATAAATAATCTCACTTATAGGCGTAGCAGTTTTCCAATGTTTAAGAGAATAAGAATAAACATTGAGCGGAGAATCATAAATTGCGATTACATGTCTGCTATATGAAAGACAGTAATCAAGTAGTCCTGTTCTAATCGAGATAATTGCAAACACAGATGCAGAATGGATACAAAACTCATCAACTGTGCATGATAACGGAATACTTCCCTGTATCGGTTTTTGATCTCCAACAATATTACAATAAACGGTATATCCTAGTTTTTGTAATTTCTGAGTCAATTCTTCAAAAAATGATATGGGAATTTGAGCTGATTTAGAATATGGATTAATAATTACAGAATTATCATCATAGTTTAATTCATTAGCCCTATACTTTACTTCAACTTGTGGATAAGATAATGTCGCTTCCTGAGTTAAATCTAGCGAGGCATACCGGATAGCATCAATAAGTGAAAGAGAAGGGATTTTATAACAAATCCATGTTTTCATGAAATATGTGGCATCAAGTATTCTGATTTTATTGTTCTTAAGTAAACAAGAAAAAAAGCGACTCAGCAAAGGATTTTTAGCATATCCATAGCGTAATAATTCTAATTGCTTTTCATCGACGCCTAAATATTGACTAATTCCAAGCTTATCTAAAACAAAAGTTTGCTTTTTATTGCAAATAACCAGTACATTTTTATCACATTTATTCAAATAGTACGGTACATAAGTACAAGAAATGAGTACATCTCCCATGGCAGGCTGTCCGACTATCAATATCTCATCACATTTGTTCGTATCGAAAATATTTCTAATACACGACCTACAAATAAAATAACTTTTTAAAACCTTTCCTATTTTCTTTAACATTCAGCACCTCAGACAAAAATATTTACCATAATCAGTCAATTCCTACATGATTTTATTTATAATACTTCTAAAACGATTTGGTATAATTTTAGCAATAAATTCAACACTGCCTTTGTAGTATGAAAATTTTTTCCAAGCGAATAGATAAAAAATATTTGGAACAATTAAACAGTATGTGGCTTTAATAAATAGTCCAATATAACCATTAATATGAATACCACTTACAATCAGCAAAGAGAACGTACTAACAATAAAAGTAATTACAAAATAGAGACATACCTCGCCTAGATATTTTTTCCATAAATGACCATTATCCTCAAAATAGTATTTAAAAACTATCTTAGATAAAATAGGTACATTGATGAATGTTACACTTATAATTGTTGAAATAAGAATGCCATAAATGCCTATTAATTGAACAAGTACGACATTAAGGATTAGATTCAACAGCGATGATACTATTGGAACAAACTTACCTTCCCACCATAGTCCTAAAGCTTCTTTATACATATGAATCATGTCGCCCATATGAAAAGTGTAATAGTATACTGTGAGCATTATAACAACTGGGAAAGAAAAAGTGTTCTCACTACCTTGCCAGAGAGTAATAAATGGCTGATATAAGCATAAAAGACATGTGCTTGACCATCCAATTATCCAAATATAAAGGAGCCCAATGATATTAAAATTGCTGTAGTTTTTTTCTGTATTTTCCTTTACTATGCTATTACCAATAGAAGGGATCAAACTTCTTTGAACTACCGACAAAACAGCAGCCAACGCAGTAATAATATAATAATATCCATTATAAATGCCAAGTACACGTAGTCCAAAAAACGCTGAAATAACAATAGTATCAGCAGAAGTTAGAATAATATGTCCGATTTTTTGAAAAACCATTCCCCCAACCTTTTTCTTTATTGCCACTTTATCTTCTCTATTTAATTCACCGATACACCTATAATTGGGGAATTCTTTTCCCGCTAAATAATGTATTAATAAATTATTCAATAATGTTGTAACAGGAAGTGCAATGGCATAAATATAATAGTTTTTAAAGTAAACTACTCCAACAATTCTAATGATGCATTTAAGGAATTGAACAATAATAGTAATCCTCGAAATCCAATCAACTCGCTGGCTAGCAGTAAAAAGAGAGGTTTTATATGCAAACAATAAGTATCCTATAGCATCATCAACGATATATATTATAAAAAGAATACATATATTTACATTGTTTGGAACATTTCCTGCTATGAGCCTATTAATAAATAGTAACAAAGCAGTACCTATCCCCAACACGATCATTCCGATTATTCTATAGCATTTTCTATATAAATTTAGTAATGCGCAAACCTTCTCTTCATCCATTTCTGCAATTGGCTTGTACATACTAAAAACCATCGCGCTACCTATCCCAAGCTCCGCGAGATTCATCACACTTAACACGGAGTGAAACAAACTATCTAAGCCTGTGTATTCAATTCCTATCGAATAAACGACAGCCGTTCTTGTTAAAAATGGAAGTATTATTGATACAAAGCAATTAATAATCCCCCATCCAATATTACGTTTAACATTCTTAGATCTACTTTCCACGCGCTTAATCCCGCCTTTATATTCGTTGTTTTCTAACAGCAGCACCCATAATTATCATTATCATTGACAGACAGAACATCATTACAATAGATGAATAAACAGGTAATAAATAACTAGCTATAAGCCAGAATAATAGAATCTCTATAAACCTAATCAATCTATGAGCTTCATCCACTATCAGAGCGGTGCTTACTGAGAATACAGCCGTGACTAGTAAATATCCCACGCCTCCTAACATATACACAAATGAAGATGTACTGTTAATACCAAGATATTTTACATACTCATTGGCGAAATGCATAGGTATAGATCCCAGTCCTTTTCCGCTCCATCCACCATTGATAATTGCATAATTGATTGCAACTGCACGATCATCATTTGCGCGCACCATATATGCAAGATCTCTACTGTTATAAATAGCAAATTTATCTTCTATCAAATCATTTATATAATAGTTCACATAACTATTGGTTTTATATATAAGATAACCCAAAGTTGTAACTCCGATTATAATAGCAGATATCTTAACCACACGTTTCGGAGTCTTACTCACCACTATCAAATAATATAATATAAGCATAAGTGGAAGCATCAGTAAAAACGCACGTGCTGAATTCAGCATGGATATAATAATAGACAGTAATATAAATGCGCCTGTTTTCCAGTAGTCTCTTTTGCTTTTTGCCGAATTCAGATAAGTAATTATTGTAATGCAAGAAAGAGTGTTCCATCTTGTTGTACCATTTATGCCGATAAGTCCAGTTAACTGATCGAAATAAGCAGAATTATTTATGATGTTTATCGCCGTTCGATTCATAAGAAAATATGGTACTATATATTGTATCAGGATGATTACCGAATTTATCCACATATAACCTTTAAGAATATCACATGATTTTGTAATGAACCTAATGCACTTTCCATTATCATTTCTCCAAAAAGAGTAAAGATAATACATCGAAATCATTCCACCCATAATTGATTTTACATCCTGAAGGAGGTAGGCTCTTGAACTCGATTTTATACTACTATAGATAAAATATACAATAACGACAAATGGTAACAATATTGACCCTACATTTTGCCGTTTCCAATTCAGATTCCTTAATACTTGGATCAACATCAGGCTAACAATAACGGTTTCTTGTATACCACGCCCAAACCAAATCCAGTGAGCGATGAGTGTATAAAAACCGACCAATACCCATATTAAGACATCAATTATCTCTGATCTTTTTATACGCATCTCTATACCTCTTCAGTAACAAAAGCCTGTATCATTTATGTACTCTCCCCTCTCTACAAAATGAAGCCATTTTCCCCTCAGTCTTATCCCCAAGCATATGTAAGTAAGCACTTCTCTTTCACCATTATTTATTAAAAACTCATCGCACATTTATTCATAATTTTCATTTTCTCATCGACCTTAATATAGCAGCAGTATTTTCTCTGAAGAACGGCTCACCGTTTGCCATCTGCGGAAACCAACACGTCTGCCCAATCGTGTTAATTTCAATGAGCACAACTGTTCCATGTTCATCTAGCGACATATCCCAAGATATTATTCTCAATTGAGTCAACCTTGCTTGCATTTGCTTTGCACATTCCAATATCTGCGGAACCTCAGGAATATAATAATTCTCAAATTTTGTTCCAGTATCAGGATGTTCTTCAAATCGTTCCTGAAACTCGCTAAATGCCCATCTCTTTAAGTGCCCATCATCCGTACAACCGACAAAGATTCCGTTCGCATGAGCATTATCTAATCGATTTCCGTTGCGTCCTACCCGTAACGTTAATGGAGTTGTATATACGCTCCCATCCCAAACATATGTTATAACTCTAAAAGTATTAACAGCATGTGGGTATAATGTCCTTAAAACTGGAGGATTAATCACGCATTCCTGAATATTCCAGTCCCTTCCATACTGCTCCAAAATAAGTTCAATAGGAAGTCCAGTTCCTTCCTGTAATCCATTCACAAACCGTATAAATCTGACATTTTTTCCCGAACCCGCGTCAACAGTTGGTTTAACCACAACCTCTCTATTCCCGATTGTCTCATTTAATTCATGAAGTAACACTTCTTTTGAAACGACTTGAAAATTCTTATTGCGGTATACCCCCCCCCCCTATCAAAATAGCAATTTGTGTTGGAGCCATATATCTGAGCTGTCTTCATTCCAGGAATCCCCTCAGTCAAAAATGGTAACAGATTTTTATCAGCAAACACACTTCGATAGCTAATGGGGTTCCAGGATGGCTCTAGCTCTGATGTATAAAGGAACTCTGGGAAATAGTCCTTGTTGAAAACCCCAGTAAAGGACTGATAAAGGCGATGCCAATCATGCGGAACTTTCCTACCCAAGTTACTCATATAGAAATAATCAATTTCTTGCTCTTGAGCATCGGTAAGCTCTACTCGGTTAATAAGCTTTACTCTTCTCGGATCCTTAACTTTCCTCTTTTCGCCGTGTAATTGCCCTACTCTATACAGAACCTCTTCAACTGCAGACATTTTATTTCTTACATTTGTCAATAAACCCATACATCCTTCTCCTCAGCTTATTCTCACTAATTTTCGGAAAACACCTACCAACTCCTCACACGATTTATTGATCGAATATATCCGTCGCACTTTTTGTGCCACTTGAACAGCATATTCTGCTGATGTTTTATAATTCTCCATTACTTCAAATAACGCATCAGACAGTTGTTTATAATTTCCAATTTCATATAATTTTGCATATTCCCCTTGATTCGTTACTTCATACGATCCCGTTGACTTAGCACAAATGACCGGAATAGCCCTCGCCATAGCTTCGCATATCGAAAGTCCAAAAGATTCAAATCTCGAACATACTACAGCTATATCCGTTTCCTGCCACAGCGTATCCATATGTTTTTGGAAGCCAATAAATTCAATTCTACTATCCAGTCCATATTCTATAACCAGTTCTTTTAATCTCGCCAGATACTCCTCATCCACAAATCGACCCGCTATTTTAATATAAAAATTTTCAACGCCTCTTCCCAATAAAACTCTTGCAGCTTCTATTAAATCCCTGTGTCCCTTAACCCTTGCACCGCCGGATAAAGTTATATGGACCACTTCGTTTTTCTTTCTCATCTTAACTTCATCCGTTGGCATAACAATACCATCATAAATCATAGTCATCTTATCTGATGGCATAAACTGTGAATAGAATTCCTTAATACATCTGGAAACACATACTATTCTATCTGACTGAGCTATCAGCTTATACGCCTCCTCTCTATTCCTAAAGAATGGTGTGTCCTCATTAATCTCCGCAAATTCTCTAAGATGCCAGACTACTGGTATGCCTAGCATATGCGCGAGTTCAGCTCCACATGGATTATAAATAACATTTAAGTGATAGACATCTGGCTTTTCTTTTTGAAGGATTTTATAAACTTTTCGATCTAAGAAAATATTTTGAATCTCTTTTATCTTCCACTTCAGTTCATTTCTTATCCCACCATGATCCTTCTTTGGCCTAAGCCAGTCATGATAGCTAACAATCTTGTATCTAACACCAATTTGTTTAAGATATTCCTCAAAATCACCACGTGAGCGGAGTATAACAAATGGTTCGATTTGGTGCTCAATACAATAGAGCAGTATCTCTTTTAAGCACATGATTGCTCCGCCGACCGTCCGACCTGTAGAAGAGAAAAACACTACCTTCATTTTCTTTCCCCCTTAATTACAGTGAATTTATGTATTTCCCCATCCTATGAATCGCCTCTCTTATCTCCTCATCATTTCTTGTTAAAGCAATTCTCACATAGCTATCTCCATCCTCACCATAAGTAATACCCGGAACAACGGCCACTTGAGCCTTATCAAGAAGATCAAAAGAAAAATCTGAAGAATTCATACCAGTTTTGCTGATATCCACAAATACATAGAATGTACCCTGTGGCTTCCTGCAAGAAAGCTTATCTATCTTATTAATCCCTTCAACAACCATATCTCTTCGTCTTTGATATCCCTTTACCATTTCATCTACAGAATCCTGGCTTCCCCTCAGCGCAGCAATCGCTGCATACTGTGAAGACTGCGGACAGCAAGAAGCCACATTCTCTTGGAACCTGGTCATTGCGCTGATAATGTTCTCATCTCCAACTGCATATCCTACGCGCCATCCAGTCATGGAGTAGCGTTTAGAAAAGCTATTTACAAGAATAGTCAGATCTCTCATTCCGGGAATATCGATAATACTTGTAAACTTAGCGTCATCAAACAAGATACAGCTATATGCTTCATCCGCCACCACAAGGAGGGTATTTTTCTTTGCAATTTTCGCTATTGCCTCAAGCGACTCCTTCGTGTAGACTTCTCCCGTCGGATTACAAGGAGTATTGATAATCATCATCCTTGTCCTTGGTGTGACTGCTTTTTCCAGAAGTTCAGTAGAAAGAGCGAATCCTTCCTTATCACTGCTGACAGCCACAGGGACACCTCCAGACATTGTGACCATCTGTCCATAGTTAATCCAATACGGAGCGGGAATAAGCACTTCATCGCCTTCGTTTATATAACTCTTAATGAGAAGGTAAAGGGCCCCCATCGCACCAACCGTGATAATTACGTTCTTTGAGGGATCATACTCGATTCCTGTCTCATTCTTTACTTTTTCCGCAACAGCAGTTCTAAGTTCGAGCAGTCCGGCATTTGCTGTATACTTCGTTTTCCCTTCCCTGATTGCCTTACAGCCTGCTTCGCATACTTCCGGCGGTGTTGGATAATCAGGATCGCCCAACGTAAGATCGATGACGTTGTCGTATTCTTTGGCCTTGTCGAACAACCTCCTTGTCAGACTTGGATGAATCTCATTCGCAATGTTAGAAACTTGCATGATTGAATTCCTTCCTCAGTAATTATATTTTATGTCTCTATTGATGAAATTTCTTTCTTCTAAAATCTTGTCAATTTTAGTTTTCCACCCAAATGCAAATCCATCTCTTTTGGATCAAACGCTATAAAGCCACTTCCTGGGCAAAGCGTCAATTCTCCAATAAATATGCGATCGCCAATCGAGTAAAAATCAACTCTCAAAAAATCCATATCTCTGGAGAGTTTTTCTGCAATAGCCTTCATATCCATCAGCCGTTTTGGCTTTGGAATATTCGCATCATAATCATTTTTAGAACTGTCGCAGAAATTTAATGGATTCCAATCAAAATCATATGGATTCAACTTGTGCTTAATGTACCGATTGAAATCAACCTCTACATAATCGGCCACACCGTTAAAGCAGAAAATCTTATAATCCTTCAGTTCCCACCCAGACTCGTCAACCATATATGCCTCAGCAATAATCCTTGGCTTTATATCCTTATATGGCCACTCACGAGAATTGTTGTAATAGTTGCGGCTCATGCAATGCTCTATTTTTTTTCGAGCCACTTCCTTATTAAATTTCGCTTTGTCTGTGCAAATCGTCAGACCTCCAGAGTCATGCGTGCACTTTAAAACAAATTTATCAGGAAGTCTATCAAAATCAATATCGTCAAATCTGTCCCAAACTCCAAGCAGCGGAATCAGGTACTCTTCTCCCACCTGCTCAGCAATTATTTTCCTGACTTCATACTTATCGGCCATCTTGGTATAGATTGGTTTTCTGTCATAGACTTTTAACCATTGGAGCTTCTCATTCAGAGTTTGAGGGGCCTCCAAATGTAGGGTATCCCTTGTCTTTACCTTATAAAGCAGTTTCAAATATCTGGCATCCCACTTAGGTGTTTTAGGAAAAAACCTACCAATTATCCACACTGGGTAAAGTTTCATACGATTAAAATCCGGCATAATGTTACCTCTCGCTTATTAATTTCTCAAACAGTTCCTTCCAAACCTTATACACTTGAGCTTCGCTGAGCTGTTCTCTGATTCCCTCATTGTTCTTTGACATAATTTCCTGAAGCTCCGAATTTGACAGGATTTTCTTCATAGCCTCTGCAAGTTTCTCCTCGTCACCCAAAGGAACTACATACCCATTCTTTCCATCCTCGATAATTTCATGGGCAACACCTGATGGAAAATCAGTCGAAATAACTGGTAATCCGGATGCCATAGCCTCTGCTAATGCATTCGGGAATCCTTCGTAATCCGAAGACATTACATAAAGTGAGGCAGCCGCTTCTTCCTTTATCACATTTAGCTTTGTACCCATTAGAATTATTTTGCTCTGTAAACCAAGTTCTTGAATCAGCTTCTCTAAACTATCCTTTTCAGGTCCTTCTCCATAAATTTCTACCCTATACTCTGGAAAGCAGTTGCATATTCTATTGAATGCCCTAATCAGTAATTCGTAATTCTTCTGTGGGCTTAGTCTGCCAGCAGCAATGATTTTTTTCTTCCTGTTATAAATCGGCTCAATGTTAATGCTATTCTTATTAACAGGATTAGGGATCACAGCCGTCTCTGATGCTGGGTTTGCTTCTTTAAAATATTTTTCAATCGTTTTGCTCTGACAAACAATGCAATCAGCCTTCGGGTAAATATGATTAACAAGTTTAATCAATACCTCGCTCCGCTCTCGTGGATCGCATCTCTCCGATATAACAACCGGTGCATACTTCCTTCCCACAATGGTAGCAATCATATTCGTATATGTAAGGAACGCTAACACCAAATCCGGCTTGTACTCCTTAAGTTGTTTCTTATAAACTGTCATGCCTTTAACAATAGATGCAAAACTTTTAACAGCACATTTAAGTGATGACAATTCCATCTTTGCGTATGCCCCGACAATTTCAACTCTTGGATCAAGTTCATAAGCACACTTCGGTGCTTTCATCGTCAGAATACGCACCTCATCGCCATTTTGAGTGAACTGATTAGCTAATGTTGACATGACCCGTTCTGCGCCACCCATCGGCATACCCGTGATAAAAAACAAGTATCTTCTTTTCATTCTAAACAGAATCTCCTACTGTAATTGCTTCTTCATAGATCGCTTTCTATCACAAACGATACGCCTGTTTCTTTATCAGCCTTAAATACAACTCCTGATAATGTTTACTCATCTGACTAGCTGACAATTCTTCCTTAGCAGCTCTGCTTGCAATTGCGCCCATCTTATACAAGTCTCTATCTAAAAGCGAATCAAACTGTCCTATAAAATCACGCTGATCATTCTGTTTGTAGCTAAATCCATAACCTTTCTGAATTTCCAGCACCTCTAAATGTTGAGGAATATCACTTAGGAGCACCGGCAACCCCGATGCCATAGCCTCAAGAACTCCGTTAGGCATCCCTTCACTCTTACTGGCGGAAACATACAAATCACCTGCCTGAAGGTACTCATTTACATTAGTAATGTTACCTGTGAACATAACTCGTTTGTCATCAGCATACTTCTCACGAAGTCCGGCCAGATTCGGTCCATCTCCCATAAGAATCATGCAGATATCATCAGCATGGCTTGATTTCAAAATGCCTTCAATTGCAAATCCTTGATTCTTTCTATCAATGAACTGCCCTGTATACAAGATAATGTATTTATTACAAGATAGACCAAGTTGTTCCTTCATCGTTGCCTTTTTATCTGCATTGGCATACTCATACTTATCAATATCGATGCCATTACGGATAAACGCAAACTTCATCCCATATTTTTCAGAGTAAATCTTGGATAAACTTTTAGAGCAGGTCACAAAGGCTTCGCCCCTGTTAATCTGCTTTTGAATCAAAGTCATATCCTTGTAAGCAAGCAACGTTCCCAGTTGTTTACCATACTTGTCTGGATAATCCTGATAGCAGTAATTCCTCAAAGTAACTAAATGAACCGCCTCCTTATATCCAAGGCTCATGGTATATGGTGGCATACCCAGTCCATGAATCAGATCAGGCTTAATGATCTCCAGAAAAGCTGCCAGCTTCTTTTTACCTGTCACAATCGAATCAATCTTGCTCATGTTAAGGCAATAGAATTCAGGCACTACATCTAGGTACCTCTGTACCACTGAATTACCGAGGTCTTCCTGGAACAGTGTAACCACAATTGGCTGGAACATTGTCCGCTCCAGATTCTTGATTATATTTAATGTCTGATTCATCGGTCCGCTATTCTTGCACTGAGTAATCACGTAGGCCACCTTGTATTTCCCCTTAACCACCTCTGGTTTTGGAGCTGGTACCGGCGGAACATCCTTCTTCTTTACTGGAATCACATATAATCCACGTTTTCCTTCATGCACTGAATCAATGCAAACCTTATTTCCTTCCCGATTCCATCTGGGATGTAAATCACACCTGCAATCATTATCGTACTTGAACGGAGAGAATATTTTTGCAATCCTGACTGGTTGTTCCTGCTCCTCGGTACAAACATATACGAAAGCCATTCTCTTTCGATTCGGATATGAGTCTGTAATAACCATGCTACGATCTGGCGAGTAACTGCAATGCCCATCAGTCCTTAATCTTGGCCACAAGAGTCTAAATTCCTTTGTTTTATCCTTCATCAGGTAATAGTGGTCTCCAGTTTCCTTCTTCCGAAGGAACGACAGAATCTCCTGATCATTCTTCCAGAAGCAGTGTGACACGAAAACATCGTCAGAGAGGTTGTACATCTCAGTCCTATCAACGTTTACAGTCACCAGTCTAGTATGCTTTCTCCCCTTATCAAACCATCGGTGAAGTACCATAAACCGCTTACCGTTTGGACTAATCATAAGATGGTTAACCTTATGTTCTGCTCTGTTCATTGTTTCATCCGGCTCGAATGCTGCGAAATCGGTGTATTTAAAAAGTTCTACGACTTTGCCTGTATTTATTTCCATCTTCCATATGCAGCATTCGTCTGGGCATAGAATTCCCTTTGTCCTATCCTGTTGGTTCGCGTAACCATATCCCGGGCGCATTCGATGCAGTCGGTTGAAGTCCAAAGACAATGCAAAAGATCCATCACGTGCAACATCATATATTGGAAGGGGAAGGACCTTCTCCTCCACCATCCTCTCAACATCAAATACTACAGAACAGTACTTTCCATCACGAAAATCGTTGTAGATGAGATGGCTCATAAAATCTGGACCCATCCACTGTGCCATACAACTCTGCTGAACATTCCAAGAATGGGTTGAACCGACCTCGATGAGCTTGTTATTTTCTTCTGTATCAATCAGACATACAGTCCCTGGTACCTCTGGTGCAACGGATTTATATGTCTGCCTAACCCGAATGCAAATCATGTAACGGTCTGTCGCATCCCAAGGAGATTTATCGTAATAACCATAGAAATACTCATAACCATCATCCAAAGAGACACAGGTAATATCTCCCTCTGTCCTTGCCTTATCTCTGCTTGTGGTTACACTTACCACCTGATATACACGCTTTATTGCATGCTTCAAACCTGGAAATCGTTCTAATACTCTTTTGCCTGCCGCCTCAAATTCAATAAAACCCATCTGTCAAACCTCTTTCACAATGATTCAATGGTCCAGAGGTTCTTGCTATATTGGAATTAGGTCGTTCCCGCTGCGGGTAGTTTCAACCACTCACCAAAAATCTTATCCCATTTATCAGGCTGAAATGGCATAAAACCGCTAAAGTGATAAAAGGTCAGTTCCCCAAAATACACTTTTCCGTTAACCTCATATAAATCAACCCTGACATGTGCGAACCCCTTTGAAAGCTTCCTTGATAATTCAATCATCTCGTCAAATGTATTGGGCTTTTTTATCTGAGTAGATGCATTCGGATATTTCTGTTTGATACCCAGATGATTGAAATCCAAATCGAAAAAATCAAACTTCACATCATCAATACTCCTGTCGGAAGCTATATACAACGCCTTGGGCTCTCCATCAAAACAGAAGAACTTATAGTCTCGAAGTTCCCCCGTCTCGTCATCAATCAGATATGGCTCTGCAATTATCCGCGGTTTAATATTCTTATATGGCCATTCTCTTCCTATATAATAGAAATTCTGGCGTAAAGCTGCTGTGATTTTCTCTTTAGCAGCAGCTTTGTCCATCAGACTTTTGTCCTTTACAAGCACTATGCCCTCTGAATCATGTGTACATTTCAACACAAACTGATCCGGTAAAGAAACAAAATTTTTATCATCAAAGCTTTCCCAAAAACCAAGGGTAGGTACGCAATCCCCCCCCCCCCCCGATCAAATCATCACACACACCAAATTTCCAATCTTTATTTTCCTGTAATGAGCTAATCATTTTGTCAACATAAGCTTTTACCTCAAATTTATCCACAATCTTTCCATATTCGGGATTGCGATCATGAAGTTTCAGCCAGTTGAGCTTCTCATTATAGGTCGTGGGATTCTCCAAATTTGCAAACTTATAAAAATGTCCAAAGTAATTCAATTGAATATAAGCCCTATCCGGCAGCCACCGAAGTGCATACCGTAGTTTCTTAGCTATTCTATTACTGCTCATTTCCAATTCTCCTGAATAAATTTATCTATCATCTTAACTATCGCCAGTGGATTCTGATTCTTCCACGGTCTCAAACCATCTCTGCCTTCGTAAATCTTTTTGAAGCATTCACCGAGATCTTCTAATTCCAAATCCGCCATCAACACATAACCGTTAAGGCTAAACGCCTCATTATTCTGAATCTGGTGGTCATTAATATATTCGTTATATCTCTCAAGCCTCGTAACCGTTATAACCTTCTTGCCAGCATTCAAGGCTTTCATAATAGAACCAGAGGCACCGTGGCTTACCACAATGTTCGCTTCATCAATTTTCTGTCCGAATTCTTCCGGTGTAATAAAATTCTTGTACTTATAATGCTGCGGTTTATAACTGCTCGCTCCTATCTGAGCAAATATTGGCTCAATCAGGGTTCCATCCTCATACAATTCATCCAACTTCTTAAACAATCGATCGAATTGATAATTTCTCGATCCCACGGTTATGAATATCACACATTTCCTCCCTACGGTTGCCTTTTAGTTCCTAAATCTCCATCTTCCACAAAATACACCATAGTCAAGTCAATACAAACAACCACCGTATATGGCTTTCTTATAATGTTTCACCTGTGTTTCCCACTGAACGATAAAGAGGTCAGAATGCTTCTCCATCATCTTTCCTGCTGTGGTAGCCATGTTGGCACGTCCGAAAGTCTCAATAAACACAAACTTCTTATTAAACAACACTGCCATCAGATAGAACGGATAAGCTACCATCGTGCCTGTGGTAATTACAAAATCCGGGCGTTCCTTAAACCATATTCTCATGGCTCTTACTCCGTTCACAATCATCTTCGGAAGCATTAGCTTGTCCTTTAGATCTGTCTGGATCATAAAGTACTTAGCATTCTCCGGAAACTGAGTCTTTTCAGTCACATAAAAACCATCATACTTATCTATCAAAGGTTGAAGTTTCTGCAACTGCTCCCAATGACCACCGGAAGAAGATACTAAACATAGCCTTGGTGCTCTATCGTATTTTGACATTTAATCTCTCCTAAACAAATCTCTCGTATAAACCTTATCCTCAACATCTCGCAGTACCTCATCAAAGCGGTTGGCTACAATCACGTCGCTTTGGCGCTTAAACTCCTCCATATTATTGACTACTAGGCTACCAAAAAACTTATCCCCATCTTTCAGCGTAGGCTCATACACAATAACAGTAGCGCCTTTTGCCTTGATACGCTTCATAACACCTTGGATACTACTTTGGCGGAAGTTGTCGCTGTTACTCTTCATAGTCAAACGGTACACACCAACAATGACTTCTTTTTCCTTTTCGCTGCTCCATTCCTCACTTGCCTCATAAGCACCTGCGATTTCCAGCACACGTTCAGCAATAAAATCTTTTCTCGTCTTGTTACTCTCAACGATTGCCTCAATCAAGTTCTCTGGCACATCCACATAGTTCGCCAGCAACTGCTTCGTGTCTTTCGGCAAACAGTAACCGCCATAACCAAAAGAGGGATTGTTATAGTGTTTACCGATGCGAGGATCAAGGCAAACACCATTAATGATCTGTTGTGTGTTCAGCCCTTTCATCTCTGCATAGGTATCCAGCTCATTAAAATAAGAAATTCTTAATGCTAGGTATGTATTCGCAAACAACTTAACCGCCTCTGCCTCGGTAAAGCCCATAAAAAGAGTATCTATATTTTTTTTGATTGCCCCTTCCTGTAAAAGCTGTGCGAAAGTACTCGCAGCCTTTACCAACCGTGCATTCTCCAGATCAGTTCCCACAATTATCCTGCTCGGAAACAAGTTATCATAAAGCGCCTTAGATTCACGCAAAAACTCCGGACTGAAAATGATATTATCACAATGGAATTTTTCCCTGACACTCGCCGTATATCCGACCGGAATGGTGCTCTTGATAACCATAATGGCCTCCGGATTATACTGGATGACCAGCTTAATAACAGCTTCGACCGCACTTGTGTCAAAAAAATTCTTCTTGCTGTCGTAATTCGTAGGTACAGCTATAACCACGAAATCAGCTTCCCTATATGCTGTCTCTGCATCCAGTGTGGCAGCCAGGTTTAGCTCCTTTTCAACTAGATATTTCTCGATATATTCATCCTGAACCGGGGACTTTTTGTTGTTTATCAATTCCACTTTTTCAGGTACGATATCTACTGCTGTTACCTCATGGTGTAAACTGAACAATACGCACAGGCTAAGACCTACATAGCCTGTACCAGCCACAGCAACCTTTAAATCCTTAAAATCTCTCATAGTCCTTTGCTCCTTCCCACACTGTGGGTATTCACCTACTACAAAACAATTCGGGAATTACATATAAAACGCTTTATACCATTCAGCGAACTTTCGCAATCCAATTCTCAGACTTGTACTCGGCTTAAATCCAAAATCGCGCTCAAATCCTGAAGTATCTGCATAAGTCACCGGCACATCACCAGGCTGCATCGGAACAAGTTCCTTGTGTGCATCAAAGTCGTAATCCTCCGGCAACACGCCTGCCCTTACCAGTTCTTCGCTCAAAATTTGCACAAAATCCAATAGGTTCTCCGGATTGTTATTTCCAATGTTGTAAACAGCATATGGCGGCAACGGTAAACCATCATCTCCAGTCACTTTATCCGGTGCCTTTTGCATCACACGGACAACACCTGCAACGATATCATCAACATATGTAAAATCACGCTTGCAGTTACCATAATTGAAAATCTGTATAGCCTTACCTTCCCGCAGCTTATTTGTAAAACCAAAATATGCCATATCTGGACGGCCAGCGGGACCATAAACGGTGAAGAATCGTAAACCGGTTGACGGAATATTATACAGTTTGGAATAGGCATGTGCCAGAAGCTCATTACTCTTCTTTGTTGCCGCATAAAGACTTACTGGATTGTCCACTTTGTCATCTGTACTGTACGGAACCTTCTTATTGGAACCGTAGACACTCGAAGAGCTTGCATAAATAAAATGCTCCACACCGGTCATTCGATCATCGTAAGAATGACGGCACGCTTCCAAAATATTATAGAAACCGATCACGTTGCTTTCCATATATGCATCCGGGTTTGTGATGCTATACCTCACACCCGCTTGTGCTGCCAGATTAACAACTACCTGTGGCTTATACTCTTCAAAGATTTCAGTAATGGTTGTCTTATCAGCAATATTCCCTTTCATAAAAATAAAAGACGGATAAGTCGACATTTCTTCAAGTCGTGTCTCCTTCAGTCGAATATCATAATATTCATTCATATTATCAATGCCAATAACGGTCACGCCCTCCACATTATCGCACAAACGTTTCACCAGATTGCTACCGATAAACCCGGCAGCACCAGTGACCAATATTGTCTTGCCTTTCAATTCCACACAACCCATAATCAGCTGCTCCAATCTTTTAATTTCTTATATTTATAAAAGCCATGATTATCACAAGATATCCACAGCAACCGAAACATGCACTGAATGATGTCCTAGTTGACACGAGTTGCTTTCTATGCCGCCTTCGTGACTCAGAATTTTCTTGCAAGTATTCGTCCATAAATATAACCAACAAAAAAATCTCAAAGTTTCAATCCATCCGAAGCAAATTCCACCCCCATCACATCGCCCCTCTCCTCAACAAAACCACCCCCACCGTCTTCACCAAAATCCTCACATCCAATCCAATCGACCACCCCACAATATACTCCCGATCCAACCTCACCACTTCCTCAAAGTCCGTAATATCGCTCCTCCCGCTCACCTGCCACATCCCGGTGATTCCCGGCTTCGTCGCCAGCCTCACCCTATGCCGTAAATCATACTTCTCCCACTCATCCACCGTCGGCGGCCTGGTCCCCACCAGGCTCATATCCCCTTTCAGCACATTCCAAAACTGCGGAAACTCATCAATCGAGTATTTCCGTATAATCCCCCCAATTCCCTTCTCTCCCCCAATAATCCTGGGATCATTGTCAATCTTGAACATCATCCCGCCCTTCACGCGGTTCTGTTCCATCAGTTCCTTCTTCCGCTTCTCCGCATCCATATACATGCTGCGGAATTTATACAATTTAAACTTCTTCCCATTTTTCCCCACCCGCACCTGCGAAAAAAATATCGGTCCGGGGGATTTTATGTAAATACAGGGGGCCACCACGACGTACAGGAGTCCTGTGATCAGACATCCCACCACGCCGCCCGCAATATCCATGGTCCGCTTCAAAAACGCCTGCTTCCAGCTTGCCATATTAATACTGCTGGTCAGCACCGTATAAGTGCCGATCCGCTCCACATGGTGTTTTTTTCCGCTTAACTTGGCTACTTCCACCAGCTTTAAATGAACCGTCACGCCCATCTCAATAAAGTCGTTGAGCAGCTCCTGGGGCAACGGTATCTCCTCCGGCAGGTTGACAAATATCTCGTCCACCCACTCCCGGCAGACGTATTCGGCCACCGTTTCACCGTTGGCCACCACCGCCACTCCCCTGTAAGTTTTTTCATTATTTTTGTCATCATCAATCAGGGCCACCCCTACAACCTGGAAGCCCTCGTAATTGTTGGCGAGTATGTTTTGTACCACAGTGTCCACCATGGTTCTGGAGGTCAGAATCAAAAGGGACCGTTTTCCCCTCGCTCCCACTCCCCTGGCTTTCAGCCAGCGTTTCCACCCGATTCTGGCGGCGTAGGTGAACGCCAGATAGATCACGCCGGTCAGCACCAGCGTCAGGCGCGAATAGTTCTCCCCCTTCTGCGTGGCAAACAAATAAAATGCCCCGATGAGAATTACCAGACACACATGTTTGACCGCACTCGAAAATTCGCGGTAATACCCCCGCTTCAACACGTTTTTAAAGCTCTCGCCAAAAAACGTCACAAATATCTGGATCAGCACAAAAACAAAGGCCATATTGCAGTAGAGCTGGTGCACATAGGGCCAGCCAAATCCATGGCGCAGCCAATAGGCCGCGACGTAGGCCGCCTGCAGACAAAATCCGTCAAGCAGGGTGAAGTCCCAGTGCTTCAGCCAGCCACGATCCGCTTTTCTATACATTTTTCATCACTACCCTTTTTCTCTCCCGTAAAACGCTCCCACATACCGAGAAACCAAAGGGAGACCTCAAGGCCCCCTCTGGCCCTCTGCGCATCTGCGCTGATGTCAAATTCTTGTAATTACTTCTTGTAAACCACAGAAAGTGTACCGGAACCGGGGATGTTCACCGCCACGGTCTTGGTAACCGGATCTACTTTCAGTGCGGGAAGCAGAGTCCACTGTCCCGTAACGTTGTTGTAGAACAGAACTTCCACATTGGTCAGTCCCTCTACCAGGTTCGGCACATACAGAGATACCTCTGCCGCTGTGTCCTTCACCGCTCCGGTGGCCGCATCCTTGGTCACGATTGCATGGGTGCCGGTCAGCGCATTGTAACCGCTCACGTCCACGCCCTGAATGACCTCGCTTAAGGCCTTTCCGGCGTTGATATCGTTGATCGCAGCTACAACGTTCTCCGGAAGTCCCGCGGTAGCGGATCCCGGATCCTTTGCGAATCCGATGGCGATATCGCCTACAACCGCCTCGCCCTTGGAGTTAACCGTTACCGGTACTCCGGTTGTGGTTACGGTGTCCACGGCCACGCCGATGGTGCTTCCGTTGGGTGCGGCACTGGTGGTCGCTCCGGTGGTCTTGACGCCGGTGGAAGACACCGTAACGGTGCTCTCGGACTTGGTGCTGCTTGTGGTTGTGGTGGTGGTCGCTGAGCTTCCGCCGTCATCACTGGATGAACTGCTGGATGCGAATACACACATCGGCTGGGAAGCCAGAGCCGCCGCCAGGATTAAAGCAGCAACGCTTTTCTTTTTCATAGCTTTTCCTCTCCTTTCTACTATGATTATTTATCCAATAAACAGCATAAATGCTGGTTATTGCCTCATCACTCGATCTCCCGGTAAAATAAATCCAGGATCACGGGGATCATGGCCTCCTGATCCACATAGAACTCGTCGTAGCGGGCGGTGGTCACGCCGCTGCCGGGCAGGGTATAGAAATCGCCGGAACCCAGCTGCTGGGTGTTCAACACGTCCAGGGCCGCCTTCAGGTACTGGTCTTTTTGCATATCCGTCACCATGTGATCCTGAATGCTGTCCAGCAGGCGGATCAGAATACTGTCGTCCTCCGCTGCTTTTGTCTTGAGGGCGGCGAAAAAGCCCTCCATATATTGCTGGTGCCGGTCCATCCGAAACAGGGCCGTGTTATCCTGGTGAATGTCCCGGTAGCGCACAAAGGTTTCCGCCTGCTTCCCCTTCAGGGTTACGGTCTCCCCCAGCTTAAGCTCCGGATCGCGTGTGGCAAGCCCCGGCTCCTCAATGGTCACCGTAACCCCTCCCACGCCGTCGTTGAGCACGGAAATGCTGTCGGTATCCACCGCCATATAGTGGTCAATGGTTAAGCCGCCCAAAAGCTCGGATACGGCCTCCACCGTGTACTCACAGCTGAGTTCCCGCCCATCGCCGTAGGCGTAGGCTAATGTGAGGTGCTGTACGTCCTTGCCCAGCACATTTCCGCTCAGATCCGTCAGCGTGATGCGCGTCATGGTATCCCGGGGAATCATCAGGATTTTCACCGTATTTCTGGCGGTGTCCTGGGCCAGCAGAAACAGCCCGTCCGACTGTCCGCCGAAGCCGGTGGTCGTCTTCTCCCCCAGCCCGGAGCGGTCCACCCCGATGCACAGGATGGCTTTCACATAGGAGTTGCGCCGGTACTTTTTGCCGCCGTATTCGATTACATTTTCTGCCAGAAACTGTTCCGGCTCCTCAAGGCTGTGCTGCCGGGCGGCGATCTCCGCCTCCTGGGCTTTGCGCTGGCGGTACAGGTGAACCGTGACTCCAGCGGCCCCCGCCAAAAGGACCACGCCCAATACCGCGGCGGCAGCCTTAAACCGTTTCCATTTTCGACCGCGGTCATTCATGCCGGTCACCCTTCCGTAATCTCGCTCTTATCGTATTTTGCGTATTTCTCGTAGCGGGAGTATTTCCCGTATTTGCCGTAGCGCGTGTAATAGCCGTAGCTGTTATACTCCGGATCGATCTTGTTGAGCACAACGCCCAGAATCCGGCAGCCGCTCTTCTCCAGCTGGTTTTTGACCCGCTGCTCCAGGCGGTAGCTGACCGCTCCGCTCTCCACCACCATCACCGCCCCGTCGCACTGGCGGCCCACGATGGCGCCGTCAATCAGGTTCCCCATGGGGGGCGTGTCGATAATCAGATAATCGTACTCCTGACGCATCTGCCGGATCAGCGCGCCAAACAGCTCCTCCTCCAGCAGCTCCGCCGGATTGGGCGAATAAGGGCCGGAGAAGATCATGTGGAGATTCTCAACGCTGGTGGCATAGCGGATCTCCTCCAGGGGCTTCTGTCCGCTCAGATACTGGGACAGGCCGCAGACCTCATCCTCCAGCTGATACCGGGATACGAGCACGGACTTTCGGATATCCGCGTCGATTAGCAGCACCCGCTTGCCGATCTGGGCCAGGGAGGAGGCCAGGGCAAACGCCATATCGCTCTTTCCCTCGTCGGGCAGAGCGCTGGTCATCATAATCACCCGGATGCCGCTCCCGCAGAACTGGATATTGGTTCTCAGCGTCTTGATCGCTTCATTATAATGGTAGTCATCCTTCATGCTCCGGTTCAGAGCAACCGTCTGTCTCATCGGACTTTTTCCTCCCTTTTCTTCTTCCTGGATCTTCCGGAAGGGGTCTGAGTCTTTTTGCGGGACTTGGAGGACACCATAGCTTCCTTGTCCTCCGGAGTCTCCCCCTTACGCGCAGGCACAGAGGCCAGAACGGTCAGGCCCAGGTACCGGGTCACATCCTCCTCCGTCCGGACGGTGTCGTTTAACACCACCCGCGCCGTGACAAAACCGCACACCAGCAGCACGCCCAAGAACCCTCCGATCAGGGCGTTCTTCGTGTTGCTGGGGCTCGTCTTTAAGAGGGGCACCTCGCCGTCCTCAATCAGCTTGGGCGGCACCATCTCCATGATATCTCCCACGTAATCCGAGGCGGTGGCGGCAACCTTATCCGCAATGGCCTTTGCCATCTGCGGGTCCGGGTCCATCACGCTGATGGACAGAATCCGGGTGTCCGCCGGGTTGTCGATGGTGATCTTTTTCTTCAAATCTTTATAGGTAGTGTTCAGCTCCAGCCCCTCGATCACATCCTCCAACACAGGGCGGCTGGTCACAATGATCTTGTAGTCCTTTGTCAGCTGGCTTCCGATCTGCAGGTCGGCCAGGGACGTCAGCGTGGTCTCTTTGGAGAGAATGTACACCATCGCGGTGGACGTGTACTGCGGTGTCAGCACAAACGCGCTGAACGCGCCCGCAGCTCCGGCGCACAAAACCGCCACCCCAAGGATGACCCATATTTTTCGTTTCAGTTCCATGAACAGCTCGAAAAGGTCAATCTCAATCTCTTCATTGTCATTCATATACGTTTCCATCTCTTATGTACCTACCCCATTCTCTCATTTTTCATAATCGCAAGCGGGTTGTCCCACACCATGGCCCGCAGCCGGCGCTCCCTCACATGCTTTTGCAGCCATGCCATGGGCTTTTCCAGATCGGGCTTGCGGTAGTCCACCCGGTGCATATCCGTGGCCAACAGATGGATACAGCCGCCCTCTACCTTTTTTCTGCACCACCTCACGCCGGGATCCCAAAACGGACCTGCAAGGCTGTCATAATTCATCTGCATACGGCAGTCGCACTGGACCAGCTCCCGGAAGTTACCTTCATCCCGCAGGCACAGATAGCGCTCCACATGGGCCAGCACCGGCACATACCGGGCCATAATCAGCTTGCGGACTCCTTGGTAGAGCTGCCGGTAGGACACGCCCGGGTCGAATTCAACCAGCACATACCGGCTGCCCGCCAGCGTCAGCGCCTGGCCGCTCTTCAAGGCCTCTGCCAAACCCTCATAATAATAGGTCTCATGGCCTGGCAGTATTTCAAAATCTCCGTAAATCGCCTGGGCCCTGGCGTTCAGCCGGTCCGCCAGCTCTGCCAGTCCCCCGCTCCCTCTTCTTCTGGAATAATGGGGCGTGGCGATGATTCGGCGGATCCCCTGGCGGTATGCCATGGACAGCATTGCCTCAGACTCTTCCATGCCGCGGGATCCGTCGTCCACGCCCGGAAGGATATGTGCATGGATATCAATTAATTCCATTTGGTTACTCCTTTAACTTCTGACCGGAGTATCTTCGGTACAGGTTGTCAAGATAAGGAATCATGTTCCTCGCCCACGGATATTCCGGCATATAGGTCCCGGAATATGCGTTCAGAAACGCAGGCTGCTCCCTTATGAATTCATAAAAATCGCAGATAAACCGGTCGGTGTCAACCGCATAGCTGCCCCGCCTTTTGATGACAATATCCGCGATCTCATATTCTACCAGCGTCCTGTGAAGCCTGTGGTACACAACCCGCAACGTATTTCTGGCACGGGTTTCCTCCGAATTTTCATAGAGCAGATACGCCATCTGTGCCAGAGAAACGCTGCTGCCCTTTTTCTCCACCAGCACCGCCAGCATCTCTTTTGCTTTGCCACTCGGGAAGTAAACAATCCTGCCATCCACGTATACATCAAAGCCGTCAAAGGTCTTGACATACACCCGTCTTTCCCCTCTATTCATCTCTACACCTCATTATGTGTAAATAATTGTGGCCTTTCGTGTAACGGTATATCATGACGTTGGATACAGAAACGTTACATTTTAGTTACAAACGCAGCCGGTTTCACCCATAAATTGTATTTCTTTTAATATTTGTACTTTTTTGTAAAAAATACGTTTTTTTGCATGAAAAAAAGAAGATGCGTCTTTAAAAAGGTCACAATATTTTGATTTGGTATCCGCCTGCCATTATATCTGAAATCCGAACAGAACATTCTCCCCCCGGCCCCGCCCGCGGCTGATTGCATCAAAAAAAGACATAACCACAATTCCTGACTGTGGTTATGTCTTCCCATCGTTCCCCTGTTTGCCCCGGCTACGAGTCCCCCTCGTGGTCCGGCAGCTGATTTTCATCGTAATATTTTCTCAGCAGATTGGACAGCGTCACCTCCGCCCAGCTGTACTCCGGCATATACTCGCCGAGAAAAAAATTGCTGCTCCCCTCTGTACGCGCTTCCATCTCATAGCTGTCACACAGAATCCGGCTGCAGTCGACCGCGTAAATCCCTCTTCCTCTTTTTAAAATATCCTCGATCTCATAACTCTTAAGCGTTTTGGTCAGGCGGTTAAACGCCGTGTGAACCAAACGTTTGGCCTTTCGGATATCCTTTTCATTCTCGAACAGATTTTCCGCTAACTGACTCAGGGGCACAAACCTGCCTTTCCGATCCACCAGAAATGCAAGCAGTTCTTTGGCCTTTGCGCTGGAAAAATAGACCATCTTTCCATCTTTATACAGATCAAATCCATCGAACGTCTTGATATACACTTTTCCTGAAACATTTTTATACATCCACAAACACACCCCTGTCAACATACTCGTTCTGTCAACACTCTACTGTCATGTATTGATTATACCATATAATATACGCTTTGGGATGACATTTTCCCCCCCTTTTTTCATGATCTTCCAAAAACCGTCGTCAAACGCCTGCAGAAACGCAAATAACCCATTACACACAAAAAAGACCCGGCACCTTTCACCTGAGTGAAAAACACCGGGTCCATATAGCTGGGCTACTTGGATTCGAACCAAGAAAATGACGGAGTCAGAGTCCGTTGCCTTACCATTTGGCGATAGCCCATCAACACAACGAAATGTATTATACAATAGTTTTTCATTTATTGCAAGGGGATTTTTAATTTTTTTTGATTTTTTTGCCACCGTTTTCCGCTTCCCGGCCCCGCCCCAAAAACAGCGCCTCTGCGGCCCGGTCCAGACCGTCGGATCGGCCGCCTCACCCCCCGGTCCGCCGCACCGTCAAAAGCTGCTGAAGGCGTTTCATCGAGCGGGAGTAGCGGGACAATTCCGTGGCCAGCGGCAGTCCCAGGGCCTTTGCCACCTCCCGATGTTTCATCCCCGCGGCCGCGTACAGGAGCACGATCTGGCGGTCCTGCTCCTTCAGCTCGTCCAGGGCCCGCAGCAGTACCTGGCGGTCCGCCGCCTGGTCGATCTGCTCGCAGTTTTTTCCCTCCTCGCAGTCCTCCAGCTCCGACAGTCCAAACTCCGCCCATCTGCGCTGCTCCCGAAACCGCATGTAGCACAAATTCCTGGCAATGGTGAACACCCAGGCCAGCGGTTTCCCCTGAGGCCGGTATTCTGTAGCGTCGGTCCAGATCTTCAGATAGGTTTCCTGCAGCACGTCCTCCGCCTCATGGCTGTTTCGGGTCAGCGACAGGATGTAGCTGTGCACCGGCCGGACCGTGCAGAGATAAAACTGTCTGAACGCCTCCTCATTTCCGGCCGCAATCTCCTTTAACAGCGCTTCCTCCGTCATGTGGATCCCCTTTCAGGGATTAGCCTTATTTCTGCGCCTCCGCCAGATAGCTGTTCTCAACCGTGATCACACAGGCGCAGCGTGGGTCGCGTTTGCGGACCGCTGCGCTAATCCTCGCTTTTAAGTTGTCCTGAACCGCCGCTTTATATTCCCTGGGAACCACTAAATCGAAAATTAAATTGATGTGCTCCACCCCATCCACCATGCGGAAGTCGTGAAAGCTCAACCGGCTGTCAAGCTCCGTCAGAACCTCGCCAAGCATATCCCGAAATTCCCGGATCCGGCCGTCATGGGTCTCCACCGGATCCATATGGATCACCAAAAGCAGACCGAACCGCCTTGCCGCTTCGTGTTCAATCTGGTCAATCACCTCATGGGAGCGCTCCACATTCACGTCGTTTGGCACCTCGGCGTGGATAGACGCCATGCTCTTGGAAGGCCCGTAGTTGTGCACAATCAGGTCATGGGTTCCCAAAATGCCCTCAAAGCTCTCCACAAAATTGGTGATCTGCTCGTACAGCTGGGGATCGATGGCCTCGCCGATCAGCGGCGCCAGCGTATCCTTGGCGATATTCACGCCCGCGATCATAACCACCACCGACACGGCAATGCCCACGATGCCGTCGATGTTCACGCCAAAGATGCCAAACACCGCGATGGACAGCATGGTGGCCGAGGTCGTGACCACATCCCCCATGGCGTCCGCCGCAGTCGCCAGCATCACCTTGGAATTGATCCGTTTCCCCAGCGTCCTGTTGAACAGCGAGAGCCAGAGCTTCACCGCCACGCTGAGGGACAGGATCACAATGGAAATCCATTTAAAGGACATGCTCTCCGGATTCAAAATCTTGTTCAGCGACGTTTTAAACAGAGAAAATCCCACCTGAATGACAATAAACGCCACGATAAAGGCCGCGATATACTCGATGCGCCCGTGTCCAAAGGGATGGTCGTCGTCCGCCGGTTTTTCCGCCATCTTGACCCCAATAAACCCGATAATGGAGGAGGCCGCATCCGAAAGGTTGTTAAACGCATCCGCCATCACGGAAATACTGTTGATCAGCAGCCCGATCAGCAGCTTTGAGCCAAACAGCAGCACGTTGCAGAAAATCCCCACCATGCTGGAGAGCGTGCCATAGGCAGTGCGAACCTGCACTGCCTCCGTCTGCTGGTAATCTTTTACAAATCGTTTTACTAAAAATTCCGTCATTTCTCTTCCTCATACTGTACATTCATCAGGCACAGCCCCTCCGGCGGCGCTGTAAATCCCGCTGCACTTCTTTCCTTTAATTCCAACACGGCTTCCAGGCTGTCCGCCTCCCGCTTTCCCAAGCCCACCTCGATCAGGGTCCCCGCCAGGATCCGCACCATCTGCTGTAAAAAGCCGTTGCCCGTAACATCCACCGCCAGCGCCTTTCCATCGCACAGACGGATCAAACGGATCGCCGTTATGGTGCGGACCGTGGACTTCTTCATCTTTTTATTGCCGCAGAAGCTTTTAAAATCATGGGTTCCCAGAAGCGTCCCGGCCGCCCGCTCCATCTGCCCGATGTCCAGCTGCTTTCCCAGGCCGTAGAAATAGTCCCGCTGAAACACGTCCGTCTTGCCGTCCATCCAAATCTGGTACCGGTAAGTCTTCCGGCAGGCGTT
>OJKJ01000371.1_pt1 | contig 26915 bp, 25 predicted proteins | sample 1596491 | NCBI WGS metagenome assembly OJKJ01 (sample SAMEA4350160, study PRJEB24818) | metagenome | biome: human; feature: gut; material: faeces | place: Denmark | collected 2013-09 | reverse complement strand
ATATATACTATGGTATGTTACAGGAAAGAGAATTAATGTATAAAGAATTGTGATGATAAGAAGGAGGACGTTTGATGAGTGGGAAGATTCAGGAGGAAGAGGGTAAAATGGTGAAAATTGAAAGACAGGAGGACGCTGGAAATCAGAAGATAGCTGAACATCAGGTAAAACCTGAGAAGCAAAACGGAGACAGCGATCAGATAATACAGGAGAAAGATGATATAAAAGAAGATGATTTAAAAAAAGATATAAAAGATGAGATAAAAAAAGATATGAAAAAGGAGATAAAAGAAGCGCCGGTTCCGGCCTGGCGTAGGGGAAAGCAGGAGGTCATCACACAGAACTTTCCGACATTTATGGGGGTGGCTCTGGCATTTGGAATACTGTATACATTTTGTATGTATAAGAATCCCACTGGAATTACGTATCCGATTATGATTGGGGGGATTTATGGTGTGCTGGCCTGGATGCTCAGGAGGCTTTCGATAGAGTGGAAACGTGGATCATGGTTTTTGATTGTTACTGCTGTTTTGCTGGGTATCGCGGTCTGCAGGACTGCGGATCCGCTGCTTATTATGCTGATTAAGACAGCTGAATTTTTGCTGGTGGTTATTTTCGTGATTCACCAGTTTTATGAAGACAGGGAGTGGAGTATCGGTAAGTATTTATCTTCTATGGCAGTCTATCTCTGTTGTGTGATTGCGGCGGTTGTCTATCCGTTTTTTCAGGGGAACGAATTTTTTAAGAAGGTTAATTTGAAAAGGTACAGAACGGCATCACGGGTGCTCATGGGGCTGGCGGCGGCGCTGCCGATCCTGCTGGTGGCCGGATTTCTTCTGGGGCGGGCGGATGCAGTGTTTGGCTCCATGGTGGTTCACTGGATGGAGACGTTTCTGAATGTATGGACTATTCTCATTATGGTCTCCATGACTGCTTTTGGGGCATTTGGAGTCTATTGCCTGATCTGTGGAGCCTGTATGGACCAGATCTCCGGGGAAGAAAAGACGATGAGAACCCACGAACCGGTTACCGCTATTACGTGCATGAGCGCGGTTGCACTGCTGTATCTGTTCTTTAGCGGGATACAGGTCATTTACCTTTTTCTTGGAAAAGGCAGTCTGCCGGAGGGGGTGACGTACTCCTCTTACGCGCGGCAGGGATTCTTTCAGCTTCTGTTTGTGGCTGTGATGAATCTGGTTATGGTGCTTATGAACCTGAGGTTTTTTAAGAGAAGCCGTTTCTTAAATGGCGTTCTGACTGTCATCTGCGGATGTACGTATGTGATGATCGCATCCGCGGCATACCGGATGGTTTTGTATGTCGGGGAGTATCACCTGACGTATCTGCGGGTTCTGGTGCTGTGGTTCCTGCTGTTGCTGGCATGTATGATGGTTGGTGTGGTTATTTTGATCTATAGGAATAGATTTCCGCTGTTTGGATGGTGCCTTGTGATGATATCTGTATTTTTTGTGGGATTTTCGTATATGAGACCGGATCGGGTGATTGCGGACTATAATGCAGCTCATGTGGGTGAATGGTCTGACAGCGACTTTACGTATATGACGCAGACTCTTTCGGCGGACGCAGTTCCGGTAGTGCTTGAGACGATTCAAGATAATGCGGTTCTCGGACGGTTTTATTCCGGCGGGAGAACGGAATTTTTAACGGAGTATTACAGATGGGTTATTTCAAAGAACTATCAGGTGGGGGCTGCGGATTTCAGGACATGGAATCTTTCCTTTGAAGAGGCAAAACAATCGTTCAGAGATAGGGGGATGGAATAATGGCTGATTTGGCAGGGCAACTTTTTGGAAGTATCATACTGTTGGGGCTGCTGTTTCTGTTTTTTATAGTTCCGATTATTTTGACTTTCATGAATTTATATTTTATTCTTGCAGAACCGGGGAAATTTAAAAATGCGGCGGAGGTGCTTACATGGATTCTGGGACCGCTGTTTTCCACTATACTGTATGATTATATGGGGATTGGGGGAGAGTGGCAGGAGCAGCTGTTTGCCAGCGACTCTGCAATCCATACTCCTGTGTCGGAGCAGTATGTGGTTACAGTTCTTGTTCTGGTTTCGCTGGGGCTTCTGGGATATTTTCTGCTAAAGCTGGCGTCTAAAAGGCTGCCGCCGCTGGTTAAGATTTTGAGTATATCATTTTTGTATATTGGATGCGCGGTCTGTGTGATGTGGATTATCCAGGTGCTGGGGCGGGCGGATGAATTATCTGTTTATCTCGCTGTATTTCCTCTGAATGTGATTCTGTTGTCAGCTTCTGTGGTGAAGACCCTGTTAAAGGAACAGAAGGAAGAGGATGAGGGAAAAGATTTCGAAAAGTTGACGAGATTGCGGCGCCTGTTGGTAAAGAGCAGCTGCTGGCCGGCGCTGGCGTTTCTCATGGTGTGGCCGGTGCTGGGAATCTGTATTGCGGTTCTCGTGCTGTTTGGGCAGGAACCATCCGCCGCGGTAAAGGCATTTACAGAGACCAGCGACTGGATGCTGTCACAGCGGATATCACCGCCGACGGTTTACAGCGATGGCCATTATCTCTGTACGGTGGCGGCCGGGGGACATGAGAAACTGGTGAAACCCCAACGGATGGGAGTCCGGCATGGTCATCGGATCGTGGTGAACCGGCAGCTGTGTGTGGCAAATGCATTTGAGCAGGTGCTTGAGGAGCGTACACCGCATTTTCACCGCTTCGTGCGCCATGTGTATGATACGTATGGGTATCCGGTGGCAAAGCACATCAGGACGCCTCTGGCGGCGGATATTACGTATCTGGTGATGAAGCCCCTGGAATGGATTTTTCTCCTGATTCTCTATCTGACAGACAGAAAGCCGGAGGACCGGATTGCAAAACAATACCTGTGACAGTTCAGCCTGTGAAGGAGTGAGAATTTGACATTTCACCATTGATCTGCTAATCTGGAAGAAAACTGTAACAGTTCAGGCGGCTCATCTTCTTGACCGAAAAATCCGGTCAAGAAGCATCGGATATTCATCCGATGTGAAAATTGGTGCATAAAGCCGCTTACAAGCAAGCTTGACGCTGCTTCCTGCGCCAATTTTCCCGCCGTCTGAACTGTTACAGAAAATTATCTGGAGGATGGAGATGGAAAAGTATCTGCTGGACCGATTAATGGAATATGGGAAATCTGACGCCTATCCGTTTCATATGCCTGGGCATAAGAGACAGGTGGGGGCCGGATTTGCAGGGGATTTTCCAAATCCGTTTTCTGTGGATATTACCGAGATTGAGGGATTTGATAATCTCCACCACCCGGAAGGGATTCTGAAGGAATCTATGGAGTGGGCAGGAAATGTCTATGGGGCGGACCGGACGTATTATCTTGTGAATGGAAGCAGCTGCGGTATTTTGAGCGCGGTCTGTGGCTCTGTCTCCCATGGAGGCACTATTCTCATGAGCCGGAACTGCCATAAATCAGCGTATCATGGCGTGTATTTGGGCCATTTGAGGGCGGAATATATTTATCCACAGACGATCCCGGAATTTGGGATTCAGGGTGGATTACCACCGGAGGATGTGCGGCGGTTGTTGATAACCCATCCGGAGACGGAGGCCGTGCTGGTGGTATCTCCCACGTATGATGGTATTGTCTCGGATATCGGCGCAATTGCGAAAATCGTCCATGAGTGGGGGATTCCGCTGATTGTGGATGAGGCTCACGGGGCGCATTTCCACTTTGGAGGGGAGGCGGGATTCCCGGTTTCTGCGCTGGAGTTGGGGGCGGATGTGGTGATACAGAGTCTCCATAAGACGCTTCCTTCTCTGACTCAGACTGCAGTCATGCATGTGAAAGCGGGATTTGCGGATATTAGCAGGATTGACCGGTATGTACACATGTTCCAGAGCAGCAGCCCGTCGTATGTGTTGATGGCCGCTATTGAAAATTGTATCCGATGGATGGATGAAGCGGGAAGAGATGAGATGAAGGCCTTTAGCGGAAGGCTTGACCGTATCCGGCGGCGGATGGGGAAGATGGAGTGTCTGGCTCTTCTTGGCGGAGTGAAAGGACGGTGCCAGGTTTTTGATGTGGATAAGTCTAAAATTGTGGTTTCAGTTGGAAGCAGCGGTCTGACCGGGCCGGAGCTTACGGAGCTGCTTCGAAACAGATACCATCTGGAAATGGAAATGTGCGGACCGGATTATGTGACGGCGATTACTACCGTGGCTGATACGGATGAGGGTCTGGAACGGTTATGCCGGGCCTTCCTGGAAATCGATCATGAGCGGAAGAGGGATGTGGGAGACTGCGGGACTGCCGCATCAGGCTTTACGGGGATAAACGGGGATAACACAGGGGAAAGAGACCGTGGAATTGTGGATAACGGGATGGAAAAGGAACGCGGTTGTGGATGGCCGGAGATTGCTATGACGATCGCACAGGCGATGGACTCTCCGGGGCGGTCCGTCCCTCTCGATGCGTGTGAGGGACTGGTATCCGGGGAGTTTATCTACATCTATCCGCCCGGAATTCCGATTGTGGCGCCAGGAGAAGTATTAAAACCGGAATTGGTGGAGATGATCCGGCAGTATAAGCGCAAGGGCCTTCCGGTCCAGGGAACGGCGGATCCGGAGGTGGAGGCGGTCTTGACGGCAGCAGGAGCGGAGAATTAGATACTATTATTTTAGAAAAAACTGAGGAATGAAACATGGGAAAGATTTTTTATGTGATGGGAAAAAGCGCATCCGGGAAGGATACGATTTATAAAGAACTGCGGGAACGCATACCGGAATTAAAGACGGTGGTCCTTTATACGACAAGGCCGATCCGGGATGGGGAGACGGAAGGGGTGGAATACCATTTTACGACGGTGGAACGGCTGGATGACTTCCGCAGGGCGAAAAGGCTGATCGAGGAACGGACGTATCAGACGGTGTATGGACCGTGGAGTTATTTTACCGTGGATGACGGGCAGATCTGTCTGGATAACAGGGATTCTTATCTGATGATCGGAACGCTGGAGTCTTATGAGAAGATGAGAGAGTATTTCGGTGAAAATGGGCTGGTTCCTGTCTACATCGAGGTGGATGACGGCGTGAGGCTGGAACGTGCGCTGGAGCGGGAAAAGGGACAGAAGGAACCGAAGTATAAGGAACTCTGCCGGAGATTTCTGGCGGATGAAGAAGATTTTAAGGAAGAAAACCTGGTAAGATGCGGAATTGACAGGAGATACAGGAATGATGATCTGAGGGTATGCCTGGAGGAGATTTGCAGGGATGTGAAGGCGGTTATGAGAATCTAGAGCAGGAGTTCAGAAGAATGGTATTAGTAATCAGGAGGAAAGGGGCAGAATCATGGGAAGTATCTTTATTCAGTTTCCAAAGGGAAAAAAGAAGGCGCTGACGTTAAGCTATGACGACGGAGTGGAACAGGATATCCGTCTGATTGAAATCATGAAGCAGCAAGGATTAAAGGGCACATTTAACTTAAACAGCGGGCTTTACGCAGAAGAGGGTACGGTATACCCGCCGGGTACGGTGCACAGAAGGATGACGGAAAAGGCGGTGACGGAGGTCTACGGCGGCAGCGGTATGGAGGTGGCGGTTCATGGGCTGACGCATCCGTTTCTGGAGCAGCTTCCGGTGAATCTCTGTACGGCGGAGGTGATGAAGGACCGGGAGAATCTGGAGCGGCAGTTTCATACAATTGTCAGGGGTATGGCTTATCCCTTCGGTACTACCAGTGACAGGGTGGTTGATACGCTTGTGCAGGCGGGAATCGCCTATGCGAGAACAACGGTTTCGACATGGGATTTCCGGCTTCCGTCTGACTGGCTCCGTCTAACGGCCACGTGCCATCACCGGGATGAGCGTCTGATGGAGCTGTCGGAAAAATTTGTGGAGGAGACGCCAAAGTACGGCTCCTGGCTGTTCTATCTCTGGGGACACAGCTATGAGTTTGAGGCGGATGGGAACTGGGATGTGATTGAGAGATTTGCCGCGTACACCGGAAACCGGGATGAGATCTGGTATGCAACAAACCTGGAGCTGTATGATTACATGACGGCGTACGACCGGCTGCTGTTCAGCGCGGATGGGTCTATGGTGTGGAATCCAACCGCAGTGGACGTATATTTTGAGAAGGACGGGATTTCTTACCAGGTGAAGGCTGGTGAGAGGATGGAACTGAATTAATTGCTTAAGACGGCTGCCGTATGGGGCCGTCTGTTTCTTTTTGTGCGGGAAATGACAGGAGGCGCCTTCTTATGGGAATTACCAGCACTTATTTCTTGTGAGTATGAATTTTATATGCTATAATAAATCCGTATATTTTGAGACGGAGGTGCCCCAATGCCAGGATTTAACGATATAATCGGTCATGAGATGATAAAGGAACATTTTAAGAAGGCTATAGAGACAAATCATGTATCTCATGCGTATATTCTGACAGGTGAGGCGGGAATGGGACGTAAGTCACTGGCGAATGCATTTGCCATGACGCTTCTCTGTGAAAAGGGGAAGAAGGAACCGTGTATGCAGTGCCACGCCTGCAAGCAGGTGATGAGCGGCAACCATCCGGACTTGATTTTTGTAAATCATGAAAAGCCGAACAGCATCGGCGTTGACGATATCAGGGAACAAATTAATGATACAATCATGGTACGGCCCTACAGCAGCTATTATAAGATCTACATCGTGGATGAAGCGGAAAAGATGACGGCACAGGCGCAGAATGCCCTGCTTAAGACCATCGAGGAACCGCCGTCCTATGCGATTATCATGCTGCTGACTACGAATCAGGAGGCATTTCTGCCGACGATTCTCTCCAGATGCGTGCAGTTAAAGCTGAAGCCGCTTCAGGACAGCGTGGTCAGGACGTATCTGATGGAATCTCTGGGGATTCCCGAGGTGAAGGCGGAGATTTACGCCGCGTTTGCGAGAGGAAATCTGGGAAAGGCGATCCATCTGGCCTCTTCGGAGGATTTTCAGCTGATGTATACCGAGCTTCTGCATATGCTGAAGCATTTGAAGGATATGGATATTACGGAGCTTCTGGACTATATCAAGAAGCTGAAGGATGAGAGTCTGGACATCTATGACTGCCTCGATTTTATGCAGCTATGGTACCGGGATGTGCTGATGTATAAGGTGACACAGGATATTAATCTTCTGGTGTTTAAGGAAGAGTATAATACAATTAAGGAAATGAGCGCCTCCAGCGCCTACGATGGGATTGAAAAGATTCTCCAGTCCATTGATAAGGCGGGGATCAGGCTGAATGCCAATGTGAATATGGAACTGGCCATGGAGCTCATGTTACTGGTAATGAAGGAGAACTGATTGATGATAAAAGTGATTGGTGTAAGATTCCGCAATGCGGGGAAGATCTATTATTTCGATCCGGCCGGCAGGGAGATTCATACGGGTGACCACGTGATTGTGGAGACGGCGAGAGGGATTGAATACGGTTATGTAGTGCTGGGAAGCAGAGAGGTGCCGGATGACAAGGTCGTCCAGCCGCTTAAGTCTGTGATCCGGATGGCGACGAGAGAAGACGAGGATGTGGAGTTAAAAAACCACGACAAGGAAAGGGAAGCGTTCCGGATCTGTAAGGAAAAGATCAGGAAACACGGGCTTCAGATGAAGCTGATCGATGCGGAATATACCTTCGACAACAACAAGGTGCTGTTTTACTTTACCGCGGATGGAAGAATCGATTTCCGCGAACTGGTGAAGGATCTGGCATCGGTATTTAAAACGAGAATCGAGCTTCGTCAGGTCGGCGTCAGAGACGAGACGAAGATTGTGGGAGGAATCGGTATCTGCGGCAGACCGCTGTGCTGCCACTCTTACTTATCGGAGTTTATCCCTGTTTCAATCAAGATGGCGAAGGAGCAGAACCTGTCGCTGAATCCGACGAAGATCTCCGGTGTCTGCGGAAGGCTCATGTGCTGTCTGAAGAATGAGGAAGAGACGTACGAGGACTTAAACAGCAAGCTTCCGAATGTGGGGGATTATGTGACCACGGACGACGGACTGAAGGGTGAGGTTCACTCGGTCAGCGTGCTTCGTCAGCTGGTGAAGGTCATCGTCATCACGAAGGATGAGAAGGAAATCAGAGAATACCGTGTGGATCAGCTGAAGTTTAAACCGAGGCGGCGCAAGGATAAAGGCTCTGTAGCGGATGCAGAGCTGAAGGCTCTGGAAGCCCTTGAGAAGAAGGAAGGGAAATCCAAGTTAGATGATAATTGAGCTTAAGGATGAGGAACGGCTTGATGATTTACAGAGAAACGGCTATCAGATCATACAGAAGAAGGACGGGTTCTGCTTCGGTATGGACGCGGTGCTTTTATCCGGTTTCGCGGCGGTGAAGCCGGGGGAAAAGGCTATCGATCTGGGAACCGGGACGGGAATTATCCCGATTCTTCTGGAAGCGAAATATGAAGGCGAACATTATACGGGTCTGGAGATTCAGGATGAGGTGGCGGAGATGGCCGCGCGCAGTGTGGCGCTCAATCACCTGGAAGAGAAGGTCTCGATCGTAAAGGGCGATATCAAGGAAGCCAGCCGGCTGTTTGGCGCGGCTTCCTTTGACGTGGTGACCTCGAATCCGCCCTATATGAACGATGCCCATGGACTTAAAAATCCCGATCTGCCCAAGGCGATCGCCCGCCATGAGGTGCTCTGTACGCTGGACGATGTGGCGAGGGAGGCGGCGAAGCTTCTGCGGCCGGGCGGGCGCTTCTACATGGTGCACCGGCCTCACCGCCTGATAGAAATTATTACGGCGCTGACAAAGTATAAGCTGGAGCCGAAGCGGATGAAGATGGTCCATCCATTTGTGGACAAAGAGGCCAATATGGTCCTGATTGAAGCCGTGCGCGGCGGTAAATCCATGATTAAGGTGGAGGCGCCGATTGTGGTATATCGGGAGCCGGGGGTGTATACGCAGGAGATTTATGATATTTATGGGTATTGAGAAAATGATCATTATGGTATCTGATTATGGTTGTTAGACGGACAGGACTGATTCCTACAAAGGCAGTCCTGTTTATTTTTTGCCGTTATTATCTGTAAATAGTGTTTTTAGTTTCCAATTTTGGATAAAGATTATGAATTTTGGGATTGGAGTAAGAATAATGAATGCTTATAATTAAGCCATAACAATTCAGGAGGTTGATAGGATTATGAAATTAAAAAAGTGTGCATCTCTGGTAATGGCAGCGGCAATGGTATTGGGGACATTAAGTGGGTGTGGAAGTACAGGGGGTACGGCAAAGAGCAGCGAGGCACGTTCCGCGGATACGACGGCGGAAAGCTCACAGGAGAGTAAGGAAAGCAAGGAGAAGCAGTCAGGCGGTAATTTAGTGGTCTATTCTGCTTGTAATGATCAGATCCTTAACACGCTGATCCCGTTATTTGAAGAGGAGACAGGCATCAAAGTAGAGCTTCTGGCTGGCGGTACCAGCGAAATGTTAAAGAGAATCCAGTCGGAATCGGTTAATCCATACTGCGACGTGATGCTCGGCGGAACAGAATCCATGTTCTATGATTTTATGGATTATTTTGAGGAATACACCTCGGTAAACGATGAGTTCATGCTGGATGGTCACCACTGTGTACAGGGAAAACTGACTCCTATTAATATGGATTCTGCGGTAATTATGTGGAATAAGAATCTGATCGGAGATATCCAGGTAAACAGCTACAAGGATTTTTTAAATCCGGAGCTTAAAGGGAAAATCGCTCTTCCGGATCCGGCCAGCTCCGGAAATGGAGTCAGCACAATTGCAGACATGGCATGGATCTACAATGATCATGAATGGGAAGGCGAGGCAGGCTGGAACTTTGTGACAGATTTCATCAAGCAGCTGGATGGCAAGGTGGCAGCCAGCTCGGGTAATGCTCACAAGAGTGTGGCAGACGGAGAGAATACGGTGACAGTCACCTATGAAGGAGCTGCTTTTGCTTATCTGAAGGATGGCGCCGATGTAGCAATCTCCTATCCTTCGGAGGGAGTGATTCCGGGGCAGGCGGTTTCTGCAATCATAAAGGACTGCAAAAATCAGGAGAATGCCAAGATATTTATTGATTTTGTGACGAGCGCGGAGGTTCAGGATTTATTTGGTACGGAGTTTATGAGCCGCCCTGTAAGAGAGGGCGCAAAAGTGGCTGATTTTATTCCTGACGCTGACAGCATTACCTATATTGAGCGTGATCCAAACGAGATTGCGGAACATAAGGCTAATGTTATTGATACGTTTAATGAGATTTTCGCAGAGGTGCAGTAATAGATGAGCGTAGAGATTACATTTCATGAATTAGTAAAAAAGTATGGGCAGAATACCGTGATTCCCAAACTGGATCTGAAAATCAGAAAGGGTGAATTTTTCACCCTTCTGGGCCCATCGGGATGCGGAAAAACAACGCTTCTGCGTATGGTAGCCGGATTTAACAGTATTGAAGGCGGCACAATTTCCTTTAATGACCGGGTGATTAATGATCTAGACGCCGGTAAGCGTAATATAGGCATGGTATTTCAGAATTATGCGGTCTTTCCCCATCTGACGGTAGCTGGGAATGTCCGGTTTGGCCTGGATAATCGTAAAGTTTCAAAGGCGGAGGCACAGAAGCGGGTAGAGGAAGTTCTTAAGGTTGTAAAAATTGATAATTTGAAAGACCGGCTTCCACAGAATATGTCCGGCGGCCAGCAGCAGAGAATTGCACTGGCACGCGCAATTGTAATCGAGCCGGATGTCCTGTTAATGGATGAGCCCCTTTCCAATCTGGATGCAAAGCTGCGGGTGGAGATGCGGGATGTCATTAAGGAACTGCAGCATAAGGTAGGTATAACAACAATCTATGTAACCCATGACCAGGAAGAAGCCATGGCTGTCTCTGACCGGATCGCCGTTATGAAGGACGGGGTGATCCAGCAGGTAGGCAGACCGCGCAGCATCTATCACCGGCCAGCCAACATTTTTGTTGCGACCTTTATTGGAAGCTCCAATATAATTCATGGCCGTCTTTTGCGGGGGGATTTTGGATATCGGATACAAATTGGAGAATATGTAAATCCTATAGAGGGAATCGAGGAGCAGAAGGTTAAGGACGAGGCGGTTTTAGTTTCCATCAGACCGGAAGATTTCGTAATCAGCAAAGATCAGAGCGGGCTGAAAGGGCGTGTGATATCCAGCGTATTTTTAGGGAACTCCACAAGGTATGATATTAAACTGGAAACAGGGGATGTCGTGATGCTGATGGAGGAGTCCACGGAGACGGATCATCTGATTCCTGACAGCAAAGTATACTTAAAGGTAAAAACTGAAAAAATCAATGTCTATGACAGGGAAGGAAATGTCAATTATTCGAAAGGAGTCGTGAGCGATCTTGAGTAGAAGAAAAAATCTGGATATTTGGACCGTAGTCACGCTTCTGGTATGGTGTCTCTATATTCTGTTCATGTTCTTTCCTCTGTTTAATCTGTTTAAATCCAGTGTGGTAGATCCTCAGACGGGGACATTTACCATGGCCTACTTTCAACGGTTCTTCAGTAAAAAGTATTATATGAATACGATTGGAAACAGCTTTAAGGTAACCTTATGTGTGACGGTTCTGGCTGTGGTCATAGCCACGCCTCTTGCTTATGTTATAACGACGATAAAAATTAAGGGGGCCGAGTGGATCCGGGTTCTGATTCTTATTTCTTCGATGTCTGCGCCCTTTATCGGTGCTTATTCCTGGATTTTAATGTTCGGAAGAAACGGAAGTTTCACCAATCTGTTTAAACATGTATTTGGGATTCAGGTGCCGGATATTTATGGGTTTAAGGGAATTGTGGTGGTGCTGACCTTACAATTGATACCGCTGGTCTTTACTTACGTGTCCGGAGCGCTTAAGAACATGGATAACTCCCTTTTGGAGGCGGCCGAGAGCATGAATTGTACCGGCATAAGAAAGATGTGCAAAGTTACGATTCCACTGATTCTTCCGACTATACTGGCAGCAGCAATTCTGGTATTCATGCGGGCGCTTGCAGACTTTGGTACGCCTATGCTGATTGGCGAGGGGTATAAGACGATCCCTGTATTAGTCTACAATGAGTTTATGGGGGAAAATGGAGGAGATGTCGGCTTCGCATCCGCAATCAGCATTATGACAATCCTTTTTACCACAGTGGCATTTCTGCTTCAGAAGGTGGTTTCCAAGAAACTGTCATACAGCCAGGGCGCATTAAATCCGATTCAGGCAGAAAAAGCGGCAGGAATTAAAAATGCAGCAGCTCACATATTTGTGTATGCGTATCTGCTGATCGCCCTTCTTCCGCAATTCTGCATCATAGAGACATCTTTCCGCAATACGGAAGGCATCGTCTTTAAAGCAGGCCATTCGCTGGGAAGCTATGTCTCGGCTTTTTCGAAAATGGGGCTTGCCATACGGAATTCTCTGACGCTGGGACTGATTGCTCTGGTATTTATTGTTTTTCTTTCCGTTCTGATCGCATATGTGACGGTCAGAAGGCCGGGGATTCTGACAGGGGGGCTGGATATAGCAACCATGTTTCCGTACATTGTTCCGGGTTCCGTACTCGGTATTTCCCTGATTACCGCGTTTAATCAAAAGCCTCTGATGATCGCAGGAACGGCGGCCATTATAGTGGTGGCGTTTACAATTAAGCGAATGCCATATACCATCCGTTCCAGCGCTGCAATCCTGAGACAGACGGGAATCAGCGTGGAAGAGGCGTCGCTCAGTCTGGGCGCTTCCAAAATAAAAACATTTTTCCGGGTAACGCTGCCGATGATGGGAGCCGGTGTCATATCGGGAGCCATTATGAGCTGGATTACGATTATCACAGAATTAAGTTCTTCTATCCTGCTGTATACAGGCAAGACAAAGACAATGACGATTGCCATATATTCGGAGGTTATTCGCGGAAATTACGGTATTGCGGCGGCGTTGTCCACCATCTTGACAGTAATTACAATATGTTCTATCTTTATATTATTTAAGGTAACCGGCACAAGAGAGATATCGATGTAACAGGAATACAACAACGGGAGAACGCAGATGACTGGATCAGGAGCTGGTAAAGGGTTTGAGTATAATATACGAAAGAATTTTCTGATAACGGCTATTATACCACTTGCCGTTTTACTGGCTCTTTTTATTCTGTTTATTGGATTCTTCAATGAGATATCTATCCGTGGAAGGACGGAAAGGGCGGCGGAGAATGTCCGGCAGAAGATTCAGCAGATGGATCACTTTTACCGTTCTGTGTGTGAGAATCAGGCGCAGGATGAGGGATTAAAAGGTTTTTTGCGGTCAGGAGTGGGAAGCAACCGCGTATTTGAGGACTACTACAGGATTATCAACCAGTCGGAAAGTAAGTTCCAGATCTGCGTTCTTGATTCTGAACAGAATGTAATATTAAAATCCGGAAGTAAGGATAATTTTGAAGTGAATTATTCCTTTCTTCCTCTCTTTCGTATTGCATCGGAAGAAGATAACAAGGTGGTGAGGATTTATTATCAGGAGAACCATGATACCGTCGCACAGACGGGGTATTATGGGTATGGGACCGTAATCTATGAAGAGGGAGAACTTCTGGGATATCTGGTCTATTATGCGGATAATAAAGAACTGCGGGAACTGCTGCTGAAGCAGGGGGCAGAGGAAGTCGTCGTGACCAATCAGTTCGACACGGTACTCGTAACTACCAGTGAGAATGCCAGGACCAGTTTAAATAAGCTGGCGTATAAAGCAAATTCCCATGGACAGGTATCAATACAGGGCGATTTATTTCAGATGGGCTGCAAATCGATGGAGCAGGAGGGGCTTAACATCTATGCTTTAAATCAAAAGGGATATGAGGGCTATATTGGCACCCTTATATGCTTCAGCCTTCTCGTCCTGATCTTAATCACTGTCCTGCTTCTGAAGCTGTCAAGGACCATGAGCAGGAAGGTGACAGAACCGATTGGCGCCATGCTGGATGCCATCAGGGAGACGAGTGACGGAAAGTTTGATATCAGCCTGGAGCTGGGAACCGGGGATGAATTCGATACTCTGGCAAAGGAATACAGCTCTATGGTAAAAAAGGTGGATGCGCTGATAGAATCCAACAAGAATATGGCGGAGCTGCAGCGTCAGGCAGAGTTTAAAATGATAAGAAACCAGTTTAATCCCCACTTTATATTTAATGTTCTTGAAACCTTGAGGTATACCGTCTTTGTCAGCCCTGCCGAGGCGGAAAAAATGATACTGAGCCTGTCAAAATTTCTGCGCTATAATTTATATAATCAGGATAAATTCGTGCCTCTCAAAGAAGATATCGAGCATTTAGAGGATTATCTGATGCTTCATAAAGCCAGGTTCCAGGAGCGCCTGACCTATGAAATCTCTGTGGAAGAGGAAGCCGGACAGATATTTGTACCGAAGTTCTTTTCGCAGCCGCTGGCAGAGAATTCCGTAAAATATGGCTTTCAACACCGCGATCAGTTTCATATTGCAGTCCATGCGGCAATCGTGGAGGACAGGCTGATTATGAAAATTGAAGATAATGGAGGAGGAATGACGGAGGAACGTTATCTTCAGGTTATGGAACATCTGGCCAGCAGGGAATATCCCGATGACCATGTGGGACTGTATAATGTAAACCGGACGTTACAGCTGACCTATGGGGAGAAGTATGGAATCAGGCTGGAAAACCGGAGTGGTGACGGCTTAACTGTTTTTATTGAGATACCGGCGCAGAAATCCTGAATGGGGGGACGGACATGTACAAGGTATTGTTGGTTGAAGATGAGAAAATGATTCGAAAGGGCCTTGCCTATAATTTTGACTGGATTGGCTGTGACTGCACAATCGTAGGGGAAGCGGGCAATGGCGAGGAGGGCGTGGAGATGATTCGCAGCCTTAACCCGGATATTGTTGTGACCGATGTGGGGATGCCTATTAAAAATGGAATCCAGATGCTGGAAGAGACCATGGAAGCTTACGGGTATGAGGCAATTATTCTGTCTGTTTATGATGAGTTTCATTACGCCAAGGCGGCTATGCATTTAGGGGTGGCGGAATATTTAATTAAACCGCTGGAGTATGAGCAGCTAAAAAAAGCGCTGGAGAAAGCCAAGGCACAATGCCGGATGAAACAGCATTTCAGCGATGCGGAGACTAAGACCAGGGAAGCACTGGAGCGCGATGTGTTTGATTTTAAAATTGTATTGCCGGAGCAGTCTTATTCACCCAGAACAAGGGTGATGGTTACCTATATCAGGGATAACTATCAGAAGAAAATCAGTATCAATGATTTGATTGAGCCGCTTCAGACCAGCGCCACCTATTTAAACCAGCTTTTTAAGAAGGAAACGGGATTCCCGTTTAATGATTTTTTAAACCGTTACCGAATTCAGATGGCGATTCAGAAACTGAAGGAGGATGACTGTAAGATTTATAATGTAGCTGTGGAGTGTGGATTTAAGGAGTATAAGTACTTTATCAATGTATTTAAAAAGTATACAGGAATCCTGCCGAGTGCATTTGTAGCGTATTATCAGAAAAAAGGAGATTCATAATGGATGAGATGACAGAGAAAAAAAGGGGAGTCTTCGCAGAAGATTTCCTGTGGGGCGGCGCGGTGGCTGCGCATCAGCTGGAAGGCGGTTACCTGGAGGGAGGAAAAGGGTTAAGTATTATGGATGTGACCACTGGCGGAGATGTGCACACCTTAAGACGCTTTACCCATAAGGTCCTTCCGGACGAAAATTATCCAAACCATGAGGCAATAGATTTTTACCACAGGTATCGGGAGGACATCCGCCTGTTTGCAGAGATGGGATTTAAGTGTTTTCGGACCAGCATTGCGTGGACCAGGATTTTCCCTCTGGGCGATGAGGAAGAGCCGAATGAGGATGGACTACGTTTCTATGATGACCTCTTTGACGAATGTCTGAAATATGGAATACAGCCGGTGATTACACTGAGCCATTTTGAGATGCCGCTCCATCTGGCAGAGCATTACGGGGGATGGCGCAACCGGAAGCTGATTGACTTTTTTGTACATTTTGCAGTTGTATGTTTTGAACGATATAAAAATAAAGTAAAATACTGGATGACATTTAATGAAATTAATAACCAGGCAAACTACTGGAGTGATTTTCTGGTGTATTCAGATTCCGGAATACAGTACAGCGAGGGTGAAGAACGGGAAGAGGTCATGTACCAGGCGGCACACTATGAACTGGTAGCCAGTGCGCTTGCAGTTTTAAAGGGACATGAGATAAACCCGGATTTTCTGATCGGCTGTATGCTGAGTGTGACTCCGGTTTATCCTAAGACGTGCAGGCCTGAAGATATCATGATGGCCGAGAAAGCCATGCAGAGAAAGTATTACTTTGGAGATGTGCATGTAAAGGGAGCGTACCCTCCGGGAATACCGGCGTATTGGAAACAGAAGGGATTTTCCATTGATTGCACTGAAAAGGATCTGGAGATTTTGCGCGGAGGCTGTGTGGATTATGTGGGGTTCAGCTATTATATGTCCTATACCACAGAATATCGGGAGCATGCGCCGGAATATGCATTTTGCGAACGGGATGATCTGATAACGAACCCATATGTAGAGCAGTCGGACTGGGGCTGGCAGATCGATCCAGTGGGGCTTCGGTATGCACTTAACTGGCTTACGGACCGTTATGATGTCCCTTTATTTATCGTTGAAAACGGGCTGGGGGCATACGACCAGGAGGATGCAGACGGGAAGATTTGCGACGACTACAGAATTGACTATTTAAAACGCCATATTGAAGAGATGAGGAAGGCGATAGACCAGGACGGTGTACGGCTGATGGGCTATACTCCGTGGGGCTGTATCGATCTGGTGAGCGCAGGAACCGGGGAAATGGATAAACGCTATGGATTCATATATGTAGATAAACACAATGACGGAAGCGGAGATTTGAGCAGAAAGCCGAAAAAGTCATTTTACTGGTATAAGAAAGTTATTGCCAGCAATGGGGAGGATTTGGAGAATTAGGTGAATATGGCAGGGCGGAGAACCAGGGGATTGGTGTTTTCCGCCCTGCCATATTTCCGCATTTCCTTGAAAAGTCCCGCCCTCTGTGTTAAAGTATATCTACTAATGATAGAAGAAACAGGCCGGTCAAACGGCCTGAAAAATAGCAGAAAAGTTGGAAAAGAAGATGGAAGAACAGGTAAAGGATCAGAAAACAGGAAAGCTGTATCTATGTGCGACGCCTATTGGGAATCTGGATGATATTACCCTGCGGGTTTTGAATACATTAAAGGAAGTGGATTTGATTGCGGCGGAGGACACCCGGCACAGCATTAAGCTGTTAAACCACTTTCATATTAAGACACCCATGACGAGCTATCATGAATACAACAAGGTGGACAAGGCCAGATATCTGGTGGAGCAGATGAAAAATGGAGTTTCCATCGCATTAATTACAGATGCGGGAACACCGGGAATCTCTGATCCGGGCGAAGAATTGGTGAGACAGTGCCATGAGGCGGGAGTACCGCTTACATCTCTGCCCGGGCCTGCGGCCTGCATTACGGCTCTGACCATATCGGGACTGGCAACGAGGCGTTTCTGCTTTGAGGCATTTCTCCCTTCTGATAAGAAGGAAAAACAGTGGATTTTAGAGGAACTGAAGCGGGAGACGAGAACGATCATTATATATGAAGCGCCCCACCGGCTGGTCAGGACGCTGGAGGAACTGAGAGAGGCCCTGGGAAACCGGAGAATCACCATATGCAGGGAACTGACGAAACGGTATGAGACGGCGTTTCAGACTACGTTTGAAGATGCGCTGGCGGCCTATGAGACGGAGGAGCCCAGAGGCGAGTGCGTCATTGTTATCGAAGGAAAGAGCATCAGTGAAATAAAGGAAGAACGGATGAAATCGTTTGAGGAGATGTCTCTGGAAGAGCATATGGATCTGTATGAGAAGCAGGGAATTGAACGAAAAGAGGCCATGCGTATGGTGGCGAAGGACCGGGGAATCAGTAAACGGGATGTCTACCAGCAGCTGATGAAGTAAGAGGATCCGGATATGGTGTGTAACATGATATGCCTCGATATTGACGGCACGATATTAAACAGCAGACATGAGATTACCTCTCATACCGTCTGTACGGGATATCGGAAGAGATACGAATTAACAGTTAAAGATGCAAAGAGGCTGGATTCCAGAGATCCGGCCTCTTTGCATCCTGGTGTTGGGGTAATACCTGAAATACATGTTCATTTATCGAAGCAATGGGAGATTCCCTGTCAGCTTATTTACCGCTTTTTTAGGTCCGCAGATGGCAATACCGAGATAGGAAAAGGTATCTTCCTCAGTGGCGGCAGCCTTATCGATAAATTCATCGTAGGTCTTGCAGCTCTGTGCTGTGTCGGAAAAATCTACCACAGTCAGTTCCGCGTATTCCGGCCGGTAAAGCTGTTTCCGGAGCTCCCGTATTTTGGCGCCGTCAGCCTTTAGTATGGGGACAGGGAACTGGATGATGCCCCGGTGGGAGCAGCCTGTCTTGTCCGTGACGTCAGGCCCCACGGTATCCGGCATCTCCTTGCCAAGCGTGATTCCCATAATTCCGGCGGTATTGGCAATCAGGCCGGTGGGAAGTGTCTCGTCGATGACCATGACACATTTTTCGTTCTGTAAATCCATTTGTCCTACTTCCTTTTCTGTTTGTTGTTCTATTTTACCATTTGTCCGAAAAAATTTCTTGAACGATGTGGCATATCACAGGCGGCTGCTATTTTAAAAATTTTTCTTGACAAACGAATCGGGATTGTATAGAATTGGTTTGAATATCAAAATATTTGAAACGAAAAATATCAGAGACAGGTGAAAACCACGGGTTTTCCCATTTACCTGGATGTGTGAATCACAGCACGAATGGGGGAAATTATGACGACTAGAATTATAGGAACAGGTTCGGCTGTACCGAAACAGGTGGTAACCAATGATGATCTGGCAAAGATTGTGGATACCAGCGACGAATGGATCAGACCGAGAACCGGAATCCGGGAAAGAAGGATTGCGGCGGCAGAATCAGGAACCTCCGATCTGGCGGCGGAGGCGGCGAAGCTGGCGATTGAACAATCCGGAATAAAACCGGAAGAACTGGACATTATCGTTCTTGCCACTTCCTCGGGAGACTGCTGTTTTCCAAATGGTGCCTGCGAGGTACAGGCCGCGGTCGGCGCGGTCAATGCGGTGGCGTTTGACTTAAGCGCCGCGTGTTCAGGATTTGTCTTCGCTTTAAACACGGTACATAGCTTTTTGACGGCGGGAATCTACCGTACGGGACTTGTGATTGGGGCGGATACACTCAGCAAGCTGGTGGACTGGAACGACCGGGGCACCTGCGTTCTCTTCGGAGACGGTGCGGGAGCGGCTGTCGTGAGGGCAGAGGACACCGGAGTTATGGGGCTGACCATGGGTGCGGATGGAACGAAAGGCGACGTTCTGAAATGCGGCGGACGCACTACGGGAAATTTCCTGACAGGAAAGAAACCGGAATTAGGCTATATGACCATGGATGGCCAGGAAGTTTTTAAATTTGCGGTTAAGACCGTGCCGGAGGCAATTAAGAAGACGATTGCCGGGAGCGGAACCGAATTAGAAGAAATTAAATATTTTATTCTGCATCAGTCCAATTACCGGATTTCCGAATCCATAGCGAAAAGACTTAAATTACCGATGGAAAAGTTTCCAGCGAATTTAGAGCGGTATGGTAATACTTCCGGAGCGTCGGTGCCCATCCTTTTAGATGAGCTGAACCGTGAAGGGAAATTGAAACCGGGCGACAAATTGCTTTTAGCCGGTTTTGGTGCAGGGTTGACCTGGGGAACCACTCTTCTGGAGTGGTAATTAAAAAGACTAATACTTTGAAAATCAAAGTAATTAGATAAATATTAAAAAATCAATGGAATAAAAGATGGAAAATGAAGAGGAGAATGAAACCATGTTAGAGAAGATGAAAGAAATTATCGCAGAGCAGTTAAATGTAGACGCAGAGGCCGTATTGGCAGAGTCTTCCTTTAAAGAGGATTTAGGAGCGGATTCCCTGGATTTATTCGAACTTGTTATGGCTCTGGAGGATGAGTACTCAGTCGAGATTCCGTCTGAGGATTTAGAGAAGCTGACGACCGTAGGCGCGGTTATGGACTACTTAAAAGCAAAGGGCGTGGAAGGCTGATGAATACCAGAATAACGGAACTTTTAGGAATTAAACACCCGATTATTCAGGGTGGAATGGCCTGGGTTGCGGAACATCATCTGGCGGCGGCTGTATCGGAAGCTGGCGGGCTGGGACTGATCGGCGGTGCAAACGCACCGGCCGAGGTGGTCAGAGAGGAGATCCGCAAGGCAAAAGCGCTGACGAAGAAACCAATCGGAGTCAATGTCATGCTGCGGAGCCCTCATGCCGATGAGATAGCAAAGGTAGTCGTGGAGGAAGGAATCGGTGTGGTAACCACCGGAGCCGGAAACCCGGAGAAGTATATTGAGATGTGGAAGGCCGCCGGGGTCAAAATTATACCGGTTGTGGCTTCTGTAGCACTGGCGAAGAGAATGGAGCGCTACGGCGCGGATGCGGTTGTGGCGGAAGGATGCGAATCCGGCGGCCATATCGGTGAGCAGACAACGATGACACTGGTTCCGCAGGTCGTGGACGCTGTATCCATACCGGTTATCGCGGCCGGCGGTATCGGTGACGGACGCGGGATCGCTGCGGCATTTATGCTCGGAGCAGAGGCGGTACAGATCGGTACGAGATTTGTGGTTTCGGATGAATCCATTGTTCACGAGAACTACAAGCAGCGCATTATCAAGGCAAAGGACATCGATTCGGCGGTTACGGGACGTTCCCACGGCCATCCGGTCAGATGCTTAAGGAATCAGATGACCAGGGAATACGTAAAGCTGGAGCAGGAAGGCAAGAGCTTCGAGGAACTGGAGTACTTAACTCTCGGAAAGCTGAGAGAGGCCGTACAGGAAGGCGATATCACGAACGGTACCGTCATGGCAGGCCAGATCGCAGGTATGATTTATAAGACACAGACCTGTAAGGAAATGATTGATGAGATGATGGAACAGGCGGAGAAACTGCTGAACCGATAATTGAAAAAGGAGTTACGGATTATGAGCAAGACTGCATTTATTTTCCCGGGACAGGGCGCACAGTACTGTGGAATGGGCCAGGATTTTTATGAGAATACAAAGACCGGAAAAGAGCTCTTTGACATGGCGTCAGAGCTGCTTGACTTTTCCGTGCCAGAGCTGTGTTTTGAGAAGAACGACAGACTGGATATCACGGAATACACACAGGCCGCCATGGTAACCACCAGCATCGCCATGATGCGTGTCCTGGAAGAGGCAAAAGGCGTGAAGCCCGATGTGGCTGCCGGACTGAGCCTGGGAGAATACCCTGCACTTGCCGCCGCGGGCGTGATGAGCGCCGCGGATGCGATCCGTACCGTAAGACAGAGGGGAATCCTCATGCAGGAGGCGGTTCCGGTTGGACTCGGAGCCATGGCCGCCATCCTGGCCCTCGACGCGTCTAAGATTGAAGAAGTGATAAGCGCGATCGACGGCGTTTCCATCGCCAACTACAACTGCCCGGGACAGATCGTGATCTCTGGACGGAAGGAAGCCGTGGAAGCGGCCAATGAGAAGCTCCTGGAAGCGGGGGCAAAGCGTGCCGTTCTGTTAAATGTCAGCGGACCGTTCCATTCTGCCATGCTTGCGGAAGCCGGACGGAAGCTGGGCGAGGTTCTGGCCGGTGTCCGCATCAACACCCCGGTTATCCCGTATGTGGCTAATGTAACGGCTCAGTATGTGACAAAGGCAGAGGACGTGAGACCGCTTTTAGAGCGGCAGGTGTCTTCTTCCGTCAGATGGCAGCAGAGTGTGGAAACCATGCTGCAGGATGGAGTGGATACATTTATAGAAATCGGGCCGGGAAAGACTCTGGCCGGATTTATGAGAAAGATAACAAGAGATGTAAAAGTCATTAATATAGAAAAACTGGAAGATATTGAAAAGCTATAGCGAGGAGGATGCCGGAATGTTAGAAGGAAAAACAGCTGTTGTGACCGGAGCCGGAAGAGGAATCGGGCGGGCGATCGCGCTCCGTCTGGCCGCGGAAGGTGCGACTGTCATTGTCAATTATAATGGTTCCGCGAAACGGGCGGAAGAAGTGGTAGATGAGATTACGGCAGGTGGAGGCCATGCGGAAGCCATCCAGTGCAGCGTGTCTGATTTTGAGAGCGTTGCGGCTATGATGGACGGCGTCATAAAGAAGTATGGCTCTATCGATATTCTGGTAAATAATGCCGGAATCACGAAGGATAATCTGCTGATGAAGATGTCCGAGGGCGATTTCGACGCGGTTATCGATACCAACTTAAAGGGCGTGTTTAACTGCATGAAGCATGTAGCCCGCCAGATGATCAAACAGAGAGGCGGCAGAATCATCAATATTTCTTCCGTTTCCGGTGTGCTCGGCAATGCGGGGCAGGCCAATTACTGTGCGGCCAAGGCCGGTGTGATCGGACTGACAAAATCCTTTGCCAGAGAAGTGGCCAGCAGGGGCATCACCGTGAACGCGGTAGCGCCTGGATTTATTGAGACAGAGATGACGGAGGTGCTGTCCGATGCCGTAAAGGCGGGTGCGACAGAACAGATCCCGATGAAACATTTTGGAACCACCGAAGATATTGCCGGTGCAGTGGCATTTCTGGCCTCCGGCGTGGCAGGCTACATAACTGGCCAGGTGATCTGCGTGGACGGCGGAATGGCGATGTAATAAGGAGAGAGCGACATGAAGACAAGAGTTGTAGTAACAGGTATGGGAGCAATTACACCGATCGGAAATGATGTAGAGAGTTTCTGGAACGGACTGAAAGAGAAAAAGGTGGGAATCGGACCGATTACCCAGTTTGATACAACCGAATATAAGGCAAAGCTTGCGGCCGAGGTAAAGGATTTTGATCCTAAGAACTATATGGATCCGAAGGCTGCTAAGCGCATGGAACGTTTCTCCCAGTTTGCCGTAGCCGCTTCGAAGGAAGCACTGGAGAATTCCGGCATTGATATGGAACAGGAGGACCCGTACCGTGTAGGCGTATGTCTGGGATCCGGAATCGGAAGCCTTCAGGCTATGGAGCGGGAACACAAAAAGCTCCTGGAAAAGGGACCGGGCCGTGTAAATCCGCTGCTGGTACCGATGATGATCTGCAACATGGCGGCCGGTAATGTGGCGATCCAGTTCGGATTAAAGGGAAAATGCTTTAACGTGGTAACTGCCTGTGCGACAGGTACTCATTCGATCGGTGAAGCGTTCCGTTCCATCCAGTACGGTGAGGCGGACGTAATGGTTGCCGGAGGAACGGAAGCCAGCATAGCGCCGATCGGTGTGGCTGGATTTACATCCCTGACAGCGCTTACCACTGTGACGGATCCGATGCGCGCGTCTATCCCGTTCGATCAGGACAGAAGCGGTTTCGTCATGGGCGAAGGCGCCGGTGTTGTGGTTCTGGAGTCCCTGGAGCATGCAATCGCAAGAAATGCGACGATATACGCCGAGGTGATCGGATACGGCTCAACCTGTGACGCGTACCATATTACATCCCCGGCTGAGGACGGAAGCGGTGCGGCCAGAGCGATGACGAATGCCATCCAGGACGGCGGTATCAGACCGGAAGAAGTGGATTACGTCAACGCACACGGAACCAGCACGCATCACAATGACTTATTCGAGACCATGGCGATCAAATCAGCGCTTGGCGACCATGCGGGGGAGGTTAAGATCAATTCTACCAAGTCCATGATCGGCCATCTTCTGGGGGCCGCAGGCGGCGTGGAATTCATTGCCTGTGTGAAATCAATCCAGGATGGATTTGTTCATGCGACAGCGGGTCTTGAGACTGAGGGAGAAGGATGCGATTTAGACTACACGAAGGGCGAGGGCGTTTCCTGTGATGTCAATGTGGCAATCAGCAACTCTCTTGGCTTCGGCGGTCATAACGCCAGTATTTTAGTGAAAAAGTTCGAACAGTAGGAGGCCGGATATGGAGATCAATGATATCATCAGACTGATGCAGGCGGTTTCAGAGAATGGCCTGACCAGCTTTAAGATAGAGGAAGGCAACTTGAAGCTTTCCATCAAAAAGGAAAAAGAACAGATTATAACCGTAGCGGGAAACAGCGCGGTGCAGCAGATGATACCGGCAGCAGGCGTGGCTGTAGAGATGGCAGCGCTTCCGGCAGCGGAATATACTGCGCCGGCCGGCAGCGGCGAAGGCGCACAGAGCGCGGAAAACACGGCCGCAGCCATTGACTCCGATAAGATCGTGGCTTCACCGTTAGTGGGAACCTTCTATAATTCCTCTTCACCGGATGCAGAACCGTTCGTCAAGGTAGGAGATGCGGTAAAGAAGGGCCAGACCCTTGGAATCATCGAAGCCATGAAGCTGATGAATGAGATAGAGAGCGAGTTTGACGGCATCGTGGAAGCCGTTCTCGTCGGCAACGAAAACGTGGTGGAGTATGGTCAGCCCCTGTTCAGAATCCGGTAAGAAACGATACAGGGCTGTGATTGACAGGAAAGAAAAAGTTGAAAAGAGGTTCAGCCGATTTTTAAGGAATGACAGGGTTTTAAATTGGTTGGGGCTCTTTTTTCATAAAGAGGAGAGAGAGTCATGTTAGGTATTAAGGAAATTGAAGAAATTATTCCGCACAGGCATCCGTTTCTGCTGGTAGACTGCATTGAAGAGCTGGAACCGGGCGTCCGCGCCGTAGGATATAAATGCGTTACGTTTAATGAGCCGTATTTCCAGGGACATTTCCCGCAGGAACCGGTTATGCCGGGCGTGCTGAGAATTGAGGCGCTGGCGCAGGTCGGAGCTGTCGCAATCTTAAGCGAAGAGGCCAATAAGGGAAAGCTGGTATTCTTTGGCGGAATCGACAAGGCAAAGTTCAAATATAAGGTAGTTCCCGGCGACCGTATGCGTCTGGAATGTGAAATCATCAAGCGCAAGGGTCCGGTAGGCATCGGCAGGGCTGTAGCAACGGTTGACGGAAAAATCGCCGCTTCCGCGGAACTGACATTTATGATTGGATAGGTGGTCGTCATATGTTTGATAAAATATTGATTGCAAACCGCGGCGAGATCGCGGTGCGTATAATCCGGGCGTGTCGGGAAATGGGAATCAAGACTGTAGCGGTTTATTCCGAGGCGGACCGCGACTGTCTGCATACACTTCTGGCAGACGAGGCCATCTGCATCGGACCGGCTCCTTCCACCCAGAGTTACTTAAACATGGAGCGGATCCTGACGGCCACAGTGGCCATGAAGGCGGATGCAATCCATCCGGGCTTTGGTTTTCTCTCGGAGAACGCCAGATTTGCAGAATTATGTGAGAAATGCAACATCACATTTATCGGCCCATCCGCGGATATTATCAACCGGATGGGAAATAAATCCGAAGCCAGAAAGACCATGATGGACGCCGGTGTGCCGGTAGTACCAGGCGGCAAGGAGGCGGTCCACGAAGTGGAAGAGGCGCGGCTCGTGGCAGAAAAGATCGGATATCCGGTGATGATTAAGGCATCGTCGGGCGGCGGCGGAAAGGGCATGCGTATCTCCCGTGGACCGGAAGATTTCGAGGCTAATTTCCAGAATGCGCAGATGGAGTCCATCAAGGGATTTTCCGATGACACCATGTATATTGAGAAATACATCGAGAAGCCGAGGCATATCGAGTTCCAGATCATGGCGGATAAGTTCGGCAATGTGGTGCATTTAGGTGAGCGTGACTGTTCTATTCAGAGGCGCCACCAGAAGGTACTGGAGGAATCCCCCTCTGCGGCTATATCAGAAGAGCTTCGGAGAAAGATGGGGGAGACCGCGGTACTGGCGGCGAAATCCGTCGGCTACGAAAACGCCGGAACCATAGAATTCCTTTTAGATAAGCACAAGAATTTCTATTTCATGGAGATGAACACCAGAATTCAGGTAGAGCATCCGGTAACAGAGCTGGTATCCGGGCTGGATTTAATCAAGGAACAGATCCGTGTGGCCGCGGGAGAGCCCTTAAGCGTAACCCAGAAAGACGTAAAGATCACGGGCCACGCCATCGAGTGCAGAATCAACGCGGAAAATCCGGAAAAGAATTTCATGCCATGTCCAGGACTGATCACCAATGTCCACGTCCCGGGCGGCAACGGCGTTCGTGTGGACACACATATTTACAACGACTACAAAGTACCGGCAAACTACGATTCCATGCTGATGAAACTGATCGTCCATGGAAAAGACCGCACCGAGGCGATTGCCAAGATGCGGAGTGCGCTGGGCGAATTGATTATAGAGGGAATCGAGACAAACGTGGACTTCCAGTTTGATATTTTAAGTCATGAAGCGTATCAGTCCGGAGACATTGACACAGATTTCATACCGAAGTACTTTGCGTAAGCAATGAGCAGTGCACCCGGATAAAATTTCGTGTTTTCAGATGCAAGCTCGCTTGTATCTGGAAATGCGGAGTTTCATCTGGGTATGGGGCGAATGCCCGACAGACATGGGGCGCCAAAGGTGTTCCATGTCTGTCCACTGCGGCTGAAGCAGCTGAATCATCCCACCAGTCCTCATTTCATTTTCATAAGGAGCAAAACCCATGTTAAGAGACATGTTTAAAAAAACATACACACTGATCGACAGCAAATACAAGACGCCAGACAAAGCAGACGAACCAAATATCCCGGCTGGTCTGTGGAGAAAGTGCAACAAATGCGGTCAGCCCATTTATGCGGAAGATGTGAGAAGTAATTTCTATATCTGTCCCAAATGCAAAGGTTATTTCCGGGTCCACGCCTATCGCAGAATCGAGATGACTGCGGATGC
>OJKJ01000359.1_pt1 | contig 27530 bp, 23 predicted proteins | sample 1596491 | NCBI WGS metagenome assembly OJKJ01 (sample SAMEA4350160, study PRJEB24818) | metagenome | biome: human; feature: gut; material: faeces | place: Denmark | collected 2013-09 | reverse complement strand
CTTCAGAGGGACATGGCGGCGATCGGCGTAAAACTCAATGTCCAATCAGTGGATATGGCGACAGAGATGCAGATGCTCAGGGATCAGCAGGCTGATTTTGGAATCATGGCAGGAAACAGTGATGGAGCCAATCCTGTGGAATTTATAGATTTTTATACGGTGGGAGGCCACTATAACCTGGGCCACGTACAGGAACCGAATGCGCAGGAGCTGTATGCCAAGATTCAGAGCGCGCTGACGGAGGAAGAGGTAAAAGAATACACCAGCCAGCTCCAGCTCTGGATAGCGGAAAACTCTTCTTACTACTATCTGTACGCGCCAAACGTTACATACATCTATAACAAGAGACTGAGCGGCATGAATTTACAGGATATGTCTCTGATGACCTTTGACTTCTGGAACTGGAGTGTAAACTAGGGCGTGATTGAAAATGCATTGTGAGGACGAGAGCATGAATCGGATAATCAGGCAGTGGTACGAAAAGAACAGCGATGAAGTGAGAGAGCTTGCTGATGCGATCCACGATCGGCCGGAAGTATCGGGGCAGGAATATTTTGCCTGTATGAAGACGCGTGAGTTTCTGGAAAGACACGGGTTTCAAACGGATTTATATAAGATTCCTCCTGCCACAGAGCACAACTGTGTGGTCGGAAGGTGGGGGTCCGGGCATCCGGTGATCGGCATCCTCGGTGAATACGATGCCCTGCCGGGGCTGGGACAGGAGAGTGTGCCCTATTACGCTCCTGTCCCGGGACCGGGACACGGCTGCGGCCACAGCCTGATGGCGGCCGCCTGTGCCTCGGCCGCCGCGGCCGCAAAGGAGGCCATGGAGGCGGAAGGGAAAAAAGGAACCATTCTTTATTATGGCTGTCCTGCCGAAGAAGGCGGTTACGGAAAGGTCCATATGATCCAAATGGGACTTTTTAAGGAGCCTGATCTCTGCATCGCATACCATGCAGGAGGACAGTTCCGGGTTGCAGAATTCATCATGCAGTCCCTGACCAGCCTGGAGGTGGAATTCATCGGGAAAAGCGCCCATGCCGCCTGTGAGCCGGAGATGGGCAGAAGCGCCCTCGATGGCGTACAGCTGATGAATCTGGGGGTGGAGTTTTTAAGAGAGCACGTGGGTCAGGATACCAGAATCCACTACTGCATTACGGAAGGAGGGAAACGGCCGAACGTGGTTCCGGACCGCAGCCGTGTCAGTTATTATATCAGGAACGATGAAAAACGCGACAACACAGAAACGGTAAAAAGGGTGATGGAAATCGCTGCCGGCGCAGCGCTTATGACTGGAACAGAAGCAGTCTGTCATGTGCTGGGAGGGAGTGCGGATTCGCTGCTGAACCATACGCTAAACCGGACACTGTATGAATCACTTTTGAAAATCCCTCCCATTTCTTATACGGAAGAAGAGCGGCATTTTGCGAATACTCTGTATAAGAATGCGGTTGGAAAGGAGCCTTCGCCGGATCAGGAACTGCTTCCAACCGGTATCCAGCCACTGTGCGGGAAGGGCTGGCATACGCCCGGCTCCAGCGATATCACCGATGTAAGCCATGTGGTCCCTACGGTACAATTGTTTGGCGGGGGGACTGCAGATGGGCTTCCAGGCCATCACTGGTCGATCACCGCCGTCACAGGAACGGAAATCGGCCGAAAGGGCGCGGTCTTTGCAGGAAAGGCGTTGGCCCAGTTCTGCCTGGATGTGCTGGAATCACCGCTGACTGTAGAAGAGTGCAGGAAAGAATTTATCCGGGTTTCTGAACGGCTGCCCGCTTATGAACCGGTCTGCACAGCGGATTATCACTTGAAAACCAGTTTGGTAAAAAATATGGAAAAAACTGGAAATAGTATTTAATGAAATGATATTGACTGAATATATGGAAGAAAATAGAATTAAAGTATTACAAATACTGGTAAACGAAATGCTGGAACGGAAGGGGAAGTACGGCATATGAAAAAGTATATTTTAAAACGCCTCTTAATTGCGATATTAACGTTTTTCTGCATAACGGTTCTGGTCTATGTGCTTGCTTCCTTCGCTCCCGGAAGTCCGGTGGAAATGATCATGGCCGGCACGAGCAATATGACGGAGGCGGATGTGGCCAGGCTCGAAGAACAGCTGGGACTCGACAAACCGGTTTATGTTCAGTATATGCTCTGGCTGAAAAACATACTTTCCGGGAATTTCGGTACCTCGTACCGTACGATGCGGCCTGTGATAGAAATGGTGACGGAAAGGATTGTTCCAACACTGATATTGACGGTTACGGCGATGGCGCTTGCAGTTTTGGTGGCTGTACCGCTGGGAATCCTGGCGGCATACAGGCCATATTCCATATGGGATTATCTGTCCTCCGTGTTCGCCTTTATCGGGGCGGCCATGCCGAACTTTTTTGCCGCGATGATCATGATCTACATATTCAGCATTCAGATGAAGCTTCTTCCGACCAGCGGCATGTATAATGCGGGTGAGACGGCTACTTTCACATCGATGGTCCGCCATCTGATCATGCCTGTTACGGCACTGATGCTTCAGTATGTAGGAATTTATATGAGGCATATGAGGAGCAGCATGCTGGAAGTGCTCGGCGACGACTACATCAGAACGGCCAGGGCAAAGGGGCTGGGAGAACACCTGGTGATTTTCAGCCATGCATTCCGCAACGCGCTGATCCCTCTCGTGACACAGATCGGTCTGTCTCTCCCAGCTCTGATTGGAGGCGCGATTATTACAGAGCAGGTGTTTTCATGGCCGGGTATGGGAACTTTGATGGTACAGTCTATTAATTACAGGGATTACCCCACGATCATGGGGATTACCGCATTGATGGCGGCATTCGTTTTAATCGGAAATATTGCCATTGATTTGATTTACGGCGTATTGGATCCCAGAGTGTCGAGAAAGTGATGGTGGCTGCATGAAGAAGAAAAAAAGTTCTTATTGGAAAGATGTGATTGGCCGTTTCAGATCCCATAAGCTGGCGATGGCGGGACTCTGCTTTCTTATTGTGGAATTATTCCTGCTGATTTTCCTGCCTGTTATTATGAAGCTGGATCCCTATGAAATGTACAGCGGATTCGGAGCGATGCCCAGCAAGGAACATATTCTGGGGACGGACAGTACGGGCCGTGATCTGTTTGCGAGGCTGATTTACGGGGGGAGAACATCACTGTTTGTAGGGCTGGCGTCGGTGATAATCAGCTTTTGCATCGGGGTTCCTCTCGGAATGCTGGCAGGGTATTATCGTGGGATCGTGGAAACCGTGGTCATGCGACTGGCCGATATCTTTCTATCCTTTCCTTCCATGGTGTTTATCCTGGTCCTGGTATCCTTTGTCGGACCGTCAGTCTATTCGGTTACGTTTATTATCGGCATTATGGGCTGGCCCGGATTTGCCAGACAGTTGTATGGAAGTGTGCTGTCGGTCAGGGAAAAAGACTATGTGGAAGCGGCCCGGGCGATCGGCACCAAAAATCTTCCTATCATGATGAAGTATATTTTTCCCAATGCATTTGCGCCGATTTTAATCGCATTTACGTTCGGTATCGCCAATGCGGTGCTGCAGGAGTCGGGCCTCAGCTTTCTGGGGATGGGAGTCCAGGTCCCGGAGGCATCGTGGGGAAATTTACTCTATGCGGCACAGTCGGTTTCCATCATCGCTACGCGGCCGTGGATGTGGGTGCCGCCGGGAATCTGTCTTTTGGTTACGGTGCTGAGCATTAACTTATTTGGGGATGGACTCCGGGATGCGCTGGATCCGAAGATGAAGATTTAGCATCACGGAAAGGAGAAGCATATGGCAGAGCCGATATTACAGGTGAAAAATTTAAAGACGAGTTTTTATTCCAAACAGGGAACCTACGCTGCGATTGAAGGGGTGGAATTCTCACTTTCTCAAGGTGAAACGCTGGGAATTGTGGGAGAGAGCGGCTGCGGAAAAAGCGTTACCTGTCTCTCCATTCTGAAGCTTTTGGGAAAATCAGCAATCATCGACAAGAATTCTTCCGTCTTACTCCACGGAAAGGAACTCACAACGAACAGCCAGAAGGAAATGTGCAAAATCAGGGGAAATAAGATCGCCATGATTTTTCAAGACTCTATGACATCCTTGAATCCGGTTATGACGATAGAACGGCAGATGACAGAACCGTTTCGCATCCATCAGGGGCTGAGCCATGGGCAGGCGGCGGAGAAGGCTTTGGAAATGCTGAAAAAGGTGGGAATTCCATCGCCGGAACAGCGGATTCGCCAGTTTCCCCATCAGCTCAGCGGAGGAATGCGCCAGAGAGTCATGATCGCGATGGCGTTGTCCTGCGACCCGGAGATCCTGATTGCTGATGAGCCCACGACGGCCCTCGACGTTACGATACAAGCTCAGATTATCCGTCTGATGCGGGAACTTCAGGAAAAGTCCAAAACAGCCATTATTCTGATCACCCACGATCTGGGAGTCGTTTCGGAGATGGCCGATACCATTATGGTGATGTATGCCGGACAGGTGATGGAAAAAGCGAATAAAAGGCAGATTTTTAAGGAGCCGCTCCACCCGTACACCAGGGGGCTTCTGGCCTCTATTCCATCTTTGACGAAAGAGGTGGACCGGCTGCATACCATCGAGGGAACGGTTCCAAGCCTGCAGGATATGCCGAAGGGCTGCCGTTTCTGTGACCGGTGTCCCATCGCTGCCGATCGGTGCAAACATGAGGATCCGCCTCTCGTATCTTTGGGAGACCGATTGGTACGGTGTTTCCAGTATGAGGACAGAAGCGGCCGGAAGGAAGGTGGACAGTGATGGAAAGAGAGGAACTGCTGCGAACGGAGGGCCTGACGAAGGATTTTATCTGCGGCAAGGGCTTTTTAAACAAGGGAAAACTGCTGAAGGCCGTGGATCACGTTTCCCTGACGATTTCCAGGGGAGAGATACTGGGACTGGTAGGGGAGAGCGGCTGTGGAAAATCCACGCTGGGGCGCTGTATTCTTCGCCTGCTGGAACCGACCGGGGGAAAGATTTTCTACCGGGGTGAGGATTTGATGACTTACGACAGAGAGGCCATGCGCCAGATGCGTCAAAAACTCCAGATGGTTTTTCAGGATCCATACGCCTCTTTAAATCCGCGGATGACTGTGATGGAAACGATTCGGGCGCCTCTGGATGTGTATGAAACAGGGGGAAAGGAAGAGAGGGAGGAACGGGTCAGAAAAATGGCGGAGATCGTAGGGCTGCGGGAAGATCAGATGTACCGTTATCCCCATGAATTCTCCGGCGGACAGCGCCAGAGAGTGGTGATTGCCAGGGCGCTTGTGCTGAATCCGGAATTTATCGTGTGTGATGAGCCGGTTTCCGCCCTGGATGTCTCAATCCGCAGCCAGGTCCTGAATCTGATGAAGGACATTCAGGAAAGCTATGATCTGTCTTATCTGTTTATTTCTCATGATTTGAGCGTTGTAAAGCACATCAGTGACCGGGTGGCGGTCATGTATTTGGGCAGCCTGGTGGAGGCAGCGGATAAGAAAGAGTTATTTGATCATCCGCTTCACCCGTATACCACGGCGCTGATGTCAGCGATACCGGTGCCTGATGTGGATGCGAAACGGGAAGAGATCTATTTAGAAGGGGATGTCCCTAGCCCGCTGTCGCCGCCTTCCGGCTGCCGGTTTCAAACCAGGTGCAGGTTCGCAACCGAGCGCTGCCGGCAGGAACGGCCGGCGCTGGTGGACGTGGGAAATAATCACAGGATTGCCTGCTTTTTACACCACAAGGAGGCGGCAAAAGATTAAAAAAGGAGGGGGAAACATGGTACAGAAAGCGGTAGTACAGCCAATGTATTTCATGGAAACAAACGAGAGGGAGAGGGAGGAATACAGAGTCCAGCTGGACTGCTTAAAGAAGCTTTATGGAGACGATGCGGTATTTTTAGATCCTCTGCCGGTGGGTGAAGGGTGCCGAAAGGAGGCGGACTTTCTTCTGTTTGGCCAGTTGATCGGAGCGGTATATTCCCACAAAGATGACTTGAGAGGATATGGGGTTCCCGTGCTCATCATGACTTCGCAGTTTGGGACGGTGGAGATGTGGGACTGGGAGATTGCAGCATATTTGAGAGAGGAAGTGGGGATACGTGTTTTTACTCCCTACAGCCGGGAGATGGGGCTGGTGATACTGCGTGCGGCAGCGGCCAGACGGCAGATGAAACAGGGCGTGAAGTTCCTGCTGTTTCAGGATGAACCGGGAGAAGGAAAACAGGCATACATATTTAAGCGTTTTTACTGGTGGGAGGACGAGTGCAGGAGGCAGATCGAAGAGGCCTTTGGCGTCAGAATTGTATACAAAAGCTATAAGAAGCTGAATGAGAGGGCAGGGGAGATTCCCAGGGAGCAGGCGGCTGCGCTTTGGGAGGAGAGGAAGGTTCCGATGGAAGGCGTGCCGGAGGAGGCAGTGCTGGGGGCAGTTCGGCTCTATCTGGCAATTCAGGAAGAGATCAGGAAAGAAGGGAATGTGGCAGGTGTAGGAAGCAACTGCCTGAATGAATCGTTTCTGTCAGATACCACGCCCTGTCTTGCTTGGAACTGGTGCTTTGAATACGATCATATCCTGTGGGCCTGCGAGGGAGACCTAATATCCTTAATCAGTGAATACATCTTCTATACGGCATTACATGTTCCCGTGATGATGACGAATATTTATCCGTTTTTGGTCGGGATGGCGGCGTTAAAGCATGAGAGAATCGAAGAATTTCCGGACATTGAGGATCCGGATAACCACGCGCTGGGCGTTCACTGCGGATACGCCGGTTTCGCCCCACAGAGCTTTAGCAGTTCCTGGATCATGCGGCCGAAGGTGCTGGAGATTGTGGATGAACGGGCGGTCGTCATAGACTGCCGCATGCAATGCGGGTCGGTGACTCTGGCAAAGCTTCACGCGGATATGAAGAAAATTACCGTAATTGAAGCGGAGATTGAGGACTATGTGCAGTATCCGGGATCAGACTGTTTAAACGGCATCCTGCTGAAATATAAAAATGGAAACGGCCATCGGGTTATGGAGAGCCTGTCCTCGCACCACGCTGTCATCATTTTAGGTAATGTGACTGCGAAAATCGGCCAGATAGCCGGGATTTACGGGCTGTCCATGGAAGTCATCTGACCATCCATGGAGGAAAGGAGCGGGAAATGACAGGAATCGGAATCATTGGCTGCGGAAGCATCGCACGGAACCGCCATATTCCGGCCTACAGGAAGAATCCCAATGCGGAAATCGCGGCTTACTATGATCCTGTATTTGAGCGGGCGGAAGAACTGGCGAATCTATATGGAGGGAAGGCGTATCTGACGCTGGAGGAGCTTCTGTCAGATGAGCGCGTTGACGCTGTCAGCGTCTGTACTCCGGAAGCATACCATGAGGAACCGGTTTGTATGGCTCTTGCTGCCGGCAGGCATGTGCTCTGTGAAAAACCTATGGCTCTGGACAGCAGCCAGGCAGAACGAATGAAGAAGACGGCGGATGAGTCAGGCAGGATGTTGATGATTTCTTACAATCAGAGGATCTATGAGCCCCATTGGAAAATGAAGGAGCTGATCGAACAGGGAACGATCGGAAAGGTTTTGTCCTTTAGGACCTTTCTCTCCAATGCGGGGCCGGAATACGTCGTTTACGGAGCGGATATGGGAAAGCCGGACTCAACCTACTTCGACCATTCCCGTAACGGCGGGGTGCTGTTATCTGTGGGCTGTCACCGGATCGACCTGATTCCATATCTGCTGGGGAAGGACATCGTCTCTGTATTTGCGGAGACCATGACATTGGATAAACGCAAATCGGATGGAAGCCTGATCGAAGAAGAGGATACGGCGATGATCCTCATGCGGTGTGAGGATGGGGTGCCGGGGATGCTGTATACAAGCTGGTGCGCTTACGGCTGTGTGGACCGAAGGACGGAGATATTCGGAACGGATGGAACGATAAAGGCCTTTGAAGAGCCGTATTCCGTATCGGTCTATAAAAAGAATGGAGAAAAGGTGTTCTATGATTTAAGTGCTTTTGAAAAACAGGGCTCAGGAAGCGGTACGGCGGTTGTGGACCGTTTTGTGGAGTGCTTAAACGAGCGGAAGGAACCGTTTATCACCGCGGAGGACGGCTTAAAGAGCATGTATGTGCTGGAGGCGGTGAAAGAATCGGCCAGACGAAAACAGTGGGTAGCAATAAAAAAATCAAGATAAAGGAAAAAGGAGAAGAGAATGATGATTACACACAAACAGAGGCTGCAGGCAGCATTAGAAGGAAAGATTCTGGACAGGCCGGCATGTGCCATGTGGGGACCGCATTTTAATCTGGAGGACAGAAATGCGAAGGACTTGGCAGAGGCGACGATCCACTATCAGAACATGTATGATTTCGATTTCATTAAGGTTATGCCTAACGGCTTATATTTTACAGAAGATTTCGGACAGAAGATCCGCCCGGCGGGCCATTTCATGGATGATACGTGGAAGAATACGGTACGGTATGCAGTCAATGACCCTCATGAATGGGCGAAAATAAAAGTTCCGGACTTAAAGAAGGGGGCGTTTGCCAGGGAAATCGAGGCGGTGAAGCGCATCTGTGATTACTTCCAGGGGGATGTGCCGGTCCTTCCTACGGTCTTCAGCCCGTTTATCTGGATGGGAGAAATGACGGCCGGATATTTCAGGCAGGATGTGATCGTATCCCACTTCAAGTATTCAGAAAAGTATGCGAAAGCGGGATTGGAGGTAGTGGCAGAAACGAACGAACGGCTGATGGAGGCGTTTGTGGATGCGGGCGCGGACGGCTTTTTCCTGGGATATCAGATGGGAATGGTTGAAAAGATGGGAAAGGATATGTTCGAGGCGTACGGAAAGAAGTACGATATTCGGAATATCGAGTCAATCCGGGACAGGACATGGTTTAACATGGCACATCTCTGCAATGGCGGAAGGGATGCGGCGGACATGTTCCTGGATTATCCGGTGGAGGCCTTTAACTGGGCGGATACCCATCCGGAGCACCGGAGCATGGCGGAAATGCGTGCTGTCACAGATAAGGTGCTGGTCGGCGGACTGGACCACAATGCCAGCGGTTACGGGGATGATCTGGGAACGATTGTCAGAGGGCCGAATGACCTGGCGGGAGATGACCGGGAAGAGATCAAACAGCGTGTTAAAGCCAGGCTTGAAAGCGCATATGAGGCTGCGGGCAATAAATTTGTGTTTGCTGGCGGCTGCGGTATGAATAACAATTCGGTGCACCGCTTCAGCATCGTAAAAGAAGTTCTGGAAGAAATAGCGGAAGAAAATCGCGGGAAATGAGAGGAATGAGTATGGAATCGTTATTGGGAACCGGCACCGTGACCCAGGTTGCCATTATTGTAAGGGATATAGAGGAGACGAAGAGAAAGTATGCGGCTTTTTTCGGGATGGAGGTGCCTGATACGAAAGATTCCGGAGAATATGAAATCACGGATACCGTGTACAGGGGGAAGCCCGCTCCAAAGTCGAAATGCTTTCAGGCATTTTTCCCCGTAGGCAGGGACTGCACGCTCGAACTGATCATGCCGAACGGCGAGCCCTCCGCATGGCAGGAGTATTTGGATTCCCATGGAGAAGGAGTTCACCATATCGCCTTCGATGTTAAGAATATGCCGGAGGTGATCAGGCGCTGTGAGGAACGCGGGTATGCGCTGATTCAGAAGGGCGAGTACGGAGACGGCAGTGGAAGGTATGCGTATATCGATGCCGTGAAGGATTTGAAGATAACCATTGAACTGCTGGAAAGCTATGAAAGGAGCTAGGAATGAAGGAATATCGTTTTCCGGAAGGGTTTTACTGGGGGACAGCGACTGCCTCCTATCAGATCGAAGGCGCGGTGAATGAGGATGGAAGGGGAGAATCCATCTGGGACCGCTTCGGCCAGATGCCGGGCCACGTGCTTTACGGTGATACGGGCGCTGTGGCGGACGATCATTACCATAAGTGGCGTGAGGATCTGGAGCTGATGAAAAAGATGGGGCTGAAGGCGTACCGCTTTTCCATCGCATGGCCCAGGATTCAGCCTGCGGGGTATGGAGAGGTCAATGAGAAGGGTCTGTGCTTCTATGAAGAGCTGATTGATGAACTTCTGGCTGCCGGAATAGAACCATTTGTTACCATCTTCCACTGGGACCTTCCCCAGAAGCTGCAGGACATGGGCGGCTGGGCTAATCCTCAGATCGTGGATTATTATGAGGAATACTGCAGAATTTTATTTGAACGGTTCGGCAAAAAGGTAAAGCACTGGATCACCATGAATGAGGCATACTGTATCTCCTTCCTCGGATATTTTGAAGGCAGCCATGCGCCGGGAATCAAGGATTTGGGGACGGCGCTCTCAGCCTCCTATCACGTACTCCTCTCGCATGGACGGGCGGTGCGCCTGTTCCGCAGCATGAGGCTGGAAGGGGAAATCGGCATCACACATGTGGCGCAGCCGATGGAACCCTTTGATGAGAGCTCGGAGATGGACCGGCTGGCGGCATCGTACTTTGACGGTTATACCAACCGGTGGTTCTATGATCCGATCTTTAAAGGAAGCTTTCCGCAGGACATGGTTGAGCTGTTTGAAAAACGGGGGATTACGGTGCCTGAAATAAAGGAAGAAGATATGGCGCTGATGAACCAGAAAGTGGATTTCATCGGAATCAATTACTACTGCAAACGCTATATTCGCTACAACGAGAACAGCTGGCCGTTTTATGGGGATGAACCGTATACTGGAATGCCGGTTACGGCCAGAGACTGGAAGATAACGCCTGAAGGGCTGACCGAGTTCCTGATGCTGTTAAAAGAAGGTTACGGAGCAGAGAAGGTATATATCACTGAGAATGGCGTTGCCTACAATGACAACATGACACTGGCAGGGACCATTGAGGACGAGCAGCGAATTGATTATCTGAAGCGTCATCTCATGGCGGCTTACGATGCAATTGAGGCGGGTGTTCCTCTGTGCGGATACTTTATCTGGACCCTGATCGATGATTTCGAATGGGAATTTGGCAGGGCGAGCAGGTTTGGACTGATCTATAATGATTACAGTACCCAGAGCAGGACAGTTAAGAAGAGCGGCTGGTGGTACCGTGATGTCATTGAAGCCAATGGCTTTGCATCGGAGTAGGATTGGAGGGCCGGGATGAATCGGATGGTTTTGGTGACCGGAGCGGCCTCCGGTCTTGGGTATCAGCTTACGAAAAAATATCTGGAGAATCAGGATACGGTATTTGGTCTGGATGTGCGGGCTTCGAAAGAAGCCCGTGAGCTGGAGAGAGAGTATCCGGCCTTTTCCTTTCTTAATGCAGATCTGTCCAGCAGCCGGTCAGTTTTTGAAGCTGCGAAAGTGATCCGAGAGAAAACGGATCATCTGGATTTGATTTTTAACAATGCGGGGATATACCGGTTTGAGGATAAGGTGACTCTGGAGAAAACGGATATGGAAGGCTTTTCCGTCATGTACGAGGTCAATGCGGTGGGGCCGTTTCGTGTGGTGAAAGAAGTATGGGAGTTGATCGGGGATACGAGCATCCTGGTCTTTACGTCATCAGAAGCGGGAAGCATTTCCGACTGCTGGAGGACGGGAGAGTATTCCTACTGCATGTCGAAGGCTGCTTTGAATATGGGAATCCGGATTCTGGCCAATGCGGTAAAGGACAGAGGCGTACGCCTTCTTGCAGTTCATCCGGGGTGGATGAAGACCGCGATGGGGGGAGAAGGCGCCGCCGTCGATCCTTCGGCATCTGCAGAAGGCTTTATCCGCCTTGTGGAGCAGATTGATGAGATTCCGCCTGACAGAATCTATATGGAGTATGACGGGAGCCCATTATCCTGGTGATTTCCATGGTGGGAGAGGAAAAATGAATCGGGAAATATACGAAACCTATGTGGAAATATTGAAGAAAGAGCTGATTCCGGCATTCGGCTGTACGGAGCCGATCGCCATCGCTTATGCGGCCGCGGTGGCCGCGGAAAAGCTGGGACAGAAGCCGGATAGTATGGTGGTTTGCTGCAGCGGGAACATCGTGAAAAATGTAAAAGGCGTAACCGTCCCCAATTCCGGCGGCATGAAGGGCATTGACACAGCCGCAACCCTTGGAATCGTTGGCGGTAACGTAAAACGGATTCTGGCAGTACTCGAGGATATCACACCGGAACAAATCGAAACCACCCAGAAGCTGGTGAAAGAGGGATTTTGCAGCTGCGGCCTGATTGAAGGCGTTGAAAATCTCTACATTATTATCACGGCCTACGCCGGGGAGGAATCGGCTACCGTTGAGATTCGTGATTATCACAGCAATATCACGAAGATCGTGAAAAACGGCAAGATTATCTTCAGTACGGATGACGAACAGTCGGAGCAGTCCTCCGGTCCGGACAAATCCCTCTTAAATGTAAAAGATATTCTGGAATTTGCAGACTGTGTGGATCTCAGTGATATCAGTGAAGTAATTTCACGCCAGATAGAATGTAACACCGCCATTTCACAGGAAGGGCTTAATAATCCCTGGGGCGCCCAGGTAGGCCGGACCCTGCTGGATACTTTCGGCTCCGACGTCGCCATCCGCGCCAAAGCGGCTGCCGCAGCCGGCTCCGATGCCAGAATGAGCGGCTGTCCGATGCCGGTTGTCATCAATTCCGGAAGCGGCAACCAGGGAATGACCGTATCCCTTCCCATTATTGAATACGCAAAAGAATATAACATTTCTGATGAAGGACTCTACCGCGCCCTCGTGGCGGGCAACCTGATCTCCCTGCACCAGAAAAAGTATATCGGCAGCCTCTCCGCATACTGCGGAGCCGTAAGCGCGGCCTGCGGAAGCGGCGTCGGCATCGCTTATATGCTGGGAGCCTCCTATGACGAGATCTGCGGTATTATTACCGACACTATCGCCACAATCGGCGGTATGGTCTGCGACGGGGCCAAGCCTTCCTGTGCGGCAAAGATCGCATCGGCTGTCGACTGCGCCCTCACAGCCTTCCATCTGAGCAAAAACAAACGCGTTTTCCAGCCCGGAGAAGGGCTTGTAAAAGAAACCGTGGAAGATACCATCCAGAGTATCGGCCGTATGGGACGGGAAGGCATGAAGGCCACGGATATAGAAATTTTGAACATAATGCTTGAGAACTGATAGAATATTCCGGTTAATGATATGCCCCTTAAATCTTTACCGCTGATAACGAAAAAGAGTCCTGTATGCCGGGCTCTTTTTTCGATCTCTGTATTTTCTGCTGCATTCTGCCGCCGCAGTGCGACCAAATAAATTGTCATTTTTCAGATAAAGGTTGACATGTCACCCTTTTCTTGTCATTTTTTGTCAAAATACGCACTGATAAAATCCAATTCAAGCACTAATTCCCTCTATATTCACTGATAATATATGAATTTATAGACATTATCACCATAAACTCCATAAATGGCATGAATATTGCTGATATAGAATATCGAAGATGCATCTTCAAAATTGTAAACGTCTGCAGCGTACAAAAAAATTGAAAAGGAGAGCAAATGTTTGGGGTAAAAAAGAGAAAGGGCAGGTTTGAGGCTCCACATGTATTTGTCATTTTATTCACACTGATTATCGCGGCATCAATTATGACCTATCTGATACCGGCCGGTCATTTTGAGCGGGTAGAATTAGGGGGACGTATGGTCATCGATCCGGAGTCTTTTGTCTATGTCGAGCAAACGCCGGTGGGAATTTTTGCAGCGCTGAACTGTATAACGGCCGGGATCGGTGAAGTATCGGAAATAATCGCCTTTCTCCTGATTATGGGGGGAAGCTTTCATGTAATTCAGTCTACAGATGCCATTAAAATCGGCATAGGACGTATTGCCGTAGCAGGGGCAAAAAGCGGCAGGGACAAATTCTTAATTCCAGTCTTAATGGCAGCATTTGCAGCGGGGGGCGTCGTATTTGGCATGGCGGAGGAAACGCTTCCATTTATCGCAATTATGGTAATCCTGGCAATGTCCATGGGCTTTGATTCCATCACGGGCGCCGCCATAGCGCTTGTAGGCGCCTGCGCCGGCGTCTCCTGCTCAGCGATGAGCCCGTTTACAGTCGGGGTTGCCCAAACAATCGCCGAGCTTCCGCTGTTAAGCGGCTGGCAGTTTCGAATGTGTTCACTTGTTTTGATGTTTACGATTGCAGTAACCTACATATACCGCTATGCGATGAAGGTGCGCAAAAATCCTGAATCAAGCCTGATGTATGAGCTTGACCGGGAAAGAAGCGATATTCTGAATCTGGAAGATCTGGAGGAACTGACGGGAAGACATAAAGCGGTACTGGCAATCTTTTTCGGCATGATGGTTATACTTGTTCTGGGCGTTATGAAATGGGGATGGGGGATCACCCAGATGTCTTCACTCTTCTTGGCCGCTTCCATCGCATCCGCTGCCGTATTCAGAATGCGTTTCAACCAATATGCGGTAACCTTTGCACAGGGCCTGGAATCCCTGGCCGTCGGGGCCACGGTCGTGGGACTGTCCAGAGCGGTTCTCGTTATCCTGACCCAGGGAAATATAATCGATACAATATTATTCAGCTCCTCTTCCCTGTTGTCCCAGATTCCGGCGGCAGTCTCCAGCCTGGGGATCTATCTGTTCCAATGCCTTTTAAATTTCCTGATCCCGTCAGGTTCCGGCCAGGCAGCCGTTTCAATCCCTATTTTAGCCCCTCTGGGAGATTTAATCGGCGTGACGAGACAGACAACTGTCGTTGCCTTCCAGCTTGGAGATGCAATCTCCAATATACTCACGCCGACTTCGGGATACTTTATGGCAGCTTTGTCTCTTGCCAATATACCGTGGGAAAAATGGGTAAAATGGATTCTTCCCCTGATTGGACTGCAATATCTGGGAGGTGCTGTTGTCGTCATGATTGCCCAGTTCATCCACCTTGGGCCATTTTAAAATCTTTCAATATAATCAAAATCAGGAGAGCTGGGTGCGTCAATGGGAAAAAGAGAAATTGAAAAATATATACTGAAGAATAAAGAAAATATGTACCGGATTAGAAAAGAGCTGTTTGAAAATCCGGAAATCGGCCTGAAAGAAAATATGGCCTCAGAACTGCTGGCAGCTATGTTCCGCGAAGAGGGCTTTTCCGTTATTAAAGGAATCTATGGGCTGGAAACCGGATTCAGGGCAGAGTACGCAAGCGGCAGGCCAGGTCCCTCAATTGCGTTCATCTGCGAATATGATGCATTGCCGGAGATCGGGCATGCCTGCGGACATAATATAATCGCGGCAATGAGTTATGGCGCTGCCTGCGGCTTAAAATCGGTTCTGGATGACATTGGCGGCAGAGTAGTCGTATTCGGAACACCGGATGAAGAACGTACAAGCGGAAAGGTGAATTTCGTGGAAGCTCATGCCTTTGATAACATCGATGCTGTCATTATGTGCCATCCCTGCACCGAATCCGAAGAGAGCGGCACCACACTGGGGCTGGGAGCGCTTCAATTTGAATTCAGGGGGATTTCCGCCCATGCAGCCCTGCCGAAGGAAGACTGCAGAAATGCTCTGGATGCGTTGGTAATGTCATATCTTAACATTAACAATCTAAAACAGTATATTCCGGGTGCCAACATATACGGCATTATTGATAATGGAGGGAGCCGGCCCAACATAATCCCCGACTATGCCTCGATGAAATATTATATCCGGGCAGCGAGTAAGAAAAAGCTTCAGGAGTATATGGACAGAGTGGCCGGCTGTGTGCGCCATACGGCCCGGGCGTCGGGAGTGTCGGTTGATGTAACGGAATTTGAAAATCGGGTTGAAGGCCTTGTGACAAATCATACCCTGTCAGATGTTTTCAAAGAAAATTATGAGAAATTGACAACGCTCCGGCTGAAAAAACCAGAAACATACGCAGCTACATCAGATATTGGTAATGTCAGCAATGTTGTGCCCACGATTCACAGCTGGATCGGAATTACAAGCGCCGGCGGACCCGCATTGCATAATCCTGAATTCACGGATGCCACAATGACGGATTTTGCAGCCGGAGAAATGCTGTCTGCTGCCGTCGCCATGGCGCAGACGGGGTATCAGGTAATCACCGAACCGGAGCTATTGCAGAAAATCAGACTGGAATTTGAAAAGTAAGAGAGAATCCCGCTCGCGGGATTCTCTTACTTTCTGTTAAGAAAGTCTAAGCGGCGCCCCAGGTCCGAACGGGATTCCCAGTATGAACCAGATCAGCAGTTGTATTGTCATAAAGCAGAAAAATGCAATTGTATAAGGCAGCATGTTAGCCATCAGGGTACCGAATCCTGCATTCTTGTCATATTTTTGTGACAGGGCAAGAAGCATTCCGAAGTAGGCGAAGGTCGGACAGATCGGATTTGTAATGGAATCTCCGATTCTGTAGGCCATCTGCGCCAATGCGGGATGATATCCCAGAAACATAAACATCGGTACAAATATAGGTGAGAGAATTGCCCACTTCGTTGAAGCGCCCCCTATCAGCATATTAATTAATGCGCACATTATAATAAAGAGTACCAGCACGACCGGAATCGGCAGTCCGGAAGCTTCAAGGAAATCCGCTCCCTTGATTGCAAGAATAATACCCATATTGGACCACTCAAAATATTTCAGGAACTGGGCGGAGACAAAAATCAAGGCTATATAAGGTCCCATATCGGCCATCGCCTGACCCAGCGCTCTGGCTACATCCTTGCTGCCCTTAAATGCCCCCGATACTTTCCCGTAAACAACGCCCGGAATGAAAAACAGGAGAGCGATGAGGAAGGGAAGTCCTTTCATCAGAGGCGCAGCGGAAGCAATCGGCGAGCCTGTTTCCGGATCCCTGAGTATGCCGTTTCCCGGAACCACACCGGCGAGTATCACCGCCAGATATACCGCAACGGCGATAACCGCCCATTTCAGGGCCTTTTTCTCCGTACCGGTTACCGCGCTGACCTCTTCTCCTGCTCCGGTTCCGGTATACTGTCCCAGACGCGGTTCAACCACCTTGACTGTAACGAAAACCGCCATGGCCGTCAGGGTAAATACGGAAAATGCGGAAAAATAATAGTTGATGGCAGGTGAAAGCGCCATATCCGGATCTACCAGCTTTGCCGCTGTCTCCGTAAAGCTTAAGTTTACCACATCCATGGAGGTGACGAGTAAATTTGAAGCAAATGCCCCCGATACCGCACCGTAGGCGCAAAGCATGCCGGCCAGCGGGTTTCTTCCCATAGCCAGGAAAATGATAGCTCCCAGAGGCGGCATTACAACAAAGCCGGTTCCTCCCGCCGCATCCGCCATAACACACATAAATACAAAAATACAGATTATTTTCAAGTTGGAGCCTTTGGAATTCTCCACCACGTTTCTCAATGCAACCGAGAAAAGACCGGCTCTGTCACAGACTCCGACTCCAAGCATGCATACCAGAACCATTCCGAGCGCCGACAAGCCGGTAAAATTGCTGACTGCCGTTGTTATCATTCTCACCAGGCCTTCTGCCGACAGCAGATTATAGACGGATACAACTTCTCCCGTGGCCGGGTTGACGCCTGAGAATCCGATTTTTGAAAGCACAAATGAGGCTGCCACCGTAATGATGGAAAGCCATACAAAAAGCATCATGGGATCCGGAATTTTATTCCCCATATATTCAATTCCTGCCAAAAAACGGTTAAAAATGCTGTTTTTTTCCTTCTGTTGATTCATACTAACCCTCTCCTGTAATTACATGACGCAAAGCGCCGTTTTTATTGAAGGCGGTTGTCTGTACGTTCCGCCTGTTACATGCATTCTATATTGAGCGCCGCCGGATTTAATGATATACTTCAGAAAGTACGATAACTGAGGAGGCGCTTTTTTATGATTAATTTTTTAAACCTGCAATATTTTCTGGTGCTGTGCGAGGAAATGAATTTCCGCAGAGCCGCCCGGAAGCTTCATATAACCCAGCAGTCCTTAAGCGGCCATATTAACAAACTGGAGACTAGTTTTGGCGTGCCTCTCTTTGACCGGAAGCAGCCCCTGACCCTGACTCCCGCCGGGATGTACCTGCGTAAAAGAGCAGCCGAGTTTCTTGCCATGCAGGATGACCTGCAAAAAGAGCTGCTGGACATCGGCGGCATGATCGGCGGTTCACTGACCGTCGGAAGCACCCACGCCCGCTCCCAGGTCCTTCTTCCCGCCGCATTCCGTGCATTCCAGGAGAAATATCCTCAGGTGTCGGTAAAGCTCTTCGAAGGCTCAACGGACGAACTGGAGAACGGGATTCGAAACGGCACGCTGGATGTGAGTATCGGTTACCTGACCGAAGGTTCCAGTCAGATTACCACGATTCCTCTCTATGAGGAAAATATTATCGTCGTGATACCCGATACCGTCATTGAGCGTTATTTTCCCAACCACACCGTCCTCTCAACCAGAAAGCCGGATCTCAGTTTTGTGATGAGCTGTCTGGAATCATGCCCGTTCCTGGCCATGACCCAGACCTCGAGAACACCTACATTTACAAGACGGTATCTCCAGTACCTGAATATATCCCCGAATATTTTTCTGGAAACGAAAAATGTAGGAACGCTGCTGTCCTTTTGTTCCGCCGGGCTGGGAGTATCCATTTTCCCCGAAACCTTTATCACCTATTCCCAATATGACTTCTCACATCACTGTTTTTACACGATCGAGGACTATGATTCAAAGAATATCATTGTGCTGAATTACAGGAACACACGATATCTTTCAAAGACAATCCAGGCATTCGTCAATACGGTACGTGAGGTGGTGGATGCTCAGACGGGACTGGGCGCTAATCGCTAATCTGCACGCTCCGCGCGCAGGTCACCGCATTCAATGACAATGGCTCCCGTATCGAACCGGGTGAGCAGCTCGCAGCCGTCCTCTGTTATCAGAACAGTATCTGAATGGCGAACACCTCCCCAGGTTTTATCCATTAATCCAGGTTCAACCGTCATCACCATTCCCGGCTGGAGCCGCAGCAGGTTGCCCCGCTCCAGGGATGGAAACTCGTGCGCGGAGCAGCCGACTCCATGCCCTACCCTGCCCGGAAGAATGGAATCAAAGCCTCGTTCAGAGTAAACCTTTGCCGCGGCAAGATACAGCTCCTCAAACGTCACTCCCGGTTTCAATATCCTGAAAATGCTCTCCCGCGCTTTAAGCATGCCGTCATAAGCATTCTGTTTATAGGAATCCAGTTCTCCGACTATGACCGTTCTCTCATTCTCGGCATGGTAACCGTCCGTTTTGGCCCACGCCATCGGAAGCGTCAAATCACCAGGCTGCGGGTGATAATGCCTCGGGCAGTCACAGCCATATGCAATGTGTCCGTTAGAAAGGCACCATACATGAAGACTGTCTATCATTCCGCCTTCTGAGGTTCCGAAGCCGCAGACTTCCGCCTCCGGAAACTTCTCATGCCACATTCTTCTCATTGCATACTGTCCCTGGGTACATGCCTCTGCTTCCGAGTATCCCTGCTTCAAGTAATCAATCGTGACTTCGACTCCTTTATCGACCAGGGCTGCGGAACGTCTGATGCATCCAATCTCATATGGATCTTTTATGATTTTCATCATATTTATTTCAGATGAAATACTTACCACCTCATCGGGACAAAGCTTATCTTCCACTTCACTGCAGAATCCGGCGCTGCAGTAATCGAGCTCAAGGCCCAGCTTTCTGTTTCTTTTCCCCAGAAGTGTCCTCACCGCGTCGACAGGATGTATTGCAAGCGGAACATTCGCCCCCCATTTGCCGTATATTTTGACATTCTTGATCTTTCCCTCCTCGCATGCGTGGACGTATCGGATCGAATGCACCAGCAAACACGGTTCTTCATCAAGTGAAATAATCATAACCGCCGGATGGCTGTTTAATACCGGATTAAAATTACTGAAATAAAAGACATTTTCCGGCTTTTTCAGTATGACCGTATCAATGCCTTTTTCAGACATGATGTTTTTTAATCTGCCTATCCGTTCATCTATATACTTTTTGCAATCCATAGTATCCTCCTATTTTAACAGTGCATATTTCAGGCTGTCGCACGGGTTTCCCAGTGTTGTCCACGCCTCGCCGTCCTCAAGTACAAACAGGCTTGTGGAGATGGTCCTGGATGGCGCCCCCTCCTGCGGGTGGCGGCAGATTGCATTCACTCCGTTCTCATGGTCGGACATGATACGGAATAAATCCTGGAATCTGATTCTTCCGTACTGCTTCCCAAGCATCTCCTCCATTCTTCTGTACCTGAAGTAGGTGGACGGATACTCTGTTTCCTCCGGATTAAGATGGCTGAGCCGTTCGGAGCGGTAGTGATTGGTACGGAATAAGATACCGCTTCCATTATCCTTTTCAATTGAAACCTCATCTCTGGTCATTTCAGCCAGCCATGCATCTTCCCGGTCGACAATAATAATATTCAGTCCATTCATGCGGGGCGAATTCTTCACATACTCAAGAGCTTCCCCGGCTGTCCTGCATTTTGCCAGCAGAAGATGGACATTTAAAAAGATATGGGAATACTCTGCCGCTTCCAGATCCGAGGGAGCCTTAGCCGACCAGAAACCGGTTGTTGTGACTCCGACTCCGTAGCTGTTCATCCCGCTGGCCGGATAGGTGACTGTCCCGGCGCCGTTTATCTCCACTATTTTCAGTCCGTCCGGATATTCCCGTTCGATTACAGCCTGCTCTATATAGGTGCTCATATCCCTGTTTTTAATCACATAGGTACAGCCGTCCGCTGTCGCCTTTCCTCTTGCCATAATCATGCTGCATTCCTGATTAAAATATCCCGTCATGAAATAGGCCGGTATATTCAGCATCAGAATATCATCAAACGGAATCTCTGCTCCATCCGATATTCCTTTCATTTCCTCAAATATATCACTGTGCGCCTGTTTCAGGAAAGCGGCGTTCTTTTTAACAAATTCTTCATAACGGACCATGTCAACATGATCCGATGCCATCTTTTTGCCGACCTCCCGGATATTGTGGAGAATAACTTCGCGAAGCTCCGTTCCCTGCATTACGCCCTGTTCATACGGAGTTCCTTTCACTTTTACCATACTGTTCATGCTTTTACGCTCACTAAAGTCCTTTCTGTATTGAGTCAAATTACCTGAAATTCTTCCGGCGGGATCCCTGATATTTATCGATACGTTCATTATAGGCGCAGTCCTTCCCTTGATCAAAAAGTTATTTTTCGTCCTCCCTGACAGTTTTTTACCTGTCAAGCTTCATCGGATGCAGACGAATACACGGGCGGAGCGCCTGAATGCAATGATAAACGGCTCGTTCTGCCACCAAAAAAGGGCCTTTCATCCGCAGCTGTTTTGCGCAGATGAAAGGCCCTTTTTTCTTTCACATATTTTCTTTCATAATCCGAATAAATTCCTTTGCCGGCCCGCTCAGCATATCCTTAGAATCATAAGCAACCGCCATCGTCCATTTTGCCCCGAACTCTTCCTCCATCCGGCAGAACTGCGGCTCTACCGGACAATTAAACAGAGATATATAATTTTCCGGCATGAACGAGACGCCCAGTCCTACAGCCGACAGGCACATGGCTGTCTGCACACTGCTGGTATTCAGACAGGAGAGAGGCTGGATTCCCGCCGCCGCCAATATCTGATCCGCTATCTGCCTCACCCTCTGGTAAGGATATGCCAGGACAAATTTCTCGCCCGAAAAATGCTTCGGATCGATAAATGGATAGGGACTCTCCTCTTTTTTGTAAAAGAATTCTTCCAGATGGCTGCCCTTATGCAGCACCGCCACAAAATTATTTTCACGGATCGGAATATAGGATATCGCACTGTCCTTGAGCGGGCAGTGAAGCAGCCCGATATCCACCTTCGACGCGATAATATATTCTTCGATTTTCTGTGACGGCCCTTCTTCCAGCCTCAGCTCTATGTTCGGGTAAAGCTCCCTGAAAATCGGGAGTATTGTGGAAAAGACCATGGAGCCCAGATGAATGGTAGTCCCAATCGTCAGCCGTCCCTTCCTCATATTGCTGATCTCACACAGCCCTGTCTCGAAATCATTATACAGCTTCACAATTTTTCTCGCTGTTTCCACATACTGTTCTCCGGCAAATGTCAGGACCAGGCCATGCTGCGTGCGCCGAAACAGCGGCATGTCGTGCTGGCGCTCTATCCTCATCAGGCACTGGCTCAGATACGGCTGCGATACATACAGCCTGGCAGATGCGCGGGAGATACTCTTCTCCTCCGCAATCGTCACAATATACTGTAATTCTTTTAATGTCATTTGTTGTCCCTCCCTGGATTGTCACTGCCCGAGTAATTTTCAGCCATGCGAAATAAACTGCAACGATAACCTGCACGCTCCGCGCACAGGTCACCGTCATCAACAAAGGCAGGGTATCCCATCTAAACCGGATGGGATATCTTGCCTCTTTTTATTTCCTATTTCATTATAACAGATTTATAAGCTGAGCCGGATTAACTTTCGTCATGAGGTTCAGCTCTTCCTCCGTAACGCCATGTCCCAGCAGATACTGCAGGTACTCCTCCATCAGTCCGGGCCAGGACGGCAGGCCGGTATTTCCGCAGTCCGTTGACAATACCGTGTCCGAACACCCAAGCTCTGTCAGGTTCTTGAGTACATCCGCGTAGGAACGGCTCAAATCGAGATAGACGGCACAGCGCAGGAAGTAAACGCCGAATATCTGCAGATATCTCTGCTGCCAGACAGTCAGCCTGGTAAGCGCAAGCTCGGGATGATCGATCACGATCTTTTTGACCCCGAGATCTCTTGCTCTCTCAATCACGACCCTCTGCTCCTCAAATGAGAGATGGCCTGTCGACAGGATAACATCCCTGTCCGCTATCATGTGCAGAATCGAGTCAAGCCCGTTGTCCACTTTCCCGTCCTTCAGGGCATGCAGCCCTCCCGGAAGATTAAAATACTTTCTGTGGTTTGCCGCGCTTTTTGTAGGCATCCATACCGTTTTCGCACCAAGGTTAAGAGCCGCCTCCACCGCAGCCGGATTAAATCCCCCCACCTCATCATTCAGCGTGATGGAACCAAAAACGGAAAAGCCCGTCAGTCGGGAAACGATTTCAGCCCGCGCCATTGTGGGAAACGTATGCGATTTCAGTACGACTGCCGCCGCTTGTGCCTCCTTCATCTGCTCAGCAAGTTCCATATCGGTGAATTTTCTGGGCTGAATGTCAGGCGCCGGATGAACGTGCAATTCTATTACTCCGTTTAAAAGATTTCTCTCCACCATGCCGTCACCCCGCCATCAATCCGGGAAGGAATAACGTGATTTGAGGAACAAAAGCAAATAGGGAAATCATAATCAATGCCACACAGATATAGGGCAAGGCTCCTTTGACAATCTCAACAAACGTCGTGTCGCAGACCGCCGCCGCGGTAAACAGGTTCATGCCAAATGGAGGCGTGATCAGTCCCATTACGAGCGCAATGCAGAAAGTAACCCCCAGATGAAGCGGATCCATTCCCAGCTGAACGCCGATCGGAATCAGGATCGGAGCCAGGATAACCACCAGGGCCAGCACTTCCATAAAGCAGCCCGCTATGAAAAGCAGTATTAAGAGAAGTACCGTAAATACGAACCGGTTGCCCAGATACGGCACCAGCGCATTGGCCACAGTCGTCGGTATCTTCGCCGCCGACAAAATCCACCCGAAGTTCGCGGACATCGCCATAATAAACATCACCATGCCGGAGGTTACGATCGTCTTCTTCATTGCGCTGATCAAATCGGAAAATTTCATCTCCCGGTATGCAATTCCAAGTACCAGACTGTAAATTACGCAGGTGACGGCCGCCTCGGTGGGCGTAAAGATCCCCGTATATATGCCGCCCAGGATAATAACCGGAAGAAGCAGTACCGGCACCGCCTGGATAAAAGATTCCATTACTTCCTTCCGGCTGTACTTCACGGCTGACGCCGCTTTTTTGTTCCTGTTCATCACCAGATTAACCGCTACAAAGGATGCCGCCAGCAAAAGGCCGGGTACAATGGCCGCCACGAACATCTCCGGAATCGAAACGTTCATCGTGCTGCCGTATACAATCATACAGATACTGGGCGGAATAACCGGGCCCAGGGAACCGGCCGCAGCCAGAATACCGCCTGTTTCCGATTTACTGTATCCGTTTTTCAGCATTGCGGGCAGCATGATAGCCCCAATCGCCGCAACCGTTGCAGGGCCTGAGCCGGTGAGGGCCGCGAAAATCGTACAGCAGACGATGGTAACAGTCCCGACGCTTCCCGGCGCGCCTCCCAGAAGCTTCTCAATACATCCTACCAGACGCTTTGACAGGCCGCTGGACTCCATCAGATAACCTCCCAGCGTAAACAGCGGAATTGCCAGAAGCGGAAAGCTGTCCGTACCGAGAACCGTCCGCTGCGCAATCAGAATCAGCGGTTTCATCTGTGTTACCATCAAAAAAACGCTGCTGGATATACCAATGGAAAATGCGATGGGGACGCCATAAGCCAGAAGTATCATCATGACTCCTAATAACAGTGCTACTTCCATCTACCTCATCCCCCCTTCTCCATCGTCCGCCCCCTCCTGTACAAGGGCAGATGATTTTGCCTCATCCATTCTCTTAATCAGGTTATTGATTCCATTCAGAATGATTCCGAAGGCCCCTGCAGGGAGGGAGCAGTAAATAACCGACATCGGGATATGCAGGGTCGGCGTAAGCTGCCTGGTCGTCATGGCCGCCATTTTAATCCCCTGTATAAACAGGAGTACCGCACAGGCCAGAATCAGGATATCCACCGAAATTTTATGTCCGCCCTTCATTCTCCCCTTTAAATGATCATTCAGAATCGTCACCGCTGCATGCGAATCGGATGAGACGCAAATGCTGGCCCCCAGCATTGTCATCCATATAAAACAATATCGTCCCAGCTCTTCCGTTCCCGACAGGGAAGAACCCAGCACGTACCTTGTAAATACCTGAACAGCCATGGCTCCGGTCAGGACAGCCAGGAGGAGCAGGGCTGCTCCTCCATATATTCTGTTTACCATGCTGCATACTTTATCCAATGCATCTTTCATAGGACTTCTCCTCATCCGGCTCTTTACTGGATTTCTGCGATTTTCTCGTTAATCTTGTTCAGTAACTCCTTATTTACATCCGCAGCAAAGGCTTCATGAATCGGCTTTACCGCATCTCTGAACTGCTGTTTATCCGCCACTTCATTCACCTGGACTCCGGCCTCTTCCATCTCTTTTAACAGCTTGTCGTCTGTCTCCTTCGCAGACGCGCGCTCTTCTTCAGCCGCTTTTTTCGCCGCCTCTTCAAACCAGCCCTTTTCCTCATCGCTCAAATCATCCCAGATGAATTTAGACACGCTGAGCGTGATTGGCGAATAGAAATGTTCGGTAAAGGAAATATAGTCGCAGAGTTCATATGATTTATATGTATACATCGGTGTAACCGGCTGCTCTAAGCCATCAATCGTTCCCTGCTGAAGGGCTGTAAAGCATTCGCTGGATGCCATCGTTGTAGGATTGGCCCCCAACGCCTTGAACGTATCTACATAAGTTGAATTTTCAGGCACACGGATTTTAATTCCCTTTAAATCGGCCGGTGTATTAATCGGGCGTTTTTTATTGATCGTGCTTCTGAATCCGCCTTCGCCCCAGCTTAAGATTTTAACACCGAAGTCATTATAAAGTTCCTCCTCCATTGCATCCGTTATGGAGGTATCATCCAGTACCGCGTGAGCCTGTTCACGGTTCATAAACAGATACGGCAGGTCAAACACTGCAAAGTCGGGGACAGAAGAGCTGAAGCTGAAATTCGTGATGACAGCCATATCAATTGTACCCATGTTCATTCCTTCCATCATGGAAAGCTCGCTGCCTAACTGCGCATCCGTAATTACGTCAATTGTAATCGCCCCGCCCGACAGTTCCTCTATCTCTGTTTTAAAATTCATTGCCAGTGTATGATAGGGATCCACATCCTGGGCCGGATCAATATGGCCAAGCTGGATCGTTCTCTTCTTTCCGGACGTTGGCTCACCGGGCGCTTTATCTCCTGCATTTTCCTGTGCCGTCTGGGGCTGCGTGCTTTTTCCGGCGCCGCCGCCTGACGAACATCCTGCTAAAGAAGCCGCCATAATAAGTGACATACTGATTGCTAACATTTTTTTCATAGTTTTCTCCACTCCATTTCTTATGTTTTGTTATATTATAATGAGCCTATCCTCTAATTAAAAGCCGGCGCCTCACCACAAACATGTCTGGATTCCTCCGTAAGCCCCCTGCTTTTGTCGGCCGCCACATGGTCTATAAACCGGCTGATACATTCATTGAATTTATTTGACTCGTAATAGAACATCATGTGGCCGCTGTTATAAAATTTATTCAGCTCCACATATCCCCTGATCTGTGAGGCAAATGCATCCACCATCTCCAGCCCGTAAGCGTCCGACGAACCGCCGAAAATAGACACGGGCACCGTAAGCTTTTTTAAATTACTGTAATTATCGGTATGGCAGAAATCATAATGGAATTCCAGGGCCGACCACGGCGGCGTCTTCATAAATTCCTCCATAACCCATTCCCGATCCTCCTGCGTCATAGCTCCGTTGGAAATTCTCGCCACAAAACGCTCGTAAAAGTCATCTCTGTCATACACAAGCGGCATATAATTATCAAGCCAGTTATCAATGTTATAATTCCGGGAGCGGTGTTTGTTCCATTCGTCGGGAGACACCGGGAACAAAGAACCGTCTATCAGAACCAGTCCCTTCAGGTGAGCCTCCTGTGTCATCGCAGCATAGGATATCACTACGGACGAGCCCATGGACCAGCCGCCCAGTATTACGTCTTCAAGCTGCAGATGTTCAATCAGATCCCTGATATCCAGCGCATTTCTCTCCATCGTATTGCCGCCGCATACTTTACCGGAACGCCCCTGTCCTCTTGGATCAAAGACAATTACCCTGTATTTTTTTGACAGTTCTTCGATGTTTTTCCGAAAAAACTTCGTTGTCGCCAGAAATCCTGGCATCAGCAGAAACGGTACTCCGGTTCCCTGGTCTTCAAAATAAAGAACCGCCCCGTCCGACGCCGTAAAAAAGTTACTTTTATTCATTGTCTTGCCTTTCTGATACCGGTATAAATCTATAATCGCAGCTGTGAATTTAATAGGTTCAGTATATCAAATTTAAGGTATTGCAACAAAGACTTAATCTTTATCCATTATATAACAAAAATATTATATCGACTGTAAAAGCAGACAGAATATTTATGTAAATTTTTTCCAAATTTTCTGATGGAGATTTAACTGAGGTTGGGAGGACGCGTCCGGAACGGACTATGTCCGGTGTGGTGAGGGGGATGGCTGAGTCTTCCGTCCCCGGTTGAAGGTGGTCGTGAGGGGGAATCCGGCCGGAATGAATTGCTGCGGGGACCGTTTGCACTCTTTGGAGTGCGCATCAGTGCTAAGCTCGTGAGGGACCTCGCT
>OJKJ01000355.1_pt1 | contig 27793 bp, 23 predicted proteins | sample 1596491 | NCBI WGS metagenome assembly OJKJ01 (sample SAMEA4350160, study PRJEB24818) | metagenome | biome: human; feature: gut; material: faeces | place: Denmark | collected 2013-09 | reverse complement strand
GGAGCCTCCGTACCCCTTCTGGGCTTTGGAAACGCCCTGTGGAAGGGCGTGATGGAGGGCGTGGGCAAGGACGGGCTCTTGGGCGTGTTCAAGGGCGGTTTCACCGCCGGTTCCGCCGGAATCTGCGCTGGAGGCCAAAGCTGGAATCGGGATCGACCGCAAAAAATGGCACGTACCAACCGCAAAAACCGCCGACGTTCCCGCTATCACCTATCCGTCATAAATTCCAACTATTCCGTTGCTTTTACAACATTATAACACCGCATAAGCCGTGGCCACACGTTCAGAATCGCGTATGGCCCGGCTTATTTTTAATTTAAGATTGAAACGATACAATTTTTGGAGTACAATGTCCGTAGAGGAGGGAAGAAAATGGCGACGATAAAAGATATAGCGGCGTTGGCCGGGGTTTCCCACGGAACGGTGTCCAATGTATTAAACGGAAGAGGAAATGTCAGTGTGGAGAAGATCACGCTGGTGGAGAATGCGGCCAGGCAGCTGGGCTACACCATCAACGCCCAAGCCCGCCAGCTGCGGAAGGGAACCTCCAGGCGGGTGGGGGTGGTTGTGCCGCGGATCGGTATCAAGCGGTACCAGGACCTGTACCTGGGGATCGAGCAGGAGTTAAAGGGCCAGGGGTATGAGGTGGACCTTCATTATACCAACGACCTGACCCACTGCGAGGAGAAGATACTGGAGGACGTGGAGGCCACCAACCCCATTGCCGTGGTGCTGGTCAGCGCATTTAGCGGGGAAGTCCGGGGGCTGCGCGGGGACGGCAGGCTGATTCTGGCGGAGCGTTGTGTGGAAAAGATGCCGGAGGACGCTGTGTACTGTGGATTCGACTACGGCCTGGCGGGGCGGGAGATGGCAAAACGCTGCCTGGCGGACGGGCACAGGAACGCGGCGGTATTTACGGGGAATACGAAATATTCCAATAACAGCCGGTTCGTGAAAGGGGTTCAGGATGTGTTTGCGGCGGAGGGCGGAAACGTCCGCATTTTTTCCTCCGACGAGTCCCTGCAATTCCACACGGCCTTTGAGCTGCTCACGGACCGGGAGGAATTTGACGCGGTGATCGCCTCGGACCCGGAAGCGCCTGCCTGTTTAGCGGCCGCGGCCTCCTACCGGGGCCAGACCTCCTTGCCGGAGGTCTATGCGGTCACGGGCAAGGATCTGCGTCCATTTTCCGGCGCGGTCCCCTATGAGCTGAATTACCGGCTCTGCGGCCGCCGCATCGGGAAATACATCGGGGGCCTGGAGCCGGGAACGGCGGATGAATCCCTGCTGCGCCTGGAAAATGACGGGTTTCACCACTGTCCGGTGAAGGTCTGCGCCGGGGCGGAGGACTTGAAGCTGCTCATGCTTTCCGGCCCCACCTGCAAGGCGCTGGAACAGCTGCTGCCCCAGTTCACGGAAAAGACCGGGATACCGGTCAGGCTGATGGAGGCGGGCTACGACGAGCTGTACCGGACGGTCAAAATGTGCGCCCAGTCCTCGCCTTACGACTTGATCCGCCTGGACATGGCCTGGATGTCGGAGCTGGGGGAAGCGCTGTTTTCGCCTTTGCCCGAGGAAGAGGGATGGTTGCGGGAGATCATGGGGAATTTCTCCGCCAGCCTGGGCGACGACTATTACCGGGTGGGGGACAAGTGCCTGGCCCTGCCTTTTGACCCCAGCGTGCAGATTCTGTATTACCGGAAGGACTTGTTCGAGGACGCCAGAATCCGCCGGGAATATTATGAGGTCTGTAAAAAGCAGCTGAAGGTGCCGGAGACATTTGCAGAGTACGACGAGATCGCCAGGTTCTTTACCAGGCGGTTTCACAAGAATTCGCCGGTGGACTACGGAACCTCCCTGGTGTTCGGAAGTTCCATTGTGGCGGCCTCGGATTACCTGCCACGGCTGAGGGCCGAGGGCGGCATGGAGGTGGGCCCGGACGGCCGCGTGAAGCTGCGGGAGGAGCAGGCGGTCCGGGCGCTGCGCAGTTACCGGGACGCTTTTCTCAACACGGACCGGGAGACCAATTCCTGGTGGCGCAGGGCCATGGAGGCATTTTCCGACGGCCTGGTGGCCATGAACATCGTGTTCGCCAACTACGCCTCCATCATGCTTCACAGCAAGAAATCCGAGGTGATCGGAAAGATCGGCTTTGCCCCAGTACCCGGAGGCCGCCCGCTGCTGGGCGGCGGCGTATTGGGGATTTCCAGGGATTCCCGGAAAATGGATGCCTGCCGGGAATTCTTAAAATGGGTGTACGACGAGAAAACCGCCGCGACCATCACCTGTCTGGGCGGCTATATCAATCACCGGAAGCTGACGGAAAACATGGAGCTTTTGGAGCTTTACCCCTGGCTGGAAGGGATGGAGGACGCATTCGCCGCAGGCTGGCGGCGGGAGACGGAGCGCCTGTCCCCGGGCTTCAACGAGTTTGCCTTCGAGGATATTCTGGGCAACGCGGTGCGGGCGGCTGTCTCCGGCATCATGACGCCGGAGGAAGCGGTGAAGGCCGCCGCAGAGCGCTGCAGCCGGGAACTGTACTGAGAAACCGGCTGCGGGAACATGCGGTGTGGATTAAAATAATACCAGCAAGGTTACGAATATGAGCGATATGTTGGCGGGCCTTCAGACGCTCTGTTGTGGAAACAGAAATTAAAACGAAATTGCAAATGGATCAATGAAACATGAAAAGCGCCGCGGCGCGGACTGTGCGGGGAGGCTGATACCTGGGACGCAGGACGGGCAGCGGCGCTTTTTTGTTGCTCTGGCAAAGCTGGATGGCTGAAATGTTTTGAATAATAGAACGTACCAAATAGAGTAAAAACATTCAAACCCATATATTTTCCATGTAATTGTGAAAAACATGCAAAAACACCGGGGGATTTGTCCGACTGTCTGGGAAAAAATTTTTGAATAAATATTGACACGTTCCAATAAATGTTCTATACTGAGTTCAGAGAGAACATTAAGGAGGATATTTATATGGAGAGAAGGGTAATGATCGCAGCCCACCGGGGAACGTCCGGCGCGAACATTATACAGAATACCATCGGGGCCTATGAGAACGCTCTGCTCCACGGGGCGGATATTCTGGAGCTGGATGTGATTCAGACTGTGGACGGGGATTTCTTCACCTTCCACAACGGCCAGGAGCCGGGGCTTGTGGGCACGGATCAGGATATCCGCACCATGACCACGGAGCAGGTAAGGAATCTGCGGTTCTTCAACGGGATGCAGGAGCGGGTGAAGGAACCGGTGAATTCCTTTGACGACGTGCTGGAACATTTCAAGGGGAAGAACTGCCTGATCAACGTGGACCGGAGCTGGTTTTACTGGCGGGACGTGATCCGCGCCATCAACCGCCACGGGATGAAGGACCAGATCATTTTAAAGAGCCACGCCGCCCAGGAGGAGTTGGAGATTCTGGCAGAGGAGGGACCGGACATCATGTACCTGCCCATTCTGCGGGACCCCGCCGTCCTGGACCGGGTGAGGCGTTACAAGGTCAATCTCTACGGCGCGGAGGTGATTTTCGAGACCGAGGATCATGTGTTCTGTTCCGGGGAATTTATTGAGGGCATGCACCGGGATCAGAAGAAGCTGTGGGTCAACGCCCTCACCCTGGACGACACCACAAAGCTGACCGCGGGACACGACGACAACAGCGCTATTTTGCAGGATATGGATCAGGCGTGGGGATGGCTGATCGACAAGGGCTACGATATCATTCAGACGGATTGGCCGCTGCTGCTGAAAACATACATAAATGGGAGGTAGAATACGATGAGAAAATGGATTGCCGCACTTTTGATTGGAACGATGGTACTGACCGCGGGCTGCGGACAGAAGGGGGCGGATCAGGGCGCTGCCGGGGGAGCGGAACAGGGCGCATCACAGGCCGCGTCCGGGGGGGCCCAGAGCGGGCCGGTGACCATCAATTACTATGGAAGGCCCGACGACAACCAGGTGGAGTCCACCATTATCAAGGCGTTTGAGGACTCCCACCCGGACATCAAGGTGAATTACGTGGAGCTGCCCGACTCTTCCAACGACCGCTTAAAGACCATCAACACGGTGCTTCAGGCCGGTGACGCCTCCATCGATGTGTTCGCCGGGGACGTGGTGTGGCCGCCTATCTTCGCCTCAGCGGGCTGGGTGATCCCATTTGACGAGTACATTGCGGAGGGAGAGCTGGACGACTACCTGCCGGGGCCGCTGAGCGCCTTCCAGATTCAGGGAAAGACCTATGGCCTGCCCTTCATGGCGGACGCGGGCGCCCTGTATTACCGGAAGGACCTGCTGGACAAGTATGGCAAGGAGGTTCCGGGGACCTGGGCGGAACTGGTCGCCACAGCCAAGGAGATCGTGGAGCAGGAGGGCAACCCGGATTTGAAGGGATTTGTCTCCTATTGGAAGCAGAACGAGAGCCTGACCAGCTCCATGCTGGAGATTTACTGGGAGAAGGGCGCGCGGATTATCGGGGAGGACGGCTCCTGCGTGATCGACGAGGCGCTGCTGGCGGAGACGCTGGCCGAGATGAAGCAGATGATGGACGACGGCGTGACCGCGTCCGGTATTGAGACGTTCGGAACAAAAGAGGCCCGCGATGTAATGTGCGCGGGAGGCGCGGTATTTGCCAGAGACTGGCTCAGCGGCTACGGCCCCTTCAACAACCCGGAGACCTCCCAGGTGGCGGGCAAGGTGGAGATCGCGCCGCTTCCCAGCTACGGCTGTCTGGGCGGCTGGGGCGTGATGGTGTCCAATTATTCAAAGAACAAGCCCCAGGCGGTGGAGTTCGCCAAGTTCCGGGCCAATTACGAGAGCCAGGTGACCGCGTTGGAGCTGGTGGATATCAAGCCCACCTTTAAGAGCGCCTACGAGGATGCGGCGCTGCTGGAGAAAAAGCCCGAGCTGCCCGGATATCTCCCCGCTCTGGAACAGTCCAGACCCAGGCCCCAGTCCCCGTTCTACGCCGAGATTTCGGGCATCATGCAGTTGGAGATCCACAGCGTGATCACGGGTATGAGCAGCCCGGAGGACAGCGCGAAAAAGATCGTGGAGCAGGTAAACCAGATATTCTAACAGTGAAAAGTAAAGGAGAAGAGAATGGAGCGAAAAAGCGTCAGAACCGGATACCTCCTGCTTCTGCCCAGCATCATCCTGATTGCGGCCCTGATCGTGTATCCGGCGGTCAACACCATTTACCAGAGCTTTTTTGATATCAGGACGCAGACGGCTGCGCTGGGGCCCAAATTTGTGGGAATGAAGAATTATATCAGAGCGTTCCACGACGAGCATTTCTGGGACACCATGTGGTGGACCGTTGCGTTTACGGGCGTTTCCGTGTTCATCGAGCTGGTCATCGGCCTGGGCCTGGCCCTGGTGATGAAGAAAAATATACCCGGCCAGGGCATTATCCGCACGGCGATTCTGGTGCCCTGGGCCATTCCCACCGTGGTGAGCGGCATTATCTGGACGCAGTTCTTCTCGCAGAACGGTCTGGTCAATTACATCATGCAGGTCATGAATCTGGCAAAAGAGCCGCTCAACTGGCTGGGAAATGAATGGCTGGCGCGGTTGTCCATTCTGGTGGCGGACATCTGGAAGAATACGCCCTACATGTCCTTACTTCTGCTGTCCGGCCTGCTGACCATTTCAACGGATTACTACGAGGCGGCCCAGCTGGACGGAGCGGGGAAATGGCAGCAGTTCAAGTGCATTACCCTGCCTCTGATTAAGTCCACCATGTCGGTGACCGTGCTGTTCCGAATCATTTCCGCCATGCGGGTGTACGACCTGATCGTGGCCATGACAGGGGGAGGCCCGGCGGGACGGACGGAAACCGTGTCCATGTATGCGGTGAACACGTATTTTACCTACGGAAATACGGGCTACGGGGCCACGCTGTCCGTGCTGATGCTCCTGTTGTCCGTGGTGATCAGCCTGTTTTTCGTGGACAGCCTGAAGACGAGGGGGAGTGTTTAAATGGATCAGAAATTGACGGGAAGAAAACGGGTCTTGTATCTGCTGTTTGTGGCGGTGTTCCTGTTTGTGATGGTGTCGCCCATGCTTTATATGATCTCGGCCTCCTTTATGCCGGAGTCGGATTTGAATCATATTCCTCCGCGGATTCTGCCCTCGGCGGGGACCATTAAAAACTATGTGGCGGCGTTTGTGCAGCAGCCGCTTCTGCGGTACGTGTTCAACAGCTTTGTGATTACGATCATCGCGGTTGTGATCTGTATTACGGCGGGCTGTATGGCCTCCTATGCGCTGACCAGGACCAATATCCGGTTTAAGACGGTGTTTTTGCTGTTTGTGCTCACGATTTCGCTGCTGCCGACCATCACGCTGATCAATCCGATTTTCAAGATGTACAGCAAGCTGGGGCTTTTGAATACACACATCGGCCTGGCTCTCATCGTGTCGGTGCTGGACCTGCCCATGACGATCTGGTTTCTGACGGCGGTGTTTAAGGGCATACCCGTGTCCTTTGAGGAGAGCGCCAAGCTGGACGGGGCCAATATGTTTCAGATGTTCTTCTATATTATACTGCCGTTACTCAAGGCGAGCATTTTCTCGATCAGCATTCTGGTGTTTATCGGGGCGTGGAACCGCTTCCTGCTGTCCCAGGTGCTGAACCAGTATGAGCAGTACCGGACCGTGGTGGTGGGATTGACGCTGTATCAGACGACCCATACCATTCCCTTTGGGGTGGTGGCCGCGGCGGGGATGATTACGGTGCTGCCGCTGATGGCCATGGTGCTGGTGTTCCAGAAGAATATTTTGGGCGGGATTATGGAAGGCGGCGTGAAGGAGTAGGTTTTTGATAAATGGAAAAATGGAGCGAGTCGTACCGCGGGAGGGGAAGCGGGGCGGCTCGCTTTTTTTGATTTGATTGCAGTGGACCGGTTGGAAGGGAAACATGGAAGTGAAAATAATTATAGATGAAAATATAATATATCTATAAATATATAGACAAAATATTTAAAAGGTGATATTATGAGGGAAAGGAGGGACATATATGATTTGGAATTATGCATTGGAAGAGATTATCAGCGGGCATGCGGATGAAGGCGAACAGTTCGTATGCGTGGCCTGTGGGAGATGTTTTGAGAAAGGCAGGATTTATGAGCTGGACGGGGAACTATTTGACGCCTGGGGGGCGGTTCGGCAGCATGTTTTGAGGGAGCATGGGTCCATGGCGGAGTTTTTGGTGGACCGGGAGCCAGGCGTGATCGGGGTGACGGAGGTGCAGAGGCAGATTTTGAAGCTGATTCTGGAGGGAAAGTCAGATAAGGAGATCAGCGCTGCCGCGGGGATCGCGCTGTCCACGGTGCGGAATCACCGATTCAATCTCCGGGAGAAGGAGAAGCAGGCCAAAATGTTCCTGGCGCTGATGGGCGCGCTGGAGCGGGAGACGAAGCGGGGGATCGGGAAGAGCGACACGGGCTCCATCGAGGAGGTTCCGGCTTCGGCCGCTATGGTTGACGCGCGGTTTAATATTACGGATCAGGAGACGGAAAAGACGCTAGCCGCCTATCTGGATGAAAATGGGGCGATCCGTCAATTTCCGGCCAGGGCAAAGAAGAAAATCATTGTGATGAAGGAAGTAATTAAAAATTTTAAGAAGGACGCCGTTTATACAGAGACGGAGGTCAACCGGATTTTAAAACGGATTTATGAGGAGGACTATCCGTCCCTGCGAAGGGCGCTGATTGAGTATGGATTTATGGAACGGACGGCGGACGGCAGCGTTTACCGGGTGAGAGAGTAGGACGGGAGAGCCGGGCCGGTGACAGGGAGGTCATGGGGCCTGGCTCTTTGAGTGGTGGGGAAAGGAAATCCGGCCCGGCGTTTTGGTTGGTGGGGAAAGGAAATCCGGCCCGGCGTTTTGGTTGGTGGGGAAAGGAAATCCGGCCCGGCGTTTTGGTTGGTGGGGAAAGGAAATCTGGCCTGGTGCTTTCCCTGGCCGCGTCAGTTTTCGTCCGGCAGGAAACCGATTTCGCGGACATTTCCGCCGTCCAAATCCATCCGGTAATAGGGATGCGGGCGGCCGCCGACGTAGACCTGGAGAATGATCTCGTCGCCGGTGATTTCGCAGCTCATGGACAGATAGGGCAGGTATTCGTCATCTATGGTTTCGCCCGGCGCGGCAATTCGGTACTCGAACAGCTCCTGTTTGCCGCTGCCGTCCGGGTTCATGCGAAACAGTTTTTGGGCTACGGTATCCATGGAAGGAACAGAGGTCTGGTCCGCGCCCCGAAGGTGGACGAGGGCGGTTACGTCCATAGCGTAGTAAATTTTGCCCTTATAGGCAAGGCAGGCGTCGAAGTTTGGCATCTCCTCCGTGCTCTGCGCCGCCACGGTCAGGCTTTGGCCGTCTTCCTGGTAACAGGCCAGGTAGTTCGTTTCGCTGGCCGGGGTGGAAAAGGTGTAAAGGATCACATTTTCATCCCGGTAGTGAATGGCGCCGTCCAGAGGAAGCGTGATCGCGGAGCGGTCAAGGTCGATTCCGTCGGCGATTGTTATGGTTTTGACCGGGCAGTCGGTCAGCCGGTCGGGGGAGAGCCACCAGCGTTTTCCCGCCTGGACGATATCCGGCGGGGCGTCCAGGCGCACCTGATAGTCCAGGTCGAATTCATCGGAGTCCAGGTTTTCCGGATTCTCAATGTCGCTGCGGCGTTCCCGGCGGATTCCCACGCCGGTCTCATAGTCGTCCAAAGTCTCGGAGGTGATCATAGGGCCGTAACCGTAGGTGGTATGGGATTTGGACAGATACCAGCCGCCGTCCCGGTAGGCGTAGGTGTATGCCTCCGACCACCGCCAGGCGCTTCCGCCGTAGGCGTTGGTGGTGAAGGTGGTTTCCCCGGCGGTGAGGGGAACGTAGGGGTCTCCGAACACGCCGCCCTCATCCCGGGTACGGATCAGATTTTCATCCTGGAAATCCAGACGGTAGCCGCTCTCTTCGCTGCTGGCCAGGGCGAACAGAATGCGGGGCGTTTTCAGCGGAATGTCGCTGCCTTCCATCTGCAGCACGCCCACATAGTCCATCCGGCCGTCCTGATTGTAGTCCAGGGCTACGGTATCCATGAGGGCCCAGCCACCCGGGATAAAGTCCTCGGGTTGGAAACCGGTCTGGGGTAGACGGGGACCGGAGGGGAGTCCGCGGGAGTGTTTGAGACAGGGGGCTCGGCTGAAGATGTGCCTGGGGCAGCGTCTGCGGCCGCATCCGTGGCTGGATCCGTAGCGTCATCCGGGGGTACGTCTGCGGTGGAGTCCGGGGCTGCATCTGCGACTGCCTCCGATGCTGCTGAGGCTGACGGCGTTGGGGAGGCAGTATTACCGCTGCCGGTGCCTGAGACGGCGGTGCAGCCGGAAGTGAATAGGGCCAGGCTTAGTGCGAGGGCCAAGGAGGTGCGGATGGGAGCGGTACGGTGGTGGTGATGTTTCATAGAATTCTCCGATCTGCCGTCTGGAAGGACGGCTCAGTTCTGTCACTATTATAGCATAAAAAAGACAGGGTGGGAAAGAATGCGGTTTGATGAAAACATCCCATGAATTTGAAATGAATATTGACAGGAAAGGTGCGGTGTGTTAAATATAAACCATATTCATCCTATGAATGCTAGCAATATTCTGGGGGCTGCGGGGATAAGCCGGGCTTCTGGTTAAAAGGGAGGACGTGAGAGCGTGCTGAATCATATCAGGGAGTGCGGGATGGGAAGCAGAACCGGGACATTGACGGACGGGGAAGTGGAGCGGGTGATCGACGGTCTTATGGTCCAGCTGCCGTCGGCCCGCCGGGTCCTTCTGGTGCCGCCTGACATTACCAGATGCTATTCCTATGCGGGATTTATTACGGCCAGTCTGTACCGGCGTTTGTCCGGTTCTGCCCGGGTGGAGATTATGCCTGCGGTGGGAACGCACCGGCCCATGAGCCGGGAGGAACAGATTGATTTCTTTGGCGGGAATATCCCGGAGCAGGCGTTTTTACACCACGACTGGCGCAGCGAAACGGTGAGATTGGGGACGGTGCCCGGTTCGTATGTCCGGAAGATCACCGGCGGGCGGTGCAGCCAAGGGGTGCCGGTGGAGGTAAACCGCAGCCTTGTGGACGGGACCTACGATCTGGTTTTTTCCATTGGCCAGGTGGTGCCTCACGAGGTGGTGGGGATGGCCAATTACAGCAAGAATATCCTGGTGGGCCTGGGCGGCCGCCGGATGATCAACGAGAGCCACATGATCGGTGCGGTGTGCGGCCTGGAAACTATCATGGGGAATGTGGACACGCCGGTGCGGAAATTGTTCGACTATGCGGAGGAGATGTTTTTAAAGGACGTGCCGTTGGCGTACATCCTGACCGTGACCACCTGCGAGAACGGACGGGCGCTGGTTCACGGCGTATACGGCGGGGCTTCCAGGCGGGTGTTCGAGGAGGCTGCGGATCTGGCGCAGATTTGGAATGTCACCGAGGTGCCGGCGCGGATGAAAAAGGTGGTGGCCTATCTGGAGCCGGGAGAATTTTCCTCCACCTGGGTGGGCAACAAATCCGTGTACCGCACCAGAATGATGATTGAGGACGGAGGGGAGCTGCTGGTGATTGCGCCGGGCCTCAGGCATTTCGGGGAGAACCCGGAGGTGGACGGACTGATCCGCAGGTACGGTTACCGCGGGACGCCCTATACCATGAAGCTTGTGGAACAGGGGGCGTTTGTGGGAGCGGATATGGTTCCGGCCCACATGATCCACAGCTCCTCAGAGGACCGTTTTACCATCACCTACGCGGTGGATCCAGCCAATATGACCCGAGAGGAGATCGAGGGCGTGGGATACCGGTACATGGACGTCTCCCGGGCGCTTGCGCGTTATCCGGTGGACCGGCTTGCAGAGGGCCGTCAGGTCATGCCGGACGGGGAGGAGATTTATTTGGTGAAAGCGCCGGCGTTGGGGCTCTGGCGAAGCTGCCGCTGAGGGGGCGGAAATGAAAACAATTCGTAATGCAGCAAAGAATACCTGGGTCAGAATTTAAGCTGTTATCGGATCTGTAGAAAATCCTGCGCCGGACCCAGGCAGGATTAAAAAGTGTAATTTTCCGGTCAGAGCGCAAGGACCGGGAGATTACACTTTTTTCGCGACCGGGAATACAGACGGGAACGTTTGCAGTACCATTTACTTCTACCGGAATTTATAGTAGAATCGTAAGAAGTTGCGCAGCGTTACGGCTCTGTGAGACCGGTTTTTGAGAATGCGTGGCAGAGGGCGGATATCATACATACGGGAGAAATGATGATGGTGGAATCGAGAAACATCCAGATATTTGAGAAAATGCCGGTGGCAAAAGCTGTGAGCAGCATGGCGGTGCCCACGGTGATCGGGCAGCTGATTATCCTGTTCTACAATATGGCGGACACATTTTTCGTGGGACAGACCAACAATCCGTACATGGTGGCGGGCGCGTCCCTCATTCTGCCGGTTTATAATATCTCCCTGGCCCTTGCCGGTCTGGCCGGTGTTGGCGGCGGCGCGCTGGTGTCAAGGCTGCTGGGAAAAGGCCAGATGCAGGAAGCCAGAAGGGTGAGCAATTTCAGCGTCTGTATGGCGGTGGGGCTGGCCGGGATGTTCTCCCTGATCCTGTTGTTTTTCCGGCGGCCGATCCTGTCATTTTTGGGCGCGGGCAGCGAGACGTACCGGTACGCCAATGAATACGCGTTCTGCGTGATCGTGCTGGGCGGCATCCCCACGGTGCTCTCCAACACATACGCCAATCTTCTCAGGAGCATAGGGGAGTCGAAAAAAGCCGGGGTGGGCATCACCCTGGGCGGCCTGCTGAACGTGGCATTGGATCCGCTGTTCATGTTCGTACTGCTGCCCCGTGGCAGGGAAATCCTGGGGGCCGGGCTGGCCACCTGCCTGTCGAATATTATCTCGTGCGGATATTTTCTGATCGCAATCCGGGGACTGGGGCCGGATTCCATCCTGAGAGGAGGAAACGTCAGGGAACTTCCGGCAAAAGCCAGCATCCGAAGCATTTTCAATGTGGGAATCCCCTCCGCGCTGGCCACATTTTTATTCGACCTGGATTACATTGTGATCGGCCGGTTGATGACCGCTTACGGGGACGTCCAGATGGCGGCTATCGGAATTGTGCTGAAGATCGAGCGCCTGCCGCTCAATATCGGAATCGGCATCAGCCAGGGTATGATGCCCATCGTGGCCTACAACTACGCGTCCGGCAACCGGAAACGGATGAAGGATACCATCGCTTTTTCGCGCAGGGTGGGTATACTCTGCGCAGTTCTCAGCATCCTTTTATATGAAGTGTTTGCGCCGGGCATCACGGGGCTGTTTATCGGCGATCCCGGGACGGTGGCGCTTGGAACCGGCTTCCTGAGAGTCCGCTGCCTGGCCACGCCCTTTATGTTTTTGAGTTTCTTCACCGTGTACCTTTTCAACGGCTTCGGCAAAGGCCGGACCGCCCTGTTCCTCGGCGTCCTGCGCTGGCTGGTGCTAAACATCCCCATGCTGTATCTGCTCAACTATGCCTTTGGCATGTACGGGATCGTGTGGTCGCAGATTGCGGCGGATGTGGTGAACGTGGTGGTGTCGGTGTATGTGTATTGGAGGTTTGAGCGTAGCTTAAATAGATACGAAAATAAATAGAATGCGTTATTTTGTATCTGGAATGCTGACGGGAGAAATACTGGGATCAGGAATTGGGAGTATTTAGCATACCGGATATGAGCCGGATTCTACAGCGATATGGCCGTCGGCTGTGAGCGCAACCTGGGCAATTATTGCAACAGGTCTTCAGCGCCGGCAGGATGTACGGCTATATCTTTTTTGGACCCATTTCCCAGCAGGTATTTCTGGATTAACCGGTTGGCCTTCGTCTGACTGATATTCAAGTACGCAGCCATCTTTCGTGAAGAGCCGCATTTTTGATATGCCTCCCGGATCATGGCTTCTTCAAAGTTCTGCATTCTCGTGTGATAATCCGTGATTTTGGGGACTTCCCGGGCCGTCCCTGTGTCCGTCGAGCCTGTCATGTTCTGGGGCAGGTGTCCCGTGGTAATGAGATCGCCGGTGACAGTGACCACCAGGCGTTCAATCATATGGCGCAATTCTCTTACATTTCCCTTCCATTCATAGTTTACAAGCGTTTCCAATGCGTGGCTGTCCAGAGACCTGGACAGGTTGTATTTCTCATTAAACTCCTTCAAAAATTGCTGAATCAGATCAGGTATATCCGCTTTCCGTTTCCGCAGCGGAGGAAGATAAATTTCCACCACGTTGAGACGGTAAAACAGATCTTCACGGAACTGTCCGTCGGCCACCATCTGTCTCAGATTTTTATTGGTTGCTGCTATAATGCGCACGTCTACCTTTACTGGGCTGCTACCACCGATGGGGATAAATTCGTGGTCCTGGAGAACATGGAGCAGCTTGGCCTGGGTGGAGAGGGAGAGCTCTGCGATCTCATCCAACAGCAGAGTGCCGCCGCTTGCTGCTTCGAACAATCCTTTTTTTCCCTGAGTGTTGGCCCCGGTAAAGGCTCCCTTGATGTAACCGAATAGTTCTGATTCCACCAGCTCGTTGGGGATACTGGCACAGTTCAGGCTGATAAAGGGTCGGGCGTTGCGGGGGCTGATGGAGTGGATGTACCGGGCAACCATAGTCTTTCCGGTACCGGATTCTCCGGTGAGAATACAGGTTACGTCAACCTGACTGATCCGTTCTGCAAATTGGATAACCTGCTCCATTTCCCGGCTCTTGCACATAGGTACAGTTGAGTAGCTCAGGGAGGATTTTCTGTATATGTAGTCTGGATTGAAAAGTTTTACGCCGGAGAGGTTGTCCCGCACATTCATGATCACATAGGCCAGGTTTTTCTGGCTGTCGAAGATGGGAACGGCGATGGTCAACAGTTCACTTCCAAGTTTGGTTTTCTGCTTTACCGCATAGGTTTTCTTTTTCTCGTAAATAACGGGGAGTACAGAGATATCCCAACAGTTTCCGTCTACAAATTCAAAAAAGCTTTTTCCAATCATCTGCTCTGGCTGATAACCATAATGCCTGGAGCATGCATCGTTGATATAGACAATGGTGTATTGATTGTCATAAATCAAAACTTCGTCATACATGGAATCTATTAACCGCTGAAATTCTGACGGGTGAAGGTTCCAAGGGATGATTGCAGAGTTTCTCATAATACCCCTTTCCATACATGTTCGCAGAATATGAGTTTAAAATAACTCAGTTATTTAAAAGTGACTCGCAAAAATGAATCATTTTTAACTCGTTTGTCTTTTTCAGCATATCATAAACCTAAAAAAACATCAAGAAAATAGTTGAAAACTGACGTCTGGTGACCTCAGACAGAGTTGGCATAGGATTTGCTTTAAATAGTTGTATCAAATGGAAAGAGAGGCAAACACTATGAAAATTACGGATGTTGAAGTTATCTGTCTCAGAATCCCGCCAATGGACGGGCCCTGCGAGTGGGGGGACGATGCATTTATTGTCAGAGTCCATACAGATACCGGGCTGGTAGGAACCGGGGAGAGCGATACCTCGCCTATGGTCGCAAGGGCGTTGGTGGATGCGCCGGAGAGCAATCTGTATTGCAGTGGCCTGAAACGTCTGCTCATCGGAGAAAATCCCTTGGAGATCCAAAAGCTGTGGGACAAGATGTATTGGTCCTCAAACTATGTAGGGCGCAGAGGAGCGGGAATCCACGCCATCAGCGCGATTGACATCGCCCTGTGGGATATTGCTTCCCAATTTTATCAGGTGCCCATTTACATGCTTCTGGGCGGCAAATACAGAGATAAGATCCGAGCTTACGGCACCTTTATTCCGGCGGATACCCCGGAGGAAAATAAGGTGATCGCAGCTTCCCTGAAAGATCAGGGTTTTACAAGTCTAAAATTTGGCGGGGGTATACTTGGAGATGATCCCGATACGGATGAGGCCATTGTGAAGGCGGTTCGGGAGCAGGTGGGAGAGGATTTTGAATTGCAGATTGATATTGCTACCAAGTGGAGAACCTATGGACATGCGGCGTCCATGTTCCAGCGCCTGGCTCCCTATCATCTCAACTGGATCGAGGAGCCGGTGCTTGCGGATGACCATCAGGGTTATGAAAAACTGTCCAACATGTCGTTGTCCAAGACCGCGGGGGGAGAGTCACTGACCACCAGGTATGAATTCAGGGATTTCCTGCAGCGGGCAAAGCCGGATATCGTCCAGCCGGATATTACGCGCTGCGGCGGAATTACGGAGATGAAGAAGATATACGATCTTGCGCAGATGAATGGAACCAAGCTGGTTCCTCATGGATTCAGCACAGGAATTCTGCTGGCTGCCACGGTGCAGTTTCTGGCAGCCTGTGAGCATGGGGATTTGATGGAATATTCTCAGAGCGTCAGCCCGCTGTTCCATGGATTGGTGAAAAACCTGATCCCATTTGAAAATGGTTTTGTGACAGTACCGGATTGCGTAGGCCTGGGTGTAGCGCTGGATGAAGAGATGATTGAAACTTACAGAATGAGATAGGATGGAGGATCGTGAATATGGGAAAGCGTTTGGATAAATTGCTGATTGCTGTTAGCATGGTGTTTGTATTGGGAATTGTAGCATGTCTCTATCTGTTTCCAGAGGGCTCCCAGAATGTGGCAAACCGCATTTTCGGAGCAATGACAGATATGTTCGGCTCGTTGACGCTCATCTTCGCATTTGGGGGAATATTGCTGCTCATGCTGGTTTCATTCAGTAAATACGGCCGGATCAAGCTGGGGGAGGGAGAGCCGGAGTATTCTACTTTTAAATGGGTATCTATGATGATCTGCTGCGGACTTGGTTCCGCCACGGTCTATTGGGCGTTTATTGAGTGGGCCTACTATATCGGCACTCCTGGCCTGGGCATTCAGGCGGGGTCACAGCCGGCCTTTGAGATGAGCGTGCCTTATACTATGTTTCACTGGGGCATCAGCGCGTGGACGCTGTACGCATTGGCTGGGATTCCCATTGCTTACCATTTCCATGTACGAAAGAACCGGGGGCTGAGCCTGAGTGGAATTATCAGTTCCATAACGGGGCTAAAGCAGGACGGCGTGATCTGCCGTATCGTGGATGTGCTGTTTATCTTCATCTGTTTCGGTGGATTGAGCATTACTCTGGGTGTATCAGTGCCGCTGGTAACGGAGATCTTTTGCAGCGTGGTGGGGATTACCCCGTCGTTTATCATTAATCTGCTGATTATTGTAGTTTTGTCCGTGATTTACTCCTTCAGTTCCTATATTGGGTTAAAGAAGGGGATGGCTAAGATCTCCGACTGGAATATCAAGCTGGTGATTATTTTCTGCATAGGCGTGGTGGTCTGCGGTCCCACACTGTTTATTATCAGCAATACAACCCAGTCTATTGGGTTGATGTTCCAGAATTTTATCCATATGAGCCTGTTTACGGATTCCATTGGAAAGAGCGGTTTCCCGGAGGCGTGGACCATTTTCTACTGGCTGTATTGGATTACCTATGCTCCCTTTACAGGTATTTTTATCGCGAAAGTGTCAAAGGGAAGGAGCATCCGTTCAGTGGTCGCCAATACGCTGATCAGTGGCAGCGCAGGCTGTTTCGGATTCTTCGGAATCCTCGGAAGTCTTTCGCTGAACCGTCAGCTGACGGGTTCTGTGGATATGGTTGGCATGCTTGGGGCAGGGCAGGGGAATCAGTCGATTGTCCAGGTACTGAGGACACTGCCGGCCGGTCCTGTGTTTATGGTGATTTTCTGCATTATTACCCTGCTGTTCCTGGCGACAACCCTGGATGGGGCGGCGTTTACCATGGCCACCACCTCTACTGTGGGATTGAAAAATGACGAGGAGCCCCACCCGCTGCTGCGTCTGTTCTGGTGTATCATGCTGTCTCTGGTGCCGCTGACCATGATATTGATCAATGCGGATCTGAACACCATTAAAACCTGCGCCATTATCACCGCGGTGCCGATTATTTTTATCATGCTGGTTATGCTGGTGGGATGGCTGCGCTGGATGTCTGCCGATTACCGGGGCGTGACCTCTGAGGAACTGGAAAAAGAGCTGATGAGAAAGGATTGAGCGCAATGGGAAGATTTATGAAGATGCATGAACAGGATATGGTGGCAACCGCCCTGGAATATACCGGGCGGGGAGAGTCTGCACGGGTATACAATCCACAGAATGAGCTTCTGTTTGAATTGAAAGCAGAGGAGAATATACCGTTTGGCAATAAAATTGCACTGACCGGTATTTCCAAAGGAGAACGGGTAATCAAATATGGCGCGCCCATCGGGGTGGCAATCCGGGATATTCAAAAGGGGCGGCTGGTGCATGTACATAATGTGAGAAGCGCTGCGGTGGACATACCTGAGAACATCCGCATTGAAATTATCCGGCAGATGAACATAGGGGAGGAGGACTGAATGATGGAGTTTATGGGATACCAGCGCCCGGACGGTTCGGTGGGCATACGCAACAAGATCCTGATTATTGCGGTGGATGAATGCTGTGAGGGTATAGCCAGAGGGATAGCCCGGCACTCTGAGGCTGCGGTGGTGATGACAAACTGGTACACCTGCATGCTGGGAGGTAATGAGGAAACTTTCAATCAGATGATCGCAGTGGGAAAGAACCCCAACGTAGCCGCAGTGATGGTGATTGCTATGGGATGTGGAAGCATCCTTCCCTCTCAGGTGAGGGATGAGATTGCGAGGACAGGGAAAACAGTTGTGTGTTTGACCTGCGAAGAACTTAAGGGAACCAGAAATACCATCGCCTATGGCGTGGAGCGTCTGAAGGAGATGGAAGAACAGATCGGCAGGCTGCAGCGGGAGAAATTTCCCATGTCCAGGCTGGTGGTGGGAGTCAAGTGCGGCGGAAGCGACACGAGCTCCGGCATAGCCTCCAATCCCAGCGCAGGAGCTGCTTTGGATAAACTGGTAGATATGGGCGCAATCTGCATCGGAGGGGAACTGTTTGAGCTTCAGGGCTGTGAAGCGATTCTGGCCAAACGGGCTGTGAGCGAGGAGGTGGCGCAAAAGATCATCACCCTGATCGGCAAGGAGCGGGACAGATGGAGCGTGGAGGGAGCTGATGTGGAGACCATGAGCATTGGCAACTGCGTGGGAGGTCTGACTACCATAGAGGAGAAGTCCCTGGGCGCTCTTCACAAGATGGGAAGCCATCCCATCCAGGATGTGCTTCAGATCAACAAGGACTTTATTGATCGTCCCAAACGGCCGGGTTTCTACCTGTCAGAGGCCACCATGCTTTGCGGAGGAGCAGGGGTTAATTACGCTGCTCTGGGGGCCCACATTATCCTGTGGACCAGCGGGGCGGCCGGATTCCAGAACGCCCTGGTTCCGGTAATCCTTATCAGCGGGAACGCAAAACTGATCAACGATGATATTGATATCGACGCCTCCGCCATCATGGACGGGACTGCCGGAGTGGAGGAAATTGCCTGCCGGATTGTGGATAGGGTGCGATGCGTGGCAAACGGGGAACCGGCTCGCATCGAAGGCATCGGCGACTCGACTATGACACTGTATCAGAAGGATCAGAGAGTTGAGGCGCTGTTGACGGCTTGCAGGCGGAAGGGGAAATAATCCCCTCCTACAACCTCACCAACCTCCCTCCAATCAATTCCACATCCTCCTCCTGGTGTGTGGTCAGGATCAACAGGCGGCCTGCGGCTTTCTCGCGGATGTAGCGGATAGCCAGCCGCCTGTTGTCCTCGTCCAGGCCGGTGAAGGGTTCGTCCATGAGCAGGGCCTGGGACTGGGCCAGCACGGCGCGGCAGATGGCGGTGCGCCGCTTCATGCCGCCGCTCATGGTCCAAACGGGGCGGTCAAAGCATTCCGGGGGCAGCAGGCGGGACAGTTCCCCGCGGATCTGCTCACCGGAGAGGGCGCGGCCGGTGACCATCTGAAGGTTCTCCACCGGCGTGAAGGCCTCGCAAAGCCGGTCCTCCTGAAAGACCGCCGCAAAGCGGACGCTGCCCGTCAGATCGCTTCCGTTCTCGCCGGTGATGGAGTAAGAGCCGCCGTCCGGCCGTTCCAGGCCCAGAAGAATACGCAGCAGCGTGGTTTTGCCGGAGCCGGAGGGCCCCATGAGGCAGCAGGGCGCCTCGTCCGTGAAGCTCAGGTTCAGGTGATCCAGTATCCGTTGGGAATTGTAAATTTTTGTAAGATCATTTAACCGGATGATCATGCTTCCACACCTCCCGCAGGCTGCCCTGGCTGACGCCAGAAGCGTTTCAGCAGGAACAGGAACAGCTGTTCAAAGACAGCGCTGACAATGACGATCACAAAGGTCCAGGCGAAGAGCCCTGCGGTATCCAGGTACAGCTTGGAGTAATAGAGCTGTTCCCCGATGGAACTGTCCGGGATACCGATGACCTCCGCCGCGATGCCGGACTTCCAGCTCATGCCCAGGGCGGTCTTGCAGCCGCTGACCAGGTAGGGCATCAGAGCGGGGACATAGATGTAGCGGACCTTTTTCAGGGCGGGCATGTGGAATACCCGGGCCATTTCCAGCAGTTTGGGGTCGGTGGAGGCCAGCCCGGCGATGGTGTTCACGTACACGATGGGCAGGACCACCAGGTAGGAGATGCAGACAGACAGGCTGCCGGAGCCGATCCAGATCAGGGCCAGAATCACGAAGGAGGCCACGGGGATGGAGCGGATCAGGGACATGAAGGGCTCCAGCAGTTCGCCAAGGAACGGAAAACGGTAAGCCAGGCTGCCCAACGCCAGGCCGGTGGCGAAAGCGCCCAGAAAGCCCAGGCTGATCTTGCCGAAGGAGTGGCCGATGGTCTGCCAGAATGCGGCGTCAAAAAGCTGATCCCTCAGGGAGCGCAGCATCTCAAAGGGTCCCACAAATATGATCGGATTGTGGACCATGGCGGCGATGGCCTGCCACAGTGCGATCCAGAGGAGCCACACGGCGGCCCTGCGAAGCCAGGTCTTTGCCTTCGGCCCTCCTTCAGTTCGATTCAGCATGTCTTGTCCTCCTTTTTGGTGTCAGACCAGGGGCTTGGCCGTTTCAGTGCCGGCTGCGCCAGCAGCTCATTGCATCCAACAATCGCCCGCTGGCTGCGCCAGCAGCCCATTGCGTCCAACAATCGCCCGCCGGCTGCGCCAGCAGCCCATTGCATCCAACGAAAAAGGCCGCTGCGCTCAGAAGAAGCCGCTGCGGCCTTTTTAATGTTCCGGCCTATGGCATATAGTAGAACTCATCCCCCGGCAGTTGTCCGCCCACGGATTTTGCGTCCTGCTCATACAGCACGTTCAAGTACCCGCTCAGGGCGTCCTTCATCTCCTGGCCGGTCATGCACACGATGTTGCAGTAGGGCAGGGCCTTTTTGGCGATGGGGGCTTTCTCCACGATTCCGGCAGCGGCCACCAGCTCGGCGGTCTCGTCCACGTGGTCCACGGCGTACTGGGCGGATTCTTTGTGGTCCTCCAGGAACATCTGGATGGGGGCACGGTTCTCACGCAGGAAATCGCTGCGCACAATGGTGACGCCTGTGACCAGCATGCTGCCGCTGTCCTGATTCAGGGCGTTCCAGGCCTCGGTGAGATCCACCACCGGTTTTAAAGCCTCGTTCTGGATGCAGGCTGCGGTGGCGAAGGGCTGGGGCAAAACGCCGATGGCGTCGGGATTCTCCTTCAGCAGGGAGGCGACCTCCGTGGCCTCGGACTTGAACTGCAGGTCCACATCCCCTGCGGCCAGGCCGTTCTCCTTCAGCAGATAATTCATCACATACTCCGGGGTGGTGCCCTTTCCGGTCATGTACACGGTCTTGCCCTTCAGATCCGCAACGGAGGTGATGGAGTCGTCGGAGGCCACCACGTAGAGCACGCCCAGGGTGTTGATGTCCAGAACCGTGACATTTTTCTGGGTCTTGGTGTAGAGCACGCTGGCCACGTTGGCGGGAATCAGGGCGATGTCCAGGTCGCCGCTTGCGATCTTGCCAACCAGCTCGTCCGCCGCGCCGGTCATGGTAAACTCATAGTGATTTTCCGTTTCGCCCTTCTGGGCCTTGTCCATCAGATACACCAGTCCCATGGAGGTGGGGCCCTTCAGGGAGCCGACCCGGACTCCGGCCTGGCAGTTGTCTCCGGTGTCGCCGGTCAGGGTGGCGGGCACTTTCTCCGCTTCGGTCCCGGGGGAAGTGGTCTCCGGCTGGGTTTCGGCGGCGGAGGTTTCAGAGGCGGAGGTTCCGGCCGCCGCCTCGGCGGTGGTCTCGGCAGCGGTTTCGGCAACGGTGGCGCCGGTGTTCCCGGAGCCGCAGCCCGCCAGAATAGCGGAGGCGGCCATCAGGGCGGCAATAACGGCAGATACAGATTTTTTCATAATTACGTTCTCCTTTCCTTCCATATCCTCATCCTGAAAAAAGGGCGCAGAACGTAAGGGAGTGCGGTCGTAAGCCTCGCCTTCTCCGTCAGCCGTGCTTCGGGGTGAGAACGAATAGCTTTACTATAGCACAGAATGCCGTTCATTACAAATAAATTCCCGTGCCGGGCGGATTTTCTGTTGATATAAAGTTCACAATGTGCGATAATAGAAGCATATTTGGGGTCACCCCAGAAAGCAGACTAACGATCAAAAAGCGGAGGAAATTAGGGATGAAAGTTACAATTTGTATCGGCAGCGCCTGTCATTTAAAGGGCTCCAGAGAGATTATCGAGAAATTACAGCAGCTGGTGGCGCAGAACGGCCTGTCCGGCAAGGTGGATTTGAACGGTTCGTTCTGCAGCGGCAACTGTGACCACGGCGTCTGCGTCACGGTGGAGGACCAGCTGTTTTCACTGAAACCGGAGGATACGGAGGAGTTCTTTAACAACGAAATCTTAGGGAGAGTCTGACCATGATTATGGGAATCATCGATTTTAAAGCCACTAAGTGCAAGCACTGTTACAAGTGCGTCCGCTACTGTGAGGTCAAGGCCATCCAGGTCAAGGACGAGCGCGCCGTGATCATGCCGGACAAATGCATTCTCTGCGGGCACTGCCTGCGGATCTGTCCCCAGTCGGCCAAGACGCTCAACAGCGATTTGAACAAGGTTAAGGGATACATAGCCGCAGGGGAGCGGGTGGTGGTGTCCATCGCCCCCTCCTTCATGGGTTTGCTGAAATACAAGACCATCGGCCAGGTCCGGGCCGCGCTCATGCGCCTGGGCTTTGAGGACGTGCGCGAGACCTCCGAGGGAGCGGCCTTTGTGACCGCGGAGTACGCGAAGCTGCTGGCGGAACATCAGATGGAGAATATTATCACCACCTGCTGTCCCAGCGTCAACGACCTGATCGAGATCTATTATCCGCAGCTGGTTCCGTATCTGGCACCGGTGGTTTCCCCCATGATCGCCCACGGGCTGCTGCTCAAGGAGGAACTTGGGAGCCAGGTGAAGGTCGTGTTCTTAGGCCCCTGCATCGCCAAGAAGAAGGAGGCCCAGGACCCGCGCCACGAGTCCTGCATCGATGCGGTCCTGAATTTCAACGACATCAACCAGTGGCTGGAGGAGGAAGAGATCGAGATCTCCGACTGCGAGGACAAACCCTTCACCTGCTTTGATCCCAAGGTGAACCGTCTGTACCCGGTGACCAACGGCGTGGTGAATTCCGTGCTGGCCACGGAGGAGCAGGCGGACAATTACCGCAAGTTTTACGTCCATGGCGTGCAGAACTGCATCGATCTGTGCAAGAGCATGGCCAGGGGCGAGATCAAGGGATGTTTTATTGAGATGAACATGTGCTCCGGCGGCTGCATCAAGGGGCCCACGGTGAACGACGAGACCATTTCCCGCTTCAAGGTCAAGTTGGATATGGAGGAGACCATCGCCCGGGAACCGGTGGAGGCCCGGACCATGGAGCCGGTGTGGGAGAAGGTCAGCTTTGCCAAGCGCTTTGAGGACCATTCCCCCAGGGATCCCCAGCCCTCCGAGGAGGAGATCCGCGCCATTCTGCGCATGACCAACAAGGTACGCCCCGAGGACGAACTCAACTGCGGCGCCTGCGGATACCCCACCTGCCGGGAGAAGGCCATCGCCGTGTACCAGCATAAGGCCGAGGTCAGCATGTGCATCCCCTTCATGCACGAGAAGGCCGAGTCCATGGCCAATCTGGTGATGGAGACTTCGCCCAACATCGTGCTGATCGTGGACGAGGAGATGAAGATCAAGGAATACTCCAACGTTGGCGAGAAATACTTCGGCAAGACCCGCACTGAGGCCCTGCAGATGTACCTATACGAATTTATCGACCCGGTGGATTTCCAGTGGGTATTCGACACCCACCAGAACATCCACGGCAAGCGGGTGAATTATCCGGAATACAAGCTCTCCACCCTCCAGAACATCGTTTACATTGAGAAGGAAAATGCCGTGCTGGCCACCTTTATTGATATCACCAAGGAGGAGGCGCAGGCCAGGGAGGATTACGAGCGCAAACTGGAGACCATCGACCTGGCCCAGAAGGTTATCCACAAGCAGATGATGGTGGCCCAGGAGATCGCCGGGCTTTTGGGCGAGACCACGGCCGAGACCAAGACCACGCTGACCAAACTGTGCCATTCCCTGCTGGAGGAGAGCGGAGACGCCATCTATGTGGGCGGCGAGGACGAGTCGCCGCAGGTGGCCGCAAACGCCCATCTGGGCAGCGGCGCTAAGCCCTTAAAGGGCGTGATGACGCCGAAGGAGGAGAAAACCACCGGCTATGTCCATCTGGGAACCGCGAATCCGGCCAAAACCAGCTACGTCCGTCTGGGCGCAGGGCCTGGCCGCAACGGAGGTAAATGATGGGAATTACGGTAGATGTTGCATATAAGAGCCTGAACAAATACACTGAGATCCTGTGCGGGGACAAGGTGGAGCTCTTGCAGACCGAGGACTCCAACATCATGATTCTGGCGGACGGCATGGGCAGCGGCGTGAAGGCCAACATCCTCTCCACCCTGACCTCCAAGATTCTGGGCACCATGTTCTTAAACGGGGCTACCCTGGAGGAGTGCGTGGACACCATCAGCGAGACGCTGCCCATCTGCCAGGTGCGGCAGGTGGCTTACTCCACCTTCAGCATTTTGCAGGTGTACCACAACGGCGACGCCTATTTGGTGGAGTACGACAACCCGGGCTGTATTTTCGTCCGGGACGGGAAGCTGATGGAGATTCCCCAGAATGTGCGGGAGATTCAGGGCAAGAAGATCAATGAGTACCGCTTCAAGGTGCAGAAGGGCGACGCCCTGATCTTGATGAGCGACGGCACCATCCACGCCGGAGTGGGCGAACTGTTAAACTTCGGCTGGCTGTGGCAGGACATCGCGGACTACGCGGTGCGCCAGTACGCCCTGACTGTGTCGGCCATGCGCCTTGCCACGTCTATCAGCCGGGCCTGCGACGAGCTGTATCAGTTCCGCCCCGGCGACGACACCACCGTGGCCTGCATGCGCATCATCGACAGCAAGCCGGTGCATCTGATGACCGGTCCGGCCAGAAACCCCGAGGACGACGTGCGCATGGTCCACGAGTTTATGGCGGATGCAGGCGCGCGCACCATCGTCTGCGGCGGAACCAGCGCCACCATCGTTTCCCGGGTGCTGAACAAACGCCTGGATGTGTCCCTGGATTACGTGGACCCGGAGATTCCGCCCATCGCCTACATGGACGGGGTGGACCTGGTGACCGAGGGCGTGCTGACTCTGAACCGGGTGCTGCAGCTTCTGCGCCGCTATGTGAAAAATGAGACGGTGTCCGAGGAATTTTTCGAGGAGCTGGACAAACCAAACGGCGGTTCCATGGTGGCAAAGGTGCTGATCGAGGACTGTACCGAGGTTCATCTGTTCGTTGGAAAGGCCATCAACAGCGCTTACCAGAACCCCGGACTGCCTTTTGACCTGGGAATCCGCCAGAACCTGGTGGAACAGCTGAAACACGTGATCGAGGAGATGGGAAAAACCGTCACAATCACGTATTATTAACGGCTTTCTTACACTGTAGTTAAAAAATATACAAAGTTGACTAATTTTTCACAAAAAGCGCCTTTGTACCGTTTTTAGGACTTGCTTTTTTCTTATGTATATAGTAGATTTCTATTGTTGATAAGAGGGTAACTATTCAGTAGGTCTGCGCACTTGCTGCGCTGACCGTACGAAAATCTGAGCTTGCAGGCAAAAATCCCATCGACGAAGTGATTTTAAATGGATTTTTGCCCGTATCTGTGAAGGTACTGAACAGATACATAAGAGGGTAGATTGATAGAGGAGGAAAAGAGAAATGGTAACCAATGATGCGACAATTCTGCGATTGAAGCATGAGGTCCTGTATGCGGTGGCCAAGGCGTCCTGGGAGGGAAAGCTGGAGGAAAAGACCCACGACATTCCCTATGAGATTATCCCGGGTCCCCAGGCGACTTACCGCTGCTGTATTTATAAAGAGCGTGAGATCATCCGGCAGAGAGTGCGCCTGGCGGAGGGAAAATGCCCCAAGGGCAAAAACTCCTCCAACGTGGTTCAGGTCATCAACGCGGCCTGCGAGGAGTGTCCCATCGCCGCCTACGTGGTGACGGACAACTGCCAGAAGTGCATGGGCAAGGCCTGCCAGAATTCCTGTAATTTCGGCGCAATCAGCATGGGCCGCGACCGCGCTTACATCGATCCGGCCAAGTGCAAGTCCTGCGGAAAATGTTCCCAGGCCTGTCCCTACAACGCCATCGCCCATCTGGAGCGCCCCTGCAAAAAGAGCTGCCCGGTGGACGCCATCACCTACGACGAGTACGGCATCTGCGAGATCGATGAGAAGAAATGCATCGAGTGCGGCAACTGCGTGCACAGCTGCCCCTTTGGCGCCATTGACTCCAAAACCTTTATGATAGACGTGATTAACCTGATCCAGGCCGGCAAGAAGGTGGTCGCCATGGTGGCGCCCGCCACTGAGGGCCAGTTCGGACCGGACATCACCATGGCCAGCTGGCGGACCGCCCTGAAAAAGACGGGCTTCGCCGATATGGTGGAGGTGGGCCTTGGCGGCGATATGACCGCTGCCTACGAGGCCGACGAGTGGATGGAGGCCTACAAGGAAGGCAAGAAGCTGACCACTTCCTGCTGCCCGGCTTTCGTGAACATGATCAAGAAGCATTTTCCCATGCTGTTGGACAACATGTCCACCACCGTGTCCCCCATGTGCGCGGTGTCCCGCCTGTTAAAGGCCATGGACCCGGAGACCATCACCGTGTTCATCGGTCCGTGTATCGCCAAGAAGAGCGAGGCCCTGGATCTGAACGTGAAGGACAACGCGGACTATGTGCTGAATCTGGAGGAAGTGAACGCCATGATGAAGGCCAAGGGTGTGGAGCTTGAGCCGGAGCCCAACGGATACCAGGAGAGCTCCGTGTTTGGCAAACGCTTCGGCAACGGCGGCGGCGTGACGAACGCGGTGCTGGAGTGCATGCAGGAAGCGGGCGAGAGCACCGACGGCATCAAGGTCGCCAAATGCAACGGCGCGGTGGAGTGCAAGAAGGCCCTGCTCATGCTGCGTGTGGGTAAGCTGCCCGAGGACTTCGTGGAAGGTATGGCCTGCGTGGGCGGCTGCGTGGGCGGTCCCAGCAAGCGCAAGGCTGAGAACGAGTTCAAAAAGGACCGCGACGCCCTGATCGGCCAGGCCGACGGCCGCAAGGTGCGGGAGAATTTGAAGAATTATCCCATGGATCAGTTCTCGATGCACAGGCATTGAGGCGCGGCGGAGCTTAGTGAGAAACGGAAGTGTCCAGACGATGAAAGTCTGGGTGATCCGGATGCCGGCAGATCATAATATAACAGAAGTGCTCATTTGAGCGTGCAAAACTCCCCGGGACTGCGGTTCCGGGGGTTTTTGCATCGGATATTGCAGGGCGGCGGTTCGGACTGGTATTGCGGAAAAATATCGCCAAAACCTCTTGAATTCATTTTCATCTTATGCTATCCTCTATTTCATAGAAGTTATCTCTTCTATCGTTCTTTTTACAAATCAATTATCATTCTGAATCGTTCAGAACGCGGCGTTTCGCCGGAAAAATCATTGAATCAAATCGAAAATCTGCATATCAGGAGGGAGTTTATGGGGCAATGGAACATTATTTGCAACGGCGTCTGCTGCTATGGGAGGCCGAAGGCTGCTTTTGTGGCTAAAAGCATGGGGGGGTCGGCCGGCGCCAGGCATACGGTGATGGAAATGCTGATGGAGTCCGGGGAGACAGAAGGGCTGTTCCGGCTGATCGACGCGGAAAACGGGGTGGCCGGTTTGGAGGCCAGATGGGGGGACGACGAGCTGGAACGGGTCTTTGAGGCGGTTTACAGCAAACGGTTGAGGAATCGCCGGGAAAAGCTGCCGGAAGAGGCGCGTTTCTTTCTTGCGCCCATTTTTGAGCTGGACCACCGGAAAATTCACGTGGACAGTCTGCCGTTTTTGATTTACGCAATGGTCCGCAACCAGCGCTGCCGGACCGCGTTAAAAGAGGCGACGGACCGGGAGGCGGATCGGTGCTATGAGGCGTACCGGGAATCGGATCTCAGGGAGGCGGCTTTTTTCTGCTGGTTTCTCCAGGAGGACCGGGAGCTGGCGAGGAACGCCGCGGGCTTGCTGCTCCTGGCGCGCCGGCAGTAAATCCCCGTGGAGGTCACGCCCACGAAAAAATGCCCGTCAAAGCGGGAATCCTTAGATTGAAATGCCGCGTAACAGGCGGCGTGGTTGTCCATTGTCATGGCGGTTCTCCTGTCTGTTT
>OJKJ01000353.1_pt1 | contig 28023 bp, 32 predicted proteins | sample 1596491 | NCBI WGS metagenome assembly OJKJ01 (sample SAMEA4350160, study PRJEB24818) | metagenome | biome: human; feature: gut; material: faeces | place: Denmark | collected 2013-09 | reverse complement strand
CGTAAAATAGAATTAATTAATAATAAATCCGTTATTTTCAATTAAAATTCATCTAGCTTATTTAGATATTATAAAAACAAAAAATACCTAAAATTCAATTCACTACGAAATAACATATTAATTTGCATCATCTCTTAGCTTAATTTTTAGCATATCGTTAACGAGTATCTTTATTTCAGGCTAAATTAGCAATTTTATAGTACCCGTTAAAATGCAACGCAACCTAATCAATTGATTAATAAAACAAAAATAACAAATAAATTGATTAAAACGACGTTAACCATATGATAAAAAATAGTTAAAACCATCAACCCACCTTAAGAAACATAAGAATATTTAACTATATGCATATTGTAATTTACCATTGAATGCCTCTATATCTCTTCTTTTACACAATTTTTGATATATCTGACCAATCAAAATTACAGAATATTCCTAGGATAATTGATGCATTTAACCAATACATAAAATTATCCGGCTAAATTTGACAAAATATTTTTTTTATCTCATGTAGCATTGCTTTCCAAAGAAAAAGGGTTAACCATGACAAATACTCAATTACTATTACTTGCAACTAATAACATCAGAAATAACGTAGATCTAAGCCACTCTCAGGAATCTTATGTATACCAGTTTTACTATGCTAACGTTGTAGGTCACTTCGACAGCATTCAAAATTTTCTTACTGTATTTAAACAGCAGACGAGCGCAATATTAGATACATCACAACAATTAGCAGAACAGCGGCAGCAGATATACTCAACAGTTGAGTATTATTTAGAAATAGCTGAAAAACGCTATATTGAAAGGAAAAAAATACTAGGCAATTAACTTAACATTACAGTTGGAAAGGCCTACAAACCAAATTAGGCCTTTTATCGAAAATTTCTCTGTTAAGTGTTTATTGCTCTTGTAGCTCTAATTCAGCAATTATAGGTAGGTGGTCGCTAACACTTGACCATTGAAACTCTTTACTATCCGTTGGAATTTCCATTTTTTTCACATCCCAAACTTGCCCTTTAAATGTAAAAATATGGTCGATGTCTATGGCTGGGTTTACCGCTGGCCAACTACGATAATCAACACCTTTAAGCTCAACTGGGTTCCACATATAACGAATTTCTTGGATAGGCTGTTCATTAGCTGTTGAATTGAAATCTCCCGCTAATATTTTTATTGACGCCGCAATATTATCAAACCCCGTATCTGTATCCCCAATACTCGCATCTAAAATATGGCGCACTTGCCCAATGCGAATGGTTGGATCTTTCTGCCAATCCAGATGTGTTCCCATCACAATAATTGGTGCATCAAAACCTGGCTTTGATATTTGAGATATTAATACAACCCGTTGTTCTGCATCACCAGAAGGTAAATTAATTACTTTAGATTTATCAATTTTATATTTTGATAAAATTCCTACACCGTACTCTCCACCATCAAAATCTAATGCCTTACCAAAAGCAAAATCCATCTTATTGGCTTTAGCTATTTCTTCTAGCTGGTGAACTTTTTTACTACGAGCGGTTTTATTATCAATTTCAGTTAAAACAATCACATCAGCATCTATTTTCGCAATCGCCTTATTTAGCTCATCAAGATTACTGACATCTGGTGACAACTCATTTTTACCAATGTTATACGTTGCGACTTTAATGGTCGGCTTGTTCGAAGTGTAAACTTTATTCGGAGTTCCTCCATCCTGTACTTTCAGAATTTCGGAACCCGACATTGTTGCCATCGCACCACAAGAAACTAGAATTGTGGTGGAAATAACTGTTTTTAGTAATTTCATTGTTTTCCCCTGTTAATGACTAATACAACAGAATAGTGCAAGTATTTAATAAAATTCTCGCGGAGCTAACCCCCGTTAACTTGCAGTTTTCATACATTAACAGAGAATAAAAAAGATATAGTGACCCAGTCTACAATCTTATTTCGAGAGAAAAAAAAACATCTTTTTGACCGTCAAAATAGAGAGCTATCGCACTCCTATTCACTTAAGGATAAGCAAGAAATTCAAGAAAACGTGATCAACATACGATAAATTATATTTCACGCACTTTGTCTTGCTTCAAATTTATATGGGAAAACAACCCCTTCTTTACGTTCAACAAAGTCACAATCGACATCTGCAAGCCATTTTTGTAGCCTTTTCGCTGTTTCTCGTGCCATTTTACTGTAATCAATTCGCACAGATGTCAGTGACGGATGGATATGATCACAATTTGAAGTACCTTCAACACAAGCAATTGCTAACATTTTTGGTATCTGAATTAAACGTCTTTGGCACTCAAAAATGACACCAAGTGCAATCATTTCATGACTGCAAATCACAGCTTCAAGCTCAGGTTGGCGGGTCAACATCTCACTAATTGCCTGACGACCAAAATCCATCGTTGCGACATACGGAGTTGTAATACTTTGATCTGCACTTTGGTTATACGCCAGCATCGCTCGGTTCCAGCCACTTAATTGCTGACTTTGCATTTTACTGTCCATTTGAGCACCAATATAACCTATCTTCTTATACCCTTTTTGTAACATATAGTTGGTTAAAAAATTAACCGCATCTCCAACGTTACTTTTTATGTTCAACGTGACTGGATGATTAGATTCCCCCGCAACACTGACTACAGGGATATCTAAATTCTTCAAATAATTCGAAACGCTTTCTGAGTTTATCGCCCCAAAAACAATCAAAGCTGCGGGGTTACTCTGCAATAATGTCGATAAAACCTCAGACTCTTTTTTTTGCTGGTAATCATGGCTACCAATAACAACTTGATAACTATTTTTGTTCAGTGCTTCTTGTAAAGATTGCAGAAAAACTGAACTGGCATTATCACGCAAAGACGGAATTAAAACAGCAACGGTACGGCTTTGGCCTGACGCTAAAATACCTGCTGCGGAATTAGGTATATAACCAAGTTCTTCAACAGCAGCATTAATTTTTTCACGTAACTTATCAGACACTAATTCGGGTGTACGCAAAGCCCTAGATACCGTCATGGACCCAACGCCTGCGAATTTTGCGACGTCCTGCAACGTGACTCGCCCTGTATTTTTTCTTTTTCGTATTTTTTGCATGTAATACTTTTACTTAGCCTAAACTGATTATTAACCCTAAGGTTATTGATCTTTGATGGTCAATTTTCATTCGAATCAAGCATGTTTTTTGCTTTTTCTCATGTTCTAGATTAAATGCGCTAAAAATAGCCAATATGGTTCTATTAAATCTAAAGAAACAGTCAATATCACCAGTCCTAGTTAACTTACCACAGGTTGAATTTGTTAATCAGCTGAGAAGTGTGTTCATTTCATATTTGCTCGCTATATTTTTTTAAAATGATAGCGCTATCACGAAAATGAAAGATTCAACTAGATAGCGCTACCATAGAACACTACTATTCATTCAACCATTACAAAGATAATAATTTCACTCTACCAGGAGCAACCCGATGCTAACGACATTACTGACCCCTAACGTCATTCAAGTCGTCGACAGTGCCAATAATTGGCAAGAAGCGATAAAAATCGCCTGTAATCCATTAATTAATAATAAGTTCATCGAGCCAAGATATATTGATGCAATAATTCAATCACACGAAAAAATCGGCCCTTACTATGTATTAGGCCCAGGTATTGCCATGCCGCATGCACGTCCAGAAGACGGAGTAAACCAATTATCTCTTGGGTTAACCGTTATCAAACAAGGTGTTGAATTTGGCTCCGATGGCAATGACCCAATCAAATTATTAATTGTACTAGCAGCCACTGATAGCAATAGCCATATTGGTGCTATCGCGAAACTCGCAGAACTATTTGATAATCAAGACGATGTAGATAACATCATGCAATCAGAAAACGTAGATGACATTCTAAAAATCATCGCTAAATACGAATAAGCTAAATATTAAGGTAAACATTATGAAAATTACTGTTGTTTGTGGAAATGGTTTAGGTACTAGTTTGATGATGGAAATGAGCATCAAAAATATCTTAAAAGATTTGCAAGTTAATGCAGATGTTGACCATGTTGATCTAGGCTCAGCAAAAGGCACTGTGAGTGATATCTTTGTTGGTACAAGCGATATTGCTGAACAATTAGTCGCTCAACAAGTTGGTGGCGAAATCGTTGCTCTCGAAAATATGATTGATAAAGTTGCAATGAAAGAACGTCTCACCATTGCTTTACAAAAACTCGGCGCGATGTAAGCGGAGGCACTATGTCATTTTTTCGTTTTCTGATGCAGGATGTTTTATCTGAACCAGCCATTCTTGTTGGTCTAATCGCACTTATTGGTTTGATCGCACAGAAAAAACCCGTCACTGAATGCATTAAAGGCACCATTAAAACCATAATGGGTTTTGTGATCTTAGGCGCTGGTGCTGGCTTAGTTGTCAGCTCTTTAGGTGATTTTTCCGCTATTTTCCAACATGCTTTTGGTATTAATGGTGTGGTACCAAATAACGAAGCTATTGTTTCTATTGCACAAAAAAGCTTCGGTCGTGAAATGGCAATGATTATGTTCTTTGCGATGCTAATCAATATCTTGATTGCTCGCTTAACACCATGGAAATTTATATTCCTCACTGGGCACCATACGTTATTCATGTCCATGATGATAGCAGTTATCTTAGCTACCGCTGGAATGGAAGGAACTCTATTAGTCACTGTTGGCTCACTGATTGTTGGCTTTTGTATGGTATTTTTCCCAGCAATTGCCCACCCTTACATGAAAAAAGTGACAGGTTCAGATGATGTTGCGATTGGGCATTTTTCAACGATTTCTTATGTCCTAGCTGGGTTCATTGGAAGCAAATTCGGTAATAAAGAACATTCAACAGAAGACATGAATGTCCCGAAAAGCTTACTATTTTTAAGAGATACACCTGTCGCTATCTCTTTCACCATGTTCATTATTTTTATCATTACATGCTTATTCGCAGGCGGTGATTTCGTTCGCGAAGTCAGTGGTGGTAAGAATTGGTTCATGTTCTCATTAATGCAATCCATTACATTTGCTGCAGGCGTATACATTATTCTGCAAGGTGTACGTATGGTTATTGCAGAAATCGTCCCTGCGTTTAAAGGTATCTCAGACAAATTAGTCCCTAATGCGAAGCCTGCTTTAGACTGCCCAGTGGTATTCCCATATGCACCAAACGCCGTATTAGTCGGATTTTTAAGTAGTTTCGCTGCCGGTGTTTTGGGAATGTTCGTTCTGTATGCATTAAATATGACGGTTATTATTCCAGGCGTTGTACCGCATTTCTTCGTAGGTGCTGCTGCCGGTGTTTTTGGTAATGCAACAGGCGGTCGTCGTGGAGCTATCTTGGGTGCATTTGCTCAAGGGCTGCTTATTACCTTCCTACCAGTATTCCTATTACCTGTTCTTGGGGATATTGGTATTGCTAATACTACATTCAGTGACGCTGACTTTGGCGCAATCGGAATTTTATTAGGCATTATCGTCCGCTAAAACAGAACTCCCCATGGCAAATTTGCTAGTGGGGAGTTTTTTTACAACGCCCCTACTTTCCCAACCAAGCACCATCCCTAAATAAGAATTCCTGTAATAAAATTAAATCATCAGGTGTTACGTGGATCATACCTTCACCAGGAACATCAATTTCTGCAATCATAAATAGAGCCAACGTGGTTAATGACGGCAATATGAGTATCAACCAATTTTTCCCTTTTGTCCCGCGTATATTGTAACCAATAAGAATATTTGAACAGATAGCAAAAAAGATCAGTAAAAACCAAGTTGCATTTGGAATTTGGTGTCGCCAACTTGCCATCGTTTTTTGTTGAGAAAGATAAAGGTCGCTAAATGCACTGAGTACAGAAGCCACAATAGGGTTTGGTGTTTGACTTGCTTCTTTTACCGCGATTTCCCATAATTGACTCTGCTTTTCCAAAGAAGTCATCCGCCATTGGTTATTTTCGTCACTGATACCTGACTTAAAAAACTCAATCCGAGCTTCCAAGTATTGTTGAATAAGCTGAGAGGCTTTTCCTCTATCATCAGTGCTCAATAACTGTGCTCTCTGATATGCCGTACCAATAGCAATAGCTTCATTTTCTTCTGTTTGCTGACGGTTGTTATAGCCATTAATCGAAATTGATAAAACAAACCCTATCAATAAACCCAATAAAGATAAAATCGCCCCTAAAATAATTTTAGCTTCATCATCCGTCGCTTCTTCGTGGGCTGATTTACGCTTAAAAATATATTTACCAACGTAGGCAGAAATAACTAACAAGATAAATGTGATAACAAATAAAAGAATGGAATCGATTGGAGAATCATTGATCAACTCAGAAATATTAAACATCGTATAAACTCATGAAATTTATTTCCTGATGATATAACACAACTGCAATACAATTATCTAGACAGTACTATTTTTTTGCTAAATTTCAGATAATAACAACAATCAGGCATCATAATACGACATCCAATTAGCTAACAATAAAGCACAACCCCCCTAATACAGAATTCACTCACTATATTTACCTTAAGTTGATTATCAAAATATATTTTCATTACATTTTTTCGAAATAACCCCTAATTTTCATGATTAAATCAGGTGAGTTCTCATCCAATATATCAATATGGTGCCGTTTAAATAGTGCAGCACAGACACCCATACCGACTTTTAAAGTGCCATCAAACTGACCATTATAGATATGCTGACTACCGCACGAGGGGCTATTACTTTTGAGTACAACTAATCTCACATTCATTAATTGAATTTTTTCTAAAGCAATATACGCACCACGAATAAATTCTTGAGTGACATCGATATTATCGCTTCCGACCACACTAGCTCGCCCAGCGAGTACATCATCACCATTTCCCCCCATTATTTCTGCAGATGCTCTCGGTGTTGGTAACCCGCCAAAAACTTCAGGACAAATACTGATGGCCAGACCATCCTCATAGAGTTTTTTCAAAGGAGTATATAATTGATGCTTCCCATCATACCTTACACAATACCCTAACAAACAAGCGCTTACTGCAATCATAACTAATCCTATTAATAGACCTGACTTTTTAAGGTATTTTTCATGGTTATATTAGACAATAAGTTTACAAAATACTTCGCGCTAATAGTGCTCGTAGAACAAATAAAAACGCTTACAGCTTCATAGATCTGTAACTTGTGGCTGTTTACACCCATAACGCGGACTAAACTTATCTTAGTTTATTGACAATTAAAACGGAGACCTGTATTGTCCTTGTTTATAAATAGATGCTTAGGAAATTTAAATAAATGGCACACATTACTGTCAGTGTTGAATATGGTATCCATTGTCTACTTTGGTTTGTTGATAATCCCGAACGCTCTCTTAGCAGTAGAGAACTTGCAGAGCTACAAGGCATCTCTCCAAGTTTTCTAGCAAAAATTTTACCTCGGTTAGAAAAAGCAGGGATCGTGAGTTCGAATGAGGGAATTAGAGGTGGATATCGATTAGCATTACCCCCTGAAAAAATCACATTTCTATCTATAATTGATGCTATAGAAGGTTATAAACCGCTTTTCGAGTGCCAGGAAATACGACGCCGCTGTGCTGTTTTCGAAGAAAATGGTCTACCACAATGGGCCATTTCAGGTACCTGCTCCGTACATAAAGTCATTCTTCAAGCCGAAAATGCCATGAGAGATGTATTAGCTAACCAAACCCTCGCTGATGTGGCGCAGCGTCTATGTCAAATCGCCCCTAATAGTTTTTATAGAGATGTAAACTCATGGATGGATCAAAAAATTGAAGCTAGAACAGTGCGTTCGAGCAAAGGAGGTCGTGGTAAAACATAACATATAATCCGATAACCATAAATTATATCGTTTGTACCTAATTTTAATAACATCTTCACTGGTGCGGTTTTTTATTATTTAAAATTTGCAACTGAGCATTTAAAGTTAAACTCCAAAGGAATTCAATAATGACAGCTAAAATTGTTATTGCAGGATCTGGTTTTGCTGGCTTCTGGGCAGCTATTTCAGCAATGCGGGTAATTTCACAAGAAAATAAAGAAAATAGCATCAAAGTTATTTTAATTTCACCAAGACCGAATCTCACTATACGGCCGCGTTTATATGAAGCAAAGCTGGATAATATATCCCCTGATATTTCAAAGCAGCTAGCTGCCGTCGGTGTTGAATATATTGCAGGTGAAATCCAGAATATCGATACAGATGCAAAGTTATTAACCGTTAATTTAGCTAATGGCAACCAAACTACGTTAGTCTATGAGCGCTTTATTCTGGCAACTGGTAGCCAATTAAATGTACCTCCCGTTCCTGGATTTGATAGGTATGGCTTTGATGTTGATTCATTAGAAACTGCACATCGTCTTGAAACACATTTACAAACACTAAAGAACAAACCGGAAACTTTAGCTAGAAACACCGTTGTTGTCGTCGGTGGAGGATTAACAGGCTTAGAAAGTGCTGCTGAAATGCCAGCCCGACTAAAAGCAATTCTTGGTGAAACAACAGAGGGCCGAGTATTTATAATTGACTCAGAATCCACTGTGGGAGCAGGAATGGGAGCCGAAATTTCACCTGTAATTCAACAAGCTCTAACTGAATGCGGCGTTGAATTGCGTGCAGGATTACGCGTCAAAGCAATAAGTCATGATGAAGTTACTCTGTCAAATGGTGAATACATAGAGTCAAATACTGTCGTATTGGCGACAGGAGTAAAAGCGAGTTTTCTAACAGAACAGATTCGCGGTGAACGTGACGCTAGTAATAGGATTATCTCGGATAATTATTTACACGCACAAGCTGTCTCAAATGTTTTCGTCGCAGGAGATACTGTCAAAGCTCCCACAGATAATCAAGGAAATCATAATTTAATGACTTGCCAACATGCTCTAAGTTTAGGCCGTGTTGCAGGGTATAATGCAGCAGCTGAGCTATTAGGTCTTCCATTACACCCTTATAGTCAACTTAAATATGTAACTTGCCTTGATTTAGGGGCTTGGGGTGCTCTTTATACCGAAGGTTGGCATAGGAAAATACATCATATTAAACAGGAAGGAAAAAAGATAAAGCAAGAAATTAATACCAAGTGGATATATCCACCTGAGTTAGAAAAAAATGAGTTATTTGCTATCGCTGCTCCGGATTATGTCATCGTTCCTTGAGATAAAGATAAAAATTAATATATTCAAATAAATCAGAGTAACCACATAAAAATACAATGAGTATGATTTGTATTGCTTTGTATCGTTTATTTTTTAATACTAATACATAACTAAATATTAATAAGGTTTCAATATGCATATTAAAAAAGTTATATTTGCCTTTTCATTAATTACTTTTGGGGCTGTATCTCAGGCCCAAGTTATTAATAATAATAATCCTTTAAAATATAGGCATTTTAAAACAGATTATACTACTATGCTCGAACTAGCGAATAAAGAACGCTTACCTTGGAGAGTCTTCTATGAAAGTCCTAGCGAGGGCGCCAATGCCGAATGGTTTGATGCCGTAAAGCAGGGAGATTTAGATAAAGTAAAACAGATGGTTACTGAGGGGCAAGATATAGAAGCCAAAGACACTGGTAGCTTAGACCAAACGGCTCTTGGATGGGCGGCCTTTATTGGCGATGAAGCTATGGTTGATTATCTTATCTCGCAGAATGCTAATCTTTGGGCAACCGATACAGGTGACGTATATAACGTACTAAAATCAGCGGTGCTTGGTAATAATGTCAATGTTGTAAAAAAAATCCATCATCTAATGAAAAATGAAGTAGATTTGAATAATCAACAAATTGAAAGTGATGGTGAGACATTAGTCATGATAGCCGCGAGTAATAATAGAATGGAAACGGTTAAATATTTATTATCGCAAGGAGCAGATATTAACCGGAGCACAACGACTGATGATGTAACCATGTTTTCTTATGACCAAAGTGCATTAACTTATGCATGTAAGAATAATCTTCCAGAAATGCAAAAATTCCTTATTGATAATGGAGCTCTAAATCATCGTACTGGTAAACCATCTTGTGATTGATTTATAGAAATATAGGGTAATAACAGAAAATTTTGCGTCAATCATGTAAAAATTATTTTCAGTAGCTCAAGAAAAGTATGTATTGTTAACATTCCTATGCATTTAAGTGAATATTCTAAAAAAGATATTGTATCACTTAGCATAATAAAAAGAGAGTATTGAGCGTACCCTTCCATAAATTGAATGGCCTGATTCCGGTTCAATATCGAAATCAGGCCTTATAACCCGTTGACTAAAAGTGCATAACCTTATGTGGTCACCTCAAGCTTAATAGAACGAGTTTTAACTGTGGTAATTCTTTTAAATTAATATTACTGGCTATTACGCATATCCATAATCATTTTACCATCGTAATCTGCACCAACAACAATATTAGGTACCTCACCTTTATATTTATGAGCTTTAATCTGCTCAATCTCTAACTGTTTCCAATTGATCATTTCACGGGTAATAGTACGTTGCAATATCGCATTCGCTTCAGCTTCTTTCTGAGCAGCATACAATTTTGCATCTGCTTCTTGGCGCATCGCAAATGAACTTGCTTGTGCGTTACGTTCTCTGGCGATGGCTTGTTGTTCAGCAGACTCTCTTTCCGCTTCAGCAATAACAACCTTTTTCTGAGCTAATTCACGCTCTTTTTCTGCCTCTGCTTTTGCTTGGTTGATTTGCTCTTGGCGCATTTTGGTATTAACCACTTGCTCTTGTACAACCTCAGGCAAAGTAATATCTTGGATCATGATTTCTTTTATTGTATAGCCATAAGGAGAAGCATACCCTTGAATAGCATCACGAATAGATTCTTGTAATTTTCTTTGTGTATCTGCAGTATAAAGATCTTGTGCATTAGCAACATCTTTACCAAATTCTAAAATCGTTGAGATCAGCTTTTGGCGTACATATTTATCTAAAGCTTCGCTTTCTGTACCACCATTAATACGTAATACAGGAGCTTTCGCACCATCAAACTGAAGCATTACCGTAATATCAACAATAGATTTTAATTTATCTTGCGAAGGTACTCTTAGCTCTTTTAGTGATACTCGAATATCTTTTGTTGAGTACGTATCAAATGTTGTAAACGGATTAATTGGAAAATGTAAACCTGCATCATAAGCAACTGGGTCGACTTTTCCTAAAAATGTCCCCACCTTAACCGAGCCATCTTGTACAATAGTATATGAATTGATCCCTACGAGACCAATAACTAGAAGTAATGCAGCACCGACAACCAATTTAATCATTGATTTAAATTGCATGAGTTAATCCCTATCAAATTAATAATTATAATAAAGCGCCTTATTGTCACCACTTATTTTCTAACTACAAGTCTAATAATCCTAAATTTAAAAGCACTAAATCTGCTGTTTCTATTTTGGTAAAAATGAATCGCTGAGCCATTACAGATAATTTTGTTATAAACCTAGTTTTATCCTTTTAAATTATTAGTGCTTATTTTCAATCATAAAATACAGGTATGATTATTTATAATCACTCTCTCGATCAGTTTAAATAACATCCACTCCATCAAAAAGCCAAATTATCATTATTTTAAGCCAAGTTAGTGATAAAAGTTAGAGTATAATTTCAATTAATGGTAAATGGAATTATTGCGATCTTGATCACTGTTGTTTTTAATTGATTAAATATAATCATAATGACTAAAATAAATCATGGCGGAGAAAACCATGCAAATAAAAAAATCGATTGAACGTATACCTGGTGGCATGATGGTTGTGCCATTAGTACTCGGTGCCCTAATCAACACCTTTGCTCCTCAAGCCCTCGAAATCGGTGGCTTTACAACATCACTGTTTAAAAATGGTGCCCCTGCTCTTATTGGTGCATTCTTGCTTTGTATGGGTGCAGGAATTAGTTTTAAAGCGGCGCCACAAGCTTTATTACAAGGAGGTACAATTACCTTAACAAAACTAGTCGTTGCGATTGCTCTTGGTCTAGGCGTCGATTATCTCTTTGGAATGGAAGGGATTTTTGGTTTAACTGGTGTTGCAATTATTGCAGCAATGAGCAATTCAAATGGTGGCTTATATGCCGCTTTAGTTGGGGAGTTTGGTAATAAACGAGACGTTGGTGCTATCTCAATTTTATCTCTTAATGATGGGCCTTTCTTTACCATGATTGCGCTAGGCGCAGCTGGTATGGCAAATATCCCTTTAATGGCATTAGTTGCAGTTCTTGTTCCGTTAATTGTTGGCATGATCTTAGGAAATCTAGACCCACATATGCGCGATTTTCTAACAAAAGGTGGGCCAATATTAATTCCTTTCTTCGCTTTTGCACTAGGCGCAGGGATCAACTTAGAAATGCTATTACAAGGTGGACTCGCAGGTATCTTGCTCGGTGTGCTGACTACGTTTGTTGGCGGCTGGTTTAATATTCGAGCAGACCGTCTAGTAGGAGGCTCAGGTATCGCAGGCGCTGCTGCCTCAAGTACCGCAGGAAATGCTGTAGCAACACCACTCGCTATCGCACAAGCCGACCCATCCTTAGAGGCTATCGCGCTTTCTGCTGCTCCTTTGATTGCTGCATCCGTGATCACCACCGCTATTCTAACCCCTATCCTGACCTCTTGGGTTGCTAAACGCCAACAAGCAAGACAACCCCAACAAACTGAAGAGTAAGGAGTTATTTATGAAGCTATTAGTTATTGCAGATGACTTTACAGGGGCAAATGATACCGGTGTTCAATTTGCTAAAAAGCATGCGCGCACAGAGATACTTCTTGATAATACACAAAAACATTCTTGGTTTGCTGATGTCGTTGTGCTTAATACAGAAAGTCGTGCATTAAATGCACAAGTTGCTTCAGAAAACCTACGAAATAGCCTGAAACCTTTTTTATCTCAGAAGGATAAACCTGTCATTTATAAAAAAATTGACTCAACATTTCGCGGTAATATCGGGGCAGAAATAGAGACAATTATGTCAGAAACAGGCTTAAAACTTGCTATTGTTGCCGCAGCTATTCCTGCGGCAGGACGTGTAACGTTAAATGGTGAATGTCTCGTTCATGGAAAAGCACTTATTGAAACTGAATTTGCTTCTGACCCTAAAACACCAATAGTTTCATCACGTATCCAAACTATTCTCCATCAGCAGACTACCCTGCCCGTTATTGAAGTGAATCTAGACCAAATACGTTCAGGGCGATTCGCAACATGGTTACAAGCACAAGCGCCAACGCAAGGCAGTATCATCGTCACGGACGCTGAAAATGATGAAGATTTAGCACTAATTGCTGAAGCCGTATTTTCAATAGATCAACCTTGCCTACTCGTTGGAGCTGCGGGCTTTGCAAATGCATTGCCTGAGAATATTTTCATGGATAAAAAGCAAGGGCTACCGTTATTTATTGTCGCTGGCTCAATGAGCAGCGCAACAATTGAACAGGTAAACTATGCACAAACACATTGTGATGCCAGTGTCATTGATGTTGATGTCACACAAGTACTTGCAGCCACTACACAAGATAACTACATGGCTGCGCTCATCAAAGAAATTAGTCAAACATTAAACCAACAAAAACACACCATCATACGAACCAGCCGAGATGTGCAAGATAGGCATCATATTGATGACCTATGCAATACCTACGGTATGACTCGTAATGAATTGGGGAAAAATATCAGCGACTTTATTAGTTTGCTGACCTTAAATACGCTGTCTGTTGCCAGCATCGGGGGACTTTTTTTAACAGGTGGAGATATTGCGATTGCGGTTGCCAATACTTTGGGAGCAAAAGGTTATCGAATTCAATCTGAGGTACTGCCATGTATACCTTGCGGCACTTTTATTGACAGTGAAATTGATGACTTACCCGTGATCACCAAAGCGGGAGGGTTTGGTCAAATAACCACTTTATGCGAAGCCATCAAATATATTGAGGAAATTTATTGTGAAAAATAATGTTGTTGCTATTACCATGGGAGATCCTGCAGGTATTGGCCCAGAAATTATCGTCAAATCCCTTGCAGAAGGTGAACTGGCAGGAGCCTCTGCCGTTGTTATCGGTTGTGCATCAACAATGCAGCGATTAATTAAATCAGGGGTAGTTCCTCAGATAAAAATCAATGTGATACAAAATATCAAAGAAGCTCAATTTTCAGCGGATACCATCAATATTATTGATGAACCCCTAGCCGACCCTAGCGCACTTATTGCGGGGAAGGTCCAAGCTCAAGCTGGTGACTTAGCATTTCGTTGTATTAAACGTGCGACTGAACTAGCTCTCGCAGGTGAAGTGAAAGCGATTGCCACTGCACCTTTAAATAAAGAAGCATTGCACCTTGCCGGGCACAACTACCCAGGTCACACTGAACTACTTGCCCAGCTAACCAATACCAAAGATTATGCCATGGTGCTTTATACCGAAAAATTAAAAGTCATCCATGTCACAACACATATTGCATTGCGTAAATTTTTAGATACATTAAATAGCGAGCGTATCATAACCGTGTCTCGTATCGCATCAGACTTTTTAAAACGCGTTGGCTATGAAAAACCACGTATTGCGATCGCTGGCGTTAATCCTCATGCTGGGGAAAATGGTTTATTTGGTGATGAAGAAATCGTATATTTACAACCAGCTATAGAACAGGTAAGGTCTGAAGGTATTAATGTTTATGGCCCTTGTCCTCCAGATACTGTATTTTTACAAGCCTATCAAGGGCAATATGATATGGTCGTTGCCATGTATCACGATCAGGGTCATATTCCTTTGAAATTATTAGGTTTTTATGATGGTGTTAATATCACTGCGGGCCTTCCGTTCTTGCGCACTTCAGCCGATCACGGAACCGCATTTGATATTGCTTGGACGGGTAAAGCAAATCCTGAAAGTATGGCCATCTCACTTAAACTTGCGATGAATGTAGTATAACTAATGAGCACAATGGATAGATTAGATTTAATACTTGAGTATCTTAAACAGCATAACCTCGTCACTGTTGAAGAACTAGTACAAGCATTATCCGTGTCAGCGGCCACTATCCGGCGTGATCTCATTAAACTTGATGAAACTGGGGTTATCTCTCGCACGCATGGCGGTGTAACCCTAAACCGTTTCATTCCTGTTCAGCCCACTACGTCCGAAAAAAACCAGCGTAATCTAAGAGAGAAACGGGCTATTGCGAAAGCGGCAGCCCGTTTAATTGAACCAGGTAGCACGGTTCTACTTGATGCAGGAACAACCATGCTTGAGCTAGCGCGAGAGCTCACTCATATGCCCCTGCGTGTTATCACCTCTGACCTCCATATTGCCCTTTTTCTTTCTGAATTCAAACAAATTGAAGTCACAATTGTTGGTGGAAGAATTGACGATAGTAGCCAATCTTGTATTGGTGAGCATGGGCGTGTTTTATTACGTAGCATTTATCCTGATATCGCATTCATTAGTTGTAACTCTTGGAGTTTAGAAAAAGGAATTACAACACCAACAGAAGAAAAAGCAGGTCTAAAACGTGACCTAATAACAAATGCTACACGCTCTGTTATGCTTGCTGATAGTAGTAAATACGGTAAATGGTCATTATTTCGTGTCGCTCAAATAGACGAATTGACAGATATTATTACAGATAACCAACTTCCACTCGATATTCAGCAAAAATTTATAGATTCTTGTCGTACTAATCTAATATTGGTTTCCACAAATGCCACTTAATGCTATTGAACTTGATTTCTTTATAAAATAAAGTAGCGCAACCTTCCAACCAAACCGCACCAAACATTGCATTTCATCTGACAACAAAATATGTAAGGAACCACTCATGAGCGAACTGAGATTAGCTTATAACAATTTATCACCTGAAGCGTATAAAGGGCTTATTGAATGCAAAAATGCATTGGATAAAAGCGGGTTAGGTAAAGAACTAATAGAGCTTGTTTATTTAAGAGTTTCACAAATCAATGGCTGTGCATTTTGCCTAGATATGCATGCAAGCTCATTACGTTCAAATGGTGTCAGTAACAAAAAAATAGACACACTCGCTGGCTGGCAGGTTAGTCATCATTTTAATTCATTAGAGCGCGCTGCATTAGCTTGGACCGAAGCTGTCGTTAATATAGCTACCAGTGGTACATCAGATGCTCTCTTTAATGAATTAAAACACCATTTTTCTGATGAACAAATTTCTGATTTAACTATCGCTATTGGTTTAATGAGTGCCTTTAACCGTATAGCAATAGCACTGAGACAATAGTAAAAATTTGTATAAAAAAAGCTTACTACCTTTATGGCAGCAAGCTTGTAAATTCTACTTTTAACACTATTTTTCTTCATCACGTAATGTTAAAACTTCATACCCATCTTTAGTGACTAATACCGTATGTTCAGATTGAGCAGATAATTTTTTATCTCTTGTTACGACCGTCCAACCATCTTTTTTTGTTTTAATTTTCATCCCACCCTGGTTAATCATTGGCTCTATCGTAAATGTCATTCCTTCTTTTAATTCAACCCCTTTCCCTCGTACGCCGTAATGAAGAACTTGCGGATCTTCATGCATTTCACGGCCAATACCATGCCCACAATATTCGCGTACGACACTGTAACCTTTAGATTCCGCATAATGTTGAATAGCGGAACCAATATCACCCAATGTCGCACCCGGTTTAACTTGTTTTATTCCTTCCCACATAGCAGCATAAGTATCTTTAACTAATTTACGTGCTAGTGGTGAAGCTTCTGGCATTACATACATTTTACTTGAATCAGCGATAAAGCCATTTTTCTCTAGCGTAATATCAACGTTAATGATGTCTTTTGCTTTTAAAATTTCATCTGTTTTTGGAACACCATGACAAACGACTTCATTCAACGATGTATTCAAAACATATTGGTAGCCATATTGCCCTTTACTAGCAGGCCTTGCTTGTAATTCATTAACGATATAGCTTTCAACTTTATCATTAATCTCCATTGTGGAAATACCCGGTACAATAAATGAATCCAACATCTTAAAAACGCTAGCCAAAAGTCGTCCAGACTCACGCATCAGTTCAATTTCTTCTGCTGTTTTAATTGTAATATTATTCATGAACTTTTCCTTTTAATTCAATTGACTCTTTTTCTAACATTTCATTGACTAACATAGTAAATGTCTTATTCGGGTTTAGTTCAGCTTGCATACCAATTTTAATCCAAAACTCTGCCTGTGAATTAATCGAACGGGACATAACCTGGCTCGCATGGCGCAGATAATCATGCAATTCATCTGAAATTTTTACGATACCCAAAGCAACCTCAACAATATGATGTGTATACAAATCATGTATAGATTATATAACAGGAAGATGATGATTCAAAGCATTCACGTTTTGTATAGCACAAAGCGCATGAAAAACAGCCCATAAATACTACTTTAAGTTGCTTAAGTTGATTCCGCCGTCAAAGTATTTGAATCGTTGATCCGCTATCATAAATTCCGAAAAATGTAATGATTATACGTAAATTAGCATTATTTTGATTAACTCGGCCATGTGCTGGTTTAACTGCCGTACTATTAATAAACTAATGATCCGATTACAACATGAGCTCAATAAATAAAAGCTGGAGAAAAACATGTATAATAAAATTTTAGTTCCTATTGATATAACAGAAAAAAGCTTAGCACATTTAGTTATGGCTCATATTCAATACCTTGCTGAATATGAAAAAGCACATATTCATTTTTTGGCAATTATTCCTACTGTTCCTTTCTATACCACAATGGGATTTGGTTTTGCTGAAAAAGCGGATAGTGAACAAGAAAACGTCACGAAGCAGCTCGCTGAAATAATTAAAGAATTTAATATTCCAAATGATAAATACAGTGCTCAAGTTTTAATGGGAACACCAAGAGATGAAATCTTACGTGTTGCAGAGGAAATTTCTGCTGATTTAATCGTTATTGGGTCAAGGCGCCCAGGTATGTCCACATACTTTTTAGGTTCAACAGCATCAATGGTTATTCAAAATTCAAAAATTTCTGTTTTGACTGTCCGATAGCCGCTATTAATTATAGTAATCTAGGTAGCCTATTATTGGGTTACCTTGTTTTTTCGTGTTAATCTTACATACATGGATTATTCACTCGACTAAGCTATCTATTGCAGATTTATTTTTCACTCAAGGAATGTAATGAAAAAACACTTACTCTGGATCAGCATTAGCATCAATATAATTTTAGCTATCGCTTTAATTACAGCTATCTACCTGTTTTTTAATATGAAAAACCAGGTAATGACTATAGTTGAGCAAGCAAAGTCAGGAAAGTATATCGAGCAAGTACAACAGCATACGAAACAACTTATTCCAAATACTCTTAATGAACTAAAAATCTTAGAAACGGGTGGCAACTCGTGTGACCAGTTTTATCAAAAAGTCGATGTAGTTATTGAATACTTACATAATAATCCAGAGATTATTGGAGCACAAACCTACACCGAACAATTATCTTCAGTAAAAATGGCCATTGATAAAACCCCGATTGTTTTAAAAAATAAAGCTTGTAAGAGTGGAGTTTCAAGTATTAATTATATCATTGAGGCACTACAACCGGATGAGCCATAATTGGCTCATTTATTAACAACATTAGAATGCTCAACATCCAACCAGCTGATAAACTGGGCTAAATATTTCAAAAATTCCTCATCAGCAAAAGGCTCTATACTTTGACGTAAAAAATAATTTATTTCATTTTGTCGTTCTGGATAATATTGAACGAATTTTTGTATATATTCAAATAATGTTTCTGGCCAGTCACTATCATTTTTCCAACGTAATATATTAGTGGAACGAATGAGCTTTCTCGATGCCGCCCGATATAATAACTTTAGCTCAGAGTCATCATGACAATGATTAATTTGATCGATATAATCATTCAATACATTAACAAAATCGCCATTAACTGCTTCTGCTATTTCTCGCGAAGGAACAAATTGGCTAAAATGTGTTGCTAAGTCATATCCATAAATGCAACGGCAATGATGCTTAATCCAATATCCCCAACTATATAGATTAGCCTCACTCATCACATCCGTAAGAATACCAATATCAAAATCAATTTTGCTGACCTCAATATGATTAACTGTTAATTGAACTTGTATTTCATTCAATCTGGTTGTTTCTAATTGAGTAAGGGCACCACATAATATAATGCATAGATCTAAATCCGATTGCTGTGGCTTCGCACAGCCTTTTGCAACACTACCATACACATACATGCTATGGAGCTTGTCTTTTAATATGCAACTCAGCCAATAAATAGATTCTGTTATTATTGACTGAAATTCTGGTTGAAACGGCCTCTCTTCAGGAACAGGAATATACTTATAATCTTTTAACTTCATAACCACCTAACTCTCAAAAATAAGTGTTTCTGTTTGTACTAACCATTCATAGTAGCCAATAACCTCGCGACCATTTAACCAACGAGACAACATATCTAATATTAACATTACACTGACTTCTTGTTTTTCTTTCTGTGAATGATTATTTGGTAAATAATGAATTCTCTGCGCATAACACATATCTGGTGTTGATAGAGCAACGTTTAAATATTGCTCATTATATTCGCCAACCACTAAACCAATAGATAAAGGATGATTAATTGCTATATTTTGAGCTCTTTGCGCTAAAATTTTCAATGTTTGTTCCACGTCAGATGGCAAAATTTGACTGGAAGAAATAGCGATCCCCGCTGAATCTAATGTCCAACTTAACAGCCCTGCGCTAAATTGTTCACTGACTATTATTTGTAATTTCCTTTCTCTTAGGGATTTGCCAATTTTTTGCGCTAAACCTTCTGTCCCTTCAAATATCAAGTTGTCCCCTACTCCTTGCTTCACTAATTGCCAATCTCTTTCCATCAATTCTTTTTGTGACGCAGGTCCCGTTAGCTTTAATTCAATAATAGGCATTGAAGAACGATAGCCTAAAACACAGTTTTCAGGTAAAGGTAAGCTATCAAATTGCTTCGCAAGACTACTTTCACTACGGCCAAAACTGGTTAGGCGTAAACAAACTGGTGGCTCTGGCAATGTAAAATGTGCTCGTAACCTTGGCAAAATTTGCTCATTCACCATAACCTTAAATTCAGAAGGAACACCAGGAGTAAAAAAAATCAGACAATCATTCAAGACTAAAGAAAAGCCACAAGCCGTTCCTACAGGGTTATCAATTAATTCAGCATTTTCAGGGAGTAGTGCTTGTTTACGATTCGTTTCAGGCATAACCCGCCCTCTGGCAATAAAATAACGCTCCATGGCTTCAACCCACTGAGAATGTTCAACTAATGGAACTCCCGCAGCTTTAGCCGCCGCCAAGGCGCTTAAATCATCACTTGTTGGCCCAAGCCCGCCGTTAACAATGAGAATATCTGCAGATAAACTACGCTCAAGGAAAGTAGCGACTAAACAATCTAAATTATCACCAACCGTTGTTCTGCTACTCAAAGGGAGACCTTGTTGAAAAAAACAGTCTGCCAACCAAGCGGCATTTGTATCAATTATTTGTCCGTGTAAAACCTCATCGCCGGTACTCAACATTTCAACAACTAACATCTATGACTCCCTGATTATATAAATCACATTAACTGACTAAATTACCTTATTATCAAGATGACTAACATCAATTTTTATTCACCTGAGTTCCCCTTTTAAAATATCCAGAACTCATTAAAAATAAATGGTTTAGGATAATTCTCACCCTATGTGGTCATAAAAAGGCTATAGTTTTATATGCAATTGAATCCATTATTTTTTCACAGCAATAATAGAGGCTACATGTTCAAACTAAAACCAATTAAATCTGTTGCATTATTTTCTTTAGTTTTATTAGTTTCTGGGTGCCAACTTGGAGGATCTCCAAATTCTAATTCAAACTCAGATTCAAAATTTGGAGATTTAAGTGAATTAAAAAAAATAGACTTTCCTTCCACAGAGGCACCTAAAGGTATTTCTGAAGGAGCATTTGAAGTTGAGTACGATAATGGTCAGCCAAAATTTAAAACATGGGTATCTAAAGGATGTTTTGATAAATATATCAAAACCTACTATGAAAATGGCAAGCCTGAATCCCATATTGAACTCAAAGACTGCAAGGTACATGGAACTGTCCGCACTCACCATGAGAGTGGCCGTAACGATATCGAAGTCAACACACTGCAAGGTAAATTATCAGGGCCATTTATAATTTATCACGACACACCTAGTAATAAACCCAATATTACGGGCACATTTAAAAATGAAAAACTCGTTGGAATAGTGACCGAATTTGATGAAAATGGAACGGTTATTTCTAAAGCTCTCATCCGCGATGGTGAAATTACCGTATTGCAATAATTCAACTAACAAGATAAAACAGATGCGTATGATTTACAAAGATAGCTAAAAATAGAAACCCGCAAGTAGCGGGTTTCTATTAAGTTGAAAATGAAGACGAATATAACTACATTAACTCTTTCACTTCAAAATTCACTTCACCGCTGAGATCAGCATCATAATCAACACCATTTAGGCCAAAGCCAAACAGACGGAGAAATTCAGCTTTATAGCCTTGGTAATCCGTTAATTCATTGATGTTGTTATCATTAAGCTGCTGCCAAATTTCACGGCATGTGTTTTGTACGTCATCACGCAATTCCCAATCATCTAAACGTAGACGATGTTTTTCATCGGTCTCTGGCACTGCGTCATTGAATAACTTAGTGGCAAATAAGCGTTGAATTTGTTCAATACAGCCTTCATGGATCCCTTTTTCTTTCATAATCTTAAAGACAATAGAGATATATAACGGCATGACAGGAATTGCAGAGGAAGCCTGTGTTACAACAGATTTTAATACAGCAACATACGCTGCCCCACCCTTAGCTTGCAATTTTTGATTGATTGCATGAGCCGCACGGTCCAAATCTTCTTTTGCTTTACCCAATGTACCATGCCAATAAATTGGCCATGTTAAATCCGTACCAATATAAGAATAAGCTACAGATTGTGCGTTATCGGCTAAAACACCCGCTTCATCTAACGCATTCATCCACAGTTCCCAGTCTTGGCCACCCATGACTTTCACTGTATCTGCGATTTCCTGTTCATTGGCGGGTTCAACAACAGCTTCAATCAACACATCTTTGTTGGTATCCAGCGCAACAGATTTGTACGGTTCACCAATAGGTTTCAAGGCTGAACGTACAATTTCACCTGTTTCAGGCATTTTACGCACTGGTGATGCCAATGAATAAACCACTAAATCAATTTGTCCTAAGTCTTGTTTAATCAAATCAATAACGGTTTGACGGCATTCATCAGAAAAGGCATCACCATTAATGCTTTTTGCATACAGGCCTTCTTCTTTCGCTGCTTTGTCAAAGCCGGCGGAATTGTACCAGCCCGCAGAACCTGTTTTACTTTCACTGCCTGGTTTTTCAAAAAATACACCAATGGTAGCGGCTCCGCTGCCAAATGCGGCGTTGATACGAGAAGCCAGACCGTAACCGGTGGATGCACCAATAACTAAAACTTTCTTAGGGCCATTTTTCAGCTCGCCACGTGATTTCACGTAGGCAATTTGCTCACGAACATTGGCTTCACAGCCTGCTGGATGAGCTGTAGTGCAGATAAAACCACGAATTTTAGGTTTGATAATCATAGTAATTTTTTCTTGGTAGCTAACAATCAGGGTCTAATATACCTGATATTATCCATTTACTTAAGACAGAGTGAAAATAAATAGGGTGAACAGACCAGTTTATTGGTTACTTTCCCACTAATTACCTATTTTAAATCATTGAGAGTTTCAATAACACGGCGTAATAAATCTAACTCTCGCTCAAGGTTAGTTGCTTTCTCTCTAGGATAATGACCATATATTTTTGTGACGCCAAGGCGACTGTCATTATAGCACTCATCACCCCAGCAAATATAAGACATTGAAATATAATTTTTTAAATATCTGCTGTTGAGATTAAGGAACGTATCATCATGTTCCCAGAGCAATCCTATGACGCACTTGGGAAATACTGCAAGATATTAAAGAACTCATCCAGAGGTAAAGGATATGCCTAAAACCATTACCAAGAGAAACAATAAACAGCCATAACCTGTATAAATAATTTGATAGCCGCTTATTGCGGCTTAGGGGGTATTAAATTATGTATAACCATCACTGAGTAAACAATATCTTTTTTATTGTGAATTTTGCGAAAATGGGCATTACTAACAATACCGACCATAATCTGCATGCCATCTTTCTCATAAACTCGCTTAAATGGTGTTGTTTCGTCATCAGATATTTTATCTAAGAAATAAACATTTCGTTTATAGCGTTCAATTGTTTGCTTTGGCAAACCATATACTTCAAACATTTTCTGGTTAATCGCATCATACTCAGCCAAAATGACTGATTGGTCACGGCTATCTTTTCCTTGGGAGGAAACGAGCATTAGAGTATTTTTTTCCCGAGAAAACATCAATAAAAACAGTTTATTTGCTATTTGAGGAGAGTTTGCTGATGAACATAACGCACCTCCTTCTTGAAACTCAGTACATTGCAATCCTTTTAACTGTAATTTTTTTATATCTTCAGGGGTTTGCTCCCACTTAAACCCATAAGGGGCATCTAGCTTTTTCGTTGTGCAGCCAGAAGCGAGTACGAGTATTAACGTAAACAAAATTCCTTTTATCATCACTTCTCAAATTCCAATTAAGTCATCTAATTTGATACTATCAAAAATGAATAATTAATCAAAAATTAACTTTTCTATCATCATATTAAATGACTCGATTGATTTCTGTACCGTTAAAGCTGCCTTACTCTTCTTTGTTCTCCTGTTGTTTAGCCTCTGCCATAGCAATTTCTTTCAACCAATCTGCTAATAACGGTTTTGTTTTTACTGTATCTAATAACGCTCGTTCATGTTTAGTTAATCGTACAACTACAACTTCAGTTTTCATGTTAGACATAGCCTGATCCTCTTTAAGAATCAGAATAGTGACACAAAACACTAACAGAACGGTCTGACTTACGGTTTTTTACACGAATTTCGCGCTAGTTGACACAATCAAAAATACTTATGCTATTTCAAAAGAAACACATTGAATATAAAGAATAAATACACCTAATTAAACGACATCAGTTCAGCAGATACTAAATATTTGAAGGGAGTTAGATACAAAAAAACCACCTAAAGGTGGTTAATTGCTAATTTTAATCATTTCTGATTAAAATTGAGATGGTGCCCAGGGCGGGACTTGAACCCGCACAGCCTAAAGGCCGAGGGATTTTAAATCCCTTGTGTCTACCGATTTCACCACCTGGGCTAAATTGTCTTTCTCAAAAACTTGGATAAATTATTAATCTACCCGACTAACCCATGCATTTAATAAAACACATCGTGATTAGCTAACTTAAAATAAAACACTTAATAGCGTTTAATTACTTTAAGATGGTGCCCAGGGCGGGACTTGAACCCGCACAGCCTAAAGGCCGAGGGATTTTAAATCCCTTGTGTCTACCGATTTCACCACCTGGGCTAAATTTTGGAGGCGCGTCCCGGAGTCGAACCGAGCTACACGGATTTGCAATCCGGTGCATAACCGCTTTGCTAACGCGCCTTATCCGAATTTCTTTCGAAATTTGGAGCGGGAAACGAGACTCGAACTCGCGACCCCGACCTTGGCAAGGTCGTGCTCTACCAACTGAGCTATTCCCGCGTAAAGCTTCACTTTTCAGCTTATGCTTTTCAAACTGGCTGATTTACTTATTTATTTTCGTAAACCATGTTGCCGTTCGATGCGTTGCATTCTACTGATTTCACCTATCGAGTCAATACAATTATTGAAATAATTGGATCGTTCGCTGTTTTTTCAATCATTTCGATCACGCTTCGCTCAAATCACCCCATGCAGCCTTTAAATATTGGAACATTGACCAGAATGTTAAGATAGCTGCAACATACATTAGTGCGATTGAAAGGTTTTCAATCAATGGCGTTGGACGCCACAATAAACCGACCAGTGACATCATCTGAGCAGTGGTTTTAAATTTACCAATCCAAGAAACAGCCACACTACTACGTTTTCCTATCTCTGCCATCCATTCACGTAAAGAAGAAATGATAATTTCACGTGCAATCATGGTTGCTGCTGGCAAAGTCACATACCAAACATCGTAACTTTCAGTGACTAACACTAACGCTGTAGCAACCATAACTTTATCAGCAACAGGATCTAAAAAAGCACCAAACTTTGTAGTCTGCTTCCACAGTCTTGCTAAAAAGCCATCAAACCAATCAGTTACCGCTGCGATAACAAAAATAAGCGCGCATGCAAACGGCCCCCAAGTAACAGGGAGATAAAAGGCTAATACAAAAAACGGTATTAGGATGACGCGAAATAATGTCAACCACGTTGGTATGTTTAATTTCATCACGCTCACTAACTTTTTGACCAAGTTGGATATTATGAATATGTTGCCCTAAGACACTCACTGTTTCAATGCATTATAAATCTTTTCTGCAAGGGCGTATGAGATCGAGGGCACTTTTGCGATTTCTTCTATACTTGCATTACGTAAAGGTTGTAACCCGCCCATATATTTTAGCAACATCTGCCGACGTTTCGGGCCAACCCCCTCAATTGACTCTAATGCACTAGTACTTTTGACTTTTGCTCGTCGTTGTCGATGCCCCGTAATCGCATGATTATGTGATTCATCTCGGATGTGTTGGATTACATGCAAAGCTGGGGAATCAGGTGGTAATGAAAAACCTTCGCCTTCTGGTTTTAAAAATAAGGTTTCAAGCCCCGCTTTACGGTCGCTACCCTTTGCAACGCCAATCAGCAATGGGTGTTTTTTATCCCAATCAACCTCTAGTGAATTAAACACATCCCTTGCCTGCCCTAATTGGCCTTTACCCCCATCAATAAAGATAATGTCAGGAACTTTGCTTTCATCAATGTGTTTACCATAACGCCGTGTTAAAACTTGATGCATAGCCGCGTAATCGTCTCCTGGGGTGATCCCTGTAATATTATAGCGCCGATACTCTGATTTCACCGGGCCCGATTTATCAAACACAACACAAGAGGCGACTGTTTGCTCCCCCATCGTATGTGAAATATCAAAACACTCCATACGATTAATGTTTTCTAAATTAACCACTTTTGCTAGTGCTTCCATACGTTGTTGCACCGTCGAGTGTTGCGCTAATTTTGTTGAAAGCGCAATTGATGCATTCGTTCTCGCTAATTTTAAGTAACGAGCCCTCACACCACGTGGCTGACTTTGAATATGAATTTTACGTCCCGCGATCTCAGAAAGAGACTCAGCTAATAATTCTTTTTCTGTTAATGCAAAATCTAATAATATTTCGCCAGGTAGAGTTCTATTTTCACTTCCTTGCAAATAAAACTGACCTAAGAAGGTTTGAACCACTTCCTCAAGCTGTGTATCTGCTGGAATTTTAGGGAAATAACTGCGACTACCAAGGACTTTGCCTTGACGAATAAAAAGTACATGCACGCAAGCAAGACCAGATTCAAAAGAAACACCAATAACATCTAGGTCATCGCTATCACCAGATACATATTGCTCTTCCGTGACAGCTCTTACCGCTTGGATTTGATCTCTAAAACGCGCTGCATCTTCAAAGCGTAGTTCTAAACTTGCCTTTTCCATACGGTCAACTAAACCAGCCAAAACTTGTTTATCTTTACCCGTTAAAAATAAACGTACATATTCCACTTGTTGATTATAGTCTTCATCGGAAACCAACCCTTTAACACAGGGACCTAAGCAACGACCAATTTGATATTGTAAACAAGGCCTTGAGCGATTTCGATACATGCTATCTTCACATTGACGTATCGGAAATAACTTCTGCATTAACGCTAATGTTTCCCTTACCGCATAAGAACTCGGGAAAGGGCCGAAGTACTCGCCTTTAGCATGTTTCGCCCCCCGGTGCATCGAAATTCGAGGATGAATTTCACTGCTTAAAAATAGGTAAGGATAAGATTTATCGTCACGTAACAATACGTTATAACGTGGCTGGTACAACTTAATATAGTTGTGCTCAAGTAATAGCGCTTCTGTTTCAGTATGAGTCACCGTCACATCAATAGAGGCGATTTGCTTTACCAACTGCTCTGTTTTGCGGCTACCCACATTTTCACGAAAATAACTTGCTAAGCGTTTCTTAAGATCCTTTGCCTTTCCTACATATATAACCGTTTCCCCAGCGTCATACATACGGTATACACCAGGTTGATTAGTAACTGTTTTTAAGAAAGCTTTCGGTTCGAACTGTTCTGACACTCGAATAAACCCTGTTTTGCTGTGATTAAACCATAACTGATAGCTATATGAGTTAATTCTACATCACTACAGATATTAAGTTTACTAAACATTCGATATCGATAGGTATTTACTGTTTTAGGGCTTAAGGAAAGGGACTCCGCTACCCGTTTTATAGGCATTCCCTGAGTGATCATTAACATGATTTCTAACTCACGCCCCGATAATAAATCATATAAATCTTGTTGATTACTATAAACTAACCGCTGTAGAGCAAGGTCTTGGGCAATATCCGGCGATATAATTCTCCGTTTAACACTTACAATTTGGATAGCTTCAATAATGTCTTCTTCTGTCACATTGATACTCAATAAACCGAAAATGCCAATATCTAATGCTTTTAAAAAAAATGCAGGGTTATTTCTTACATTGTAAATAATGATCCCAACATCTGGTTGAGTTCGACGCAATGTCTGGATTGTTTTTAGTGAATCATAACGAAAACTATCACTACTGATTAAAATCATATTTGCTTTTTGGCATCTATTCCATGTAATCACGTGTTCTAGTGATGAAAAAGAAGCAACAATTTTATAACGTATTTGACGTGAAAAAATAGCCTCAAAACCACGAATTGCAATATTACTGTCGTCAATTATTATAATATTAATCAATTAATACCCCTATTG
>OJKJ01000350.1_pt1 | contig 28138 bp, 29 predicted proteins | sample 1596491 | NCBI WGS metagenome assembly OJKJ01 (sample SAMEA4350160, study PRJEB24818) | metagenome | biome: human; feature: gut; material: faeces | place: Denmark | collected 2013-09 | reverse complement strand
AATATATATACTCTTAAATAAGACAGTAGATATAGTCATATATTCTGGCTGTCGTATCAGTGTAAAAAGGAGGTATTTCATGTTCCTTGCCCACATAAGCCAAGATCAAACTCGAGAGCAAACGATCGCTGCCCACTGTCATGGTACAGCACATCTTGCCGGTGATTTTGCATCTTCTTTCAAGTGTAAGGAATGGGGGTACGGCTGTGGTCTGATCCATGATATCGGAAAATATTCGGAAAAGTTTCAAGAACGTCTTCATGGAGGAAGCATCACGGACCATGCGACGGCAGGCGCCCAGGAATTATATAAAAGAAAAAATATCTATGCAGCCTACTGCATTTCCGGCCATCATTCGGGATTGCTGAATGGCGGGACTTGTGCCGATTGCGCAGGAGAAGCCACTTTTATGGGAAGGATGAAAAAGGGGCTGGAAGATTATCATGCTTACGAAGAAGAAATAGAAATTCCTGATTTTCCCGTCCCGCCCCTGCAGCCTTTGGGGGAATTCGGTTTTACTGCCTCGTTTTTCATTCGTATGCTGTTTTCATGTCTGGTAGATGCTGATTATCTGGATACGGAAGGTTTTATGTCTGAAAATCCGGTGCCTCGCGGAACGTATGATACAATGAGCAGCCTGTTCCAGCGTGTACAGGACTACATAATGCCCTGGCTTACGAATACCGACAGGAATACGGTTAACGGGAGACGAACGGAAATTTTAAAAGCGTGTTTGGAAAAGGGAAAGGAGCCGTCCGGACTCTTTCAATTGACGGTGCCTACTGGCGGAGGCAAGACAGTTTCTTCTCTGGCATTCGCGCTCCATCATGCCATCCGGCATGACAAGCAGCATGTCATTTATGTAATTCCTTATACGAGTATTATTGAGCAGAATGCGGCTATATTTAAGGATATTCTGGGGTGTGAAAATGTTTTGGAGGATCATTGTAATGTGGTATTCGAGAGCGAGGAGGAACTGGTGCGATCCCAACTGGCTGCTGAAAATTGGGACAAACCGGTGATCGTAACGACCAATGTTCAATTTTTTGAATCCCTGTTTTCAAATAAAACATCAAAATGCAGAAAACTCCATAATATTGCCAACAGCGTTATTATTTTTGATGAGGCGCAGATGCTTCCGGTGAGATACTTGCAGCCATGTATACGGGCAATTACCGAGCTGATTGTCAATTATCGCTGCAGCGCCGTGCTGTGCACCGCAACTCAGCCTTCTTTGCAGCCGTTTTTCCCGGGTACAATGAAATGCGAAGAAATATGCCCGGATGTAAAGGGACAGTATGAGTTTTTTAGAAGGACCGACATTCAGGAAATAGGGAAAATATCGGAAGAACAGTTAGTCGCTTTATTAAAGCAGGAAACCCAGGTGCTGTGTATTTTAAACAGTAGACGGCAGGTACAGAAAATTTACGAGGCGGTAAAGGAAGAGGGGACGTATCATTTGTCTACTCTGATGTATCCGGAGCATCGAAAGAGGCTGCTTCGGGAGATAAGGGATCGCCTGAAAGAGGGAAAAACGTGCAGGCTGATTGCGACCAGCCTTGTTGAAGCAGGAGTTGATTTTGATTTTCAAATGGTGTACAGGGAGCTGGCAGGAATTGATTCTGTTATACAAGCAGCCGGAAGATGTAATCGTGAAGGAAAAAGGAGGAAGGATGACTGCCATACTTTAGTATTTACCCTGGAGAAATCAGCGGATATCCATCTTCCGCCGGAATTAAAACAGCCCATTGTGGCTGCTGAACAGACTGCAGAAAAATATGTGGACATTGCGTCACTGGAGGCAATTCAAGAATATTTCAAACGCCTCTATTATTATAAAGGGGAAAAGGGGTTAGACGTAAAAGGGATTGTGGAGCAGCTGGAAAAGGGCGGCCGTTCCCTTTTTTTTCCATTTGCAGATATTGCAGATGAGTTTTCATTAATTGAAGAGGGCAACACAAAGACGATTCTGATCGATCAGGAATTTAAGGCCCAGGAGATTGTACAGCGAATACGCTGGGGGGAACACTCCCGTCAGCTTGTCCGGGAAGCGGGACATTACAGCATTCATATATTTGAAAAAGATTTTGAAAATTTAAATGGCGCAGGTAAACTGGAGGCACTGGATTTGAAATTCTATCGTTTGAGAAATCCGGAGCAGTATACCGATGAAATGGGATTGATTTTGAATGCAGAAAGAGGGGAGGCGGTCTTTTTATAATTATTATAGAAAGATGATGATTGGAAGGAGGAAAAACATGAGCCGTGGTGTACGGGTGCGGGTATGGGGGGATTTGGCCCTCTTTTCCCGGCCGGAGATGAAAGTAGAACGATGCAGTTACGATGTGATCACGCCCTCGGCGGCGAGGGGAATGCTGGAGGCGGTCTACTGGCATCCCGGTATGAAATGGGTGATTGATAAAATTTATGTGAGAAAGCCAATCCAGTTTACCAGCATACGCCGAAATGAGGTGAAAAGCAAGGCCTTAGCCAGCAGTGTTTTAAATGTTATGAATGGAGGAAATAAACCGCTGTTTATCAGCTGCCGTCAGGAAATTGTACAGAGGGCGGCAATTCTTCTTAAGGATGTGGATTATGTAATCGAAGCACATTTTGACATGACGGATCATGCGAGCGACTGTGATAACCCGGGGAAGTTTAAAGATATTATTATGCGAAGGCTGAGACGGGGAGAGTGTTACCATACGCCATATTTCGGCTGCCGGGAATTTCCTGCTAAATTTGAACTCTACGAGGGCGACGATGTAACGACGGAATATAAAGGTATGGAAAGGGAACTGGGCTATATGTTCTACGATTTTGATTATTCCAATCCGGAAGATATACAGCCTTTATTTTTCCGCGCTGTCTTAAAGGATGGAGTTTTAGATGTCCGGGATCAGGAGGTGGTACGATGATCCTGCAGTCTTTGGTAACATACTATGAGAGTTTGGAACGAAAGGGGAAAATAACCAGTCCGGGCTGGTGCTCGGCAAAGGTCTCTTTCGCTTTGGAACTTTCAGAAGCTGGGGAACTGCTCCGCATCATTCCTTTGAAAGAGTCAGTCTTAAGGGGGAAGAAGACCGCTTTAGTGCCAACGATCAGGAAGGTTCCGCAGATGGTGGCTCGTTCCTCCGGCGTATCGGCCAATTTTCTTTGTGATAATTCCAGTTATCTGCTTGGGATCGATAATAAAGGAAAGCCGGAGCGCTCTGTGGAGTGTTTTGAGGCGGCAAAGGAGAAGCATCTGGAAATCCTGAAAGAAACGGACAGCAAAGCAGCCAGAGCGGTGGTTCTGTATTTTAAAACCTGGAAGCCTGAAAAAGCCATGGAACATACAGCCCTGTCGGAGATTTTGGAAGAGATTACGGCAGGCGGAAATTTGATTTTCTTTATCGGGGACGAGTTCGCCCAGGAAGACCCCGCTGTTAAAGCAGCCTGGGAAACTTACAGTCAAAAGCCAGCAGACGGCGTGGAAGGGACATGTCTCGTCACCGGGAAACGGGCAGAAATTGCGAGAATTCATGGAACGATTAAAGGCGTACCGGGTGCTCAGCCCAGCGGGGCCGCATTGGTATCGTTTAATGCGCCGGCCTTTGAATCGTATGGAAAAGAGCAGAGCTACAATGCGCCGGTCAGCACTTATGCCGCCTATGCGTACACGACTGCATTAAACTATCTTTTGGCGGACAGAGACCATATGACCATGATTGGTGATACGGCAATTGTTTATTGGTCGGAAGATGGAGAAGAGATGTATAACCGGACATTTTCCTTTATGATGGAGCCAACGGCAGATAATCAGGAGATAGTGGACGGTGTTTTTAAAAATTTGGCGGCAGGTAAGGCAGTAGATGAAAACGGTACTCAGGAAAGTCTTTCTCTGGATCAGAAATTCTATATTTTGGGGCTGTCTCCCAATGCAGCAAGACTGTCTGTGCGGTTTTTCTATCAGGATAGCTTTGGAAATATTCTGCGCCATGTGAAAGAACATTATGATCGTCTGCGCATTGTGAGACCATCAGGTGATCATATGGAGTATCTGGGGGTATGGAGATTATTGTCTGAGACGGTGAACAAGAAGTCTAAGGATAAGAAACCGGCTCCCAATATGGCGGGAAGTCTGTATCGGGCGATTATTTCGGGGAGCAATTACCCGGAAAGCATGCACCAGGCGGTCCTTGGAAGAATACGGTCAGAGCAGGATGACAGTGACAGCCGCATTTACAAAATTACGCGAGGCAGAGCTGCCATAATTAAGGCGTATCTGTTAAAAAACAGAGGCTGCAGCGAGGAGGAAATTACTATGGAAATGAATGAAAACAGCAATGATGTTGCGTACATACTGGGACAGGAATTTGCTGTGCTGGAAGCCATACAGGAGGATGCAAATCCAGGGATTAATGCGACCATAAAAGACCGCTATTTCAATTCAGCATGTGCAACACCCTCATCAATCTTTCCGATTCTGTTTAAACTGAAAAACAGCCATTTGCGGAAGATGAACAATAAAGGCAGGGAAATTTATTATGAAAAAATGCTTGGGGCCCTTCAAAGCAAGATAACGGAAGTGCCGAAACGGCTGAATTTAGATGCTCAGGACAGATTTATTCTGGGGTATTATCATCAGACTCAGAAGAGATATGAGAAAAAATCAAAGGAGGAAGCGTAAGATGGCAGATGTTATCAAAAACAGGTATGAGTTTGTAATCTTGTTTGATGTGGAAAATGGAAACCCCAATGGTGACCCTGATGCAGGAAATCTTCCCAGAATTGATCCGGAAAGTGGTTATGGAATCGTGACGGATGTCTGTATAAAACGTAAGATACGCAATTACGTGGAAACGGTGAAGGAGGACAGCGAGGGGTATAAAATATACATCAAAGAAGATGTTCCGTTAAACAGAAGCGATAGCACCGCCTATGATTACCTGGGGACTGATGATAAGGGCATAAAAGATTTAAAGAAAAAAGATCCGGAGGTAGACCGTAAGATTCGTGATTTCATGTGTCGTAATTTTTTCGATATTCGTACGTTTGGTGCAGTGATGACGACCTTTGTAAAGGCTGCATTAAACTGTGGACAGGTTCGGGGACCAGTCCAGCTTGGATTTTCCAGAAGTATTGATCCGATTGTGAGTCAGGAAGTGACAATTACCAGAGTTGCAATTACTACGGAAAAAGATGCGGAAAATAAGAGCACGGAAATGGGACGAAAGAATATTGTACCATACGCATTGTACCGGACGGAGGGATATATATCGGCGAATCTGGCGAGGAAGGTTACCGGTTTCTCGGAAGAAGATCTGGAACTTTTGTGGGAAGCAATCATCAATATGTTTGAGATCGATCATTCTGCAGCCAGAGGTAAGATGGCAGTGCGGGAGTTGATCGTATTTAAACACAGCAAAGAACTGGGCGACTGTCCGGCATATAAGCTGTTTGATGCTGTAGAAGTGAGGAAGCACGACGATGTGGATTATCCCAGAAAATACAGCGATTATACAATTTCCATTCATGAGGAACAGATTCCGGAAACTGTAGAAGTTATAAGGAAAATATGATGGATTACAAGGAAGAGGATTATCTGATGCTTTCAGGAATCCAGCATTTCGCATTTTGCAGGAGACAATGGGCACTCATTCACATTGAGCAGCAGTGGCAGGAGAATGAGAGAACTGCTGAGGGGGAACTGCTTCATGAGCGCGCTCATGATATATGGGCCACCGAGAAGAGATCTGATGTGATTATCAGCCGGGGATTAGTGGTGCAGTCCAGAACGATGGGGATTTCCGGGGCCTGTGATATTGTGGAGTTTCGAAGAAAGGAAGATGGCGTTCCTCTCTATGGTCACAGAGGGCTGTTTGAAGTCTATCCGATTGAGTATAAGAGAGGAAAGCCGAAAGATATTCCCGTAGATGTCTTACAACTTACCGCACAGGCCATGTGTTTGGAGGAAATGCTTTCTGCGGAAATTACAGAAGGTGCTATTTATTATGGTGAAATACGGCATAGAGAGAAGGTGCTGTTTACAGAGGAGATGAGGTCTCAAGTAAGGCAGTATTTTCAGGAAATGCATCAGCTTTTCGATAAGCAGTACACTCCTAAGGTAAAGTGGTCAAAGAGCTGTAATGCCTGTTCTTTGAAAGAGATCTGTATGCCGAAGTTGGGAAAAACGCCCTCAGTTAAGGAATATGTGCATGACAAAATTACGGAGGAGGAAACGCTTTGAAAAAATTATTAAATACATTATATGTGACCTCCCCGGACAGCTATCTCTCTTTGGATGGTGAAAATGTGGTGATTTTGGAAAAAGAGGAGGAACTGGGGCGGATACCCTGCATAATCTTGAGGCAATTGTTTGTTTTGGATACAGAGGGATCAGCCCGGCACTGATGGGCGGCTGCGCGATGCGCGATATTTCACTGTGTTTTATGACGCCTCAGGGAAAATTTCTGGCAAGAGTGACTGGCGGTGTCAGAGGAAATGTCATTTTAAGAAAGAGGCAGTATGAAGCGTCCGAAAATCTGGAGTTCAGCCTGGGCGTAGCAAAGAATTGTATCCTGGGAAAGATATATAATGGAAAATGGGTTCTGGAGCGTGCGACCAGGGATCATGGTTTACAGGTGGATGTTGATGCGTTGAAGCGTGCGTCTGCATTTATGCAGCAATCATTAAATTCTGTTTGGGAATGTACGGACATGGCTCAGCTTAGGGGGTATGAAGGCGAAGCCGCCAGTGTTTACTTTCGTGTATTTGATCAGTTGATTTTACAGCAGAAAAAAGATTTTAAGTTCTCGGGGAGAAATAAACGGCCGCCGTTAGATAATGTAAATGCGATGCTGTCGTTTGTATATACTCTCTTAACTAATATGGTGGCTTCTGCGCTGGAAACGGTGGGGCTTGACCCTTATGTGGGATTTATGCATACGGACCGGCCGGGAAGGGTGTCACTCGCACTTGATCTGATAGAGGAACTCCGACCGGTGCTCGCAGATCGTTTCGTACTGGGTCTGATCAACCGTAAAATGGTTAGTGGAAAAGATTTCTCAAAGAAGGAAGACGGCGCTGTATTAATGACAGACCGGGCCAGGAAGCTGTTGTTGACAGAGTGGCAAAACAGAAAAAAGGAAGTCATAACGCATCCTTATTTAGGGGAAAAGGTAGAGTGGGGGATGATTCCTTTTGTACAGGCAATGTTGTTGGCACGATATTTAAGAGGAGATTTGGACGAGTATCCGCCATTTTTCTGGAAGTAGGAGGCGTTTCTCTATGCTGGTGCTGATCACCTATGATGTAAATACCGAGACCGCTGCGGGAAAGACGAGATTGCGTAAGGTCGCAAAGCAATGCGTAAACTATGGTACCAGGGTACAAAATTCGGTATTCGAATGTATTGTGGATAACGCCCAGTGTGTGATGTTAAAAGCGGCGTTGAAGGACCTGATTGATGTTCGTGTTGACAGCTTGAGGTTTTATTATCTGGGCAACAAACATGACACGAAGGTGGAACATTTTGGTGTCGAAAAAGGTGTAAATGTAGAAAAACCTCTCATTTTCTAGCCTGTGAATTACGGTGCGAACCAGAAGTGATCATAAAATCCTTGGGAGGTTCGCACCGAGAATTTTGCGGCTATGGAGGGGAAATGGGAGGATTGGATGAATTGATTTGATGAAATATGTGCAAATTGCACATGATTATTGCGGATTGTATGGAGTAATATGTGCGAGTTTGCTGTCTCCGCTAGCGATGGCGGAGTGGATTGAAATTTTTTTGTATCATCAAAGCGGGAAGCAAGACTTTCCGTCTCCGCTAGCGATGGCGGAGTGGATTGAAATATTTCCAATTCCTTTATCAACATAAAAAACCAAGTCTCCGCTAGCGATGGCGGAGTGGATTGAAATTTCTCACGTGGGAGCGCGTCTGTATGAACACTATTGTCTCCGCTAGCGATGGCGGAGTGGATTGAAATTTCCCGATGCCATCGACAACGCAGGAAAGGCTAGTCTCCGCTAGCGATGGCGGAGTGGATTGAAATAATCTGGGCTACCAGATCCGGCTCCTGTGCTTTGTCTCCGCTAGCGATGGCGGAGTGGATTGAAATGGGCGATATTACGAGAACGCGTCTCGACCATATGTCTCCGCTAGCGATGGCGGAGTGGATTGAAATCGGTCGGTAAATATTGATTACCGGTAAAATATAAGTCTCCGCTAGCGATGGCGGAGTGGATTGAAATTCCGCTGCTGCTGTTATATTCAAATGCCGGCGGTGGTCTCCGCTAGCGATGGCGGAGTGGATTGAAATCGATAAAGGCAAGAATATTTTCGCCTTCCGGGATGTCTCCGCTAGCGATGGCGGAGTGGATTGAAATGCCTCCATCTGGTCATGCTCTACACGCTGTATCTGGTCTCCGCTAGCGATGGCGGAGTGGATTGAAATAATGCCATCACCGGCCCGTAATGCCTCTTTTAGCGTCTCCGCTAGCGATGGCGGAGTGGATTGAAATAATAAATTTGTTTTTATACAATGTATCATCTATGTCTCCGCTAGCGATGGCGGAGTGGATTGAAATATATCCAGCCCGGTTAAAATCGGTACAGCATAAATGTCTCCGCTAGCGATGGCGGAGTGGATTGAAATTGCGTACCGTAGTCAATACTCACAAAGCGACCGCGTCTCCGCTAGCGATGGCGGAGTGGATTGAAATTCCTATCGTATGGATCAACTCAAGCCAGGAGTTGTCTCCGCTAGCGATGGCGGAGTGGATTGAAATAAAACACCATATATGGACCATCGCCAGCAGTATGGTCTCCGCTAGCGATAGCAGAGTGGATTGAAATACACCTGCAGCCATGAACATCTCAGCTTTGTAGACGTCTCTGCCAGCGCTATCTGTGTGTTTTAAAATCGTAAGATTATTACAGAAAAGAACTGTTGAGGAGGACTCCGTCAGTAATGGCAGAGTGTATTAATTACGCAAAAAAATCAGTTCTCAGACGATAAAAGTAAATAAATAGATTGAGGAGAGCAAAGAGTGAAGTACATTTTTATACACGGACTTGGACAGGGGCCAGATAGTTGGAATAAAACAGTTTCCTGCATGAGAGAACAGGAAGAGATTCAATGTCTGAACGTATTTGCATTTAAAGAGGGATCAGAGATTTCATATAGAAGAGTATATAAGGCTTTTTCGGCGTACTGTGAGTCTATAAAAACGGAGTTTGGGCTTTGTGGTCTTTCTTTGGGCGCTGTGATTGCGTTAAATTATGTGGTGGAGCATCCGGGAAGAGTAAAGTCACTGGTCTTTATAGGGGGACAGTGCGTGATGCCGAAGGGGCTTTTAAGACTGCAGAATATGATATTTCGGGTGATGCCGAATGGGATTTTTAAGAAAATGGGGATAGGTAAGAGAGAACTGATTCATTTGACAAAATCTATGATGGCACTGGATTTCAAAGAAGATTTGAATAAAGTGGATTGCAGGACGCTGATCGTGTGCGGGGAGAAGGACCGGGCGAACAGAGGGGCGGCTGAAATGATGGCAGAGAAGATTCATGGGGCGAGAATAAAGATATTGGAAGGCTGCGGGCACGAAGTGAATGTAGAGTCGCCGGAAATGCTGGCTGAAATTCTTGAGGCGTTTTACGAAGAAAAGCAGGCTGGGAACCTGACAGGAACCGTGGTGTAAGAACAATGACGAGCAGGTAGAGAATGATCATGGTATACTGACAGCCGGGAGCATAAAAAGTCAGGATGAATCTGCGATGACAGGATAGAATAGGGCTATACGGAAGGAGATGAGAGGATGAACTGGATCAGCGGCTTGCAGAAGGCGATCGACTATATTGAGAGTCATCTGACAGAAGAACTGGAGGCGGCGGATATTGCGGCACAGGCAAATTATTCACCGTACCATTTTCAGCGGGTATTTGGGATTTTGTGCGGATACTCTCTGGGTGAATATATCAGGATGAGGCGGCTCACACTTGCCGGCAGTGAACTTGCGTCTACTGATATAAAGGTGATTGATGCGGCTCTTAAGTATGGCTATGATTCACCGGAGAGTTTTGGAAGAGCGTTTTCGCGTTTTCATGGGATAACGCCAGTACAGGCGAAGTCGGATGGAGCAAAGTTAAAATCCTTTTCACGCCTTTCCGTAAAACTTATTTTAGACGGAGGCAGTACCATGAAGTACAGAATTGAGAAGATGGGTGAGTTAGAGGTTATTGTAAAAAAGAAAAATTTCTCCTGTGATTTGGAGACCAGCAACAGGCAGCTGCCAGAGTTTTGGGGAGAGTGCTGGAGAGATGAAACTATGCTTGAGCTGTTTGAACGGAATCAGAAGGAAGGGATCTTTGGAGATGCGCTGCTTGGGCTTTGCCTGAGTGAAAATCCGCAGGCGAACGAATTTGTCTATGCGATCGGTATGATGTATGATGGAGGACCTGTTGCGGAAGAATTAAGCGTGGAGAAGATTCCGGCTCACACCTGGGCGGTCTTTGAATGTGTCGGTCCTATTCCCGAGGCTTTTCAGGAAATGCAGCATACGGTCTATTCCGAATTCTTCCCCAGCAGCGAGTACCAGCCCTGCAGCGGACTTGATATCCAGGTTTATCCGACGGGAGATATGCATTCGGATAAGTATGTGTGCCAGCTATGGATTCCAATTGAGAAGAATTCATAGAACGGCGGTAATGTTGGTAAACAGTGGAAGACAACGGAAATCAGGAGAAAAACAGGATGATTCATCTCAGCAAAGAGGAGTTGACAGAGACGCTTTTTGTGATCGCCTCGATTGTGGGAAGGTGCGAGAATGCACAGACTAAATTCAGGGAAGGCACCTCTCAGCATACGCTTTTGAAAAACAGAATTAGGGCGCTTTATCTCTCGAAGGAACTGGTTGAAGCAGAACTTTTGAAAATGGGGGAGCGACTGTCCACGGTGAGTTGTGAAGAGACGGGGAAATGCGAAGAGATGGGGAAATGCGAAGAGACGGGGAAATGCGAAGCACTGGACAATTGCGAAATACTGGGAGAAAGCTCTTTAATGGAGGAACTGAAATCAGCGGTTCCTCCAATTGTTTCCATCATCAGTAAATGTGAGAAGGCGCAGTCAAAATACGAAAAGGGAACGGCACAGTTCAGGCGGTACGAAAAGATAATCCTCGCTATGAAGGTCTCAAAAACTTTATTGGAGGACCGGCTGGGAAATTCATCCATGCCGGAGAATTCAGCCGAGCGAAAGTAAAAAATTTACAGGTTTTATAAAATTATCTCCGTTGAAGATTGTCCCTCCTCTTACTTATAATAGGCTTATCAGGCAGTAAGAAGTTTCGACATAAGGAAGCAATGAAAGTAAGGGGACAGGCAACAGATCAAGAGGACAAACGAGAGGGAGGTTTTACAATGAAGAAGAGATGGATTACTCTGACACTGACGGCGGCCGTCATGGCGGGACTCTGTGGCTGTGCGGGGAACAGCGGCACTTCCGGAGCGGGAGACACGGCCGGAGCAAAAACGGAGGCAGAGACGACTACCGCGAAAGCGGAGACCGTGGCACAGACAGCCAAAGAGGAGCAGAAGGACGAGATAACGCTGCAGTTCTGGGAGATGAACTATGGAAGCGACGACGCCTATTTAGAGACATGCGAAAAACTGATTGCACAGTATGAGAGCGAGAATCCGGGCGTGAACATCGAGGTTACGGTACAGCCGTGGGATAATTATTACCAGCTGTTTTTAACCGCGGTCAGTTCCAATGCGGCGCCGGACGTGGCCAGCGTGGCTCTGGATCTTCCGGATATGTACGCCAGAATGGGCGAGGCTCTGGAACTTAATGACGTAGTGGCGGAGTGGAAACAGGATGGAAACATTGATGACTATGGGGAAGCCACAATGAAATCATTTACTTACGACGGCGATCAGATCGCAGTTCCTTATATGGTGGGATACAGAGGAATCTTTTACCGCAGCGATTATTTAAAGGAGTGTGGGATCGAAAAAGTTCCGGAGACCTGGGATGAGCTGCTGGCGGCGTGTGAGAAGATCAAAGAGGTACGCCCGGATCTGACTCCTCTGGATTTCGCGGGAGTCGATATGGGACTGTGGCACTATTTCATGTGCTTTGCCATGAGTAATGACGCAGGAATCGTGAAGGAGGACGGTACGCCGGGAAGTGCGGATGACAGATATAAGGCGGCCATCGATCTGTTTAAGACATTCAAGGAAAAAGGCTATGTGGCTGATGGTGTCCTGGGACATAAATCGGCGGATGCGGAGAAACTGTATTACAGCGGCAAGTCCGTGTTCTGGTTTACCAGCTTCCCGGCTTCCATCTTTGACTATCCGGAGATTCTGGAAAATACCGAGGTTTACAGCGCATTTAAGGGACCGGACGGAACCGCGGTCAGAACCTCCAGCTTTAGTGACGCTCTGATGGCATTTTCACAGACAAAGCACCCGGAGGAAGCGAAGAAGTTTGTAAAATGGTGGGCAGAGAACTGCAGCGCTTTATATACCGAAGGCGGATGCTGGGCGTATCCGGCGAAGAAATCCTTCTTCAGCGGCGAGACCTTTAACAATAAGGTTGCCCAGGGCGTGTTAAATAAGATCGTGCCGACCGCAGTACCGTGTACCTGGCCGATCGAGAACATTTTCCCGGGATTCTCTCAGGTAAATGGAGAGCAGACGATGAATTACAGCGCACAGGAGGCGCTTAACGGTAAGGTGGATACCGACGAGATCGCCAGAATTCAGGCAGAAAAGATCCAGGAAGCAATCGACATCGCAACAGAAGAGTAGTGACCAGAGAGGTCCGGCTTTTATAAAAGGCCGGACCTTCATTAAAAAAGGAGGGACTGCTGATGGAGAAAAATCGGAGAAGTTTTGGCCTTAAAATGCTGGTCATGCCGACGATCATTCTGTTGCTGGTCAGCTTTTATCCGCTGTTTAACAGCATTTATTTAAGTGTTACCAATACGAATATTTTAAAGAAAGGACAGACGGTCCGGTTTACGGGCGCTGCCAATTTTATCAAGCTGTTTTCGGACAGGACCATGGGGCCGTCCCTGGTGTATTCCCTGGAATATGCGTTTATCTGTGTGGCCGCCAGTTATGTGCTGGGACTCTTTTTGGCCGTTTTGCTGAATCAGAAGATTAAGGGAAGAGCGCTGTTTCGCGGTCTGATTCTGATTCCATGGGCGATACCGACCGTAGTGGCTACGGCGAACTGGCTGTGGATTTTAAATGACCAGTCGGGAATCGTGAACGTGATTCTGCAGAGGCTGCATCTGACGGATGGACCGATTCTGTTCTTTGCGGATCAGAGGATGGCACGGATCACATGCATCGTGGTGGGAACGTGGAAATCGTATCCGTTTATGTGTATGTCGCTGCTGGCCGGGCTCCAGGGCGTTCCGGAGGATGTCTACGAATCGGCCAGGATGGACGGGGCCACGGGAATCAAGACATTTTTCTATATTACACTGCCGATGATCAGGAACGTGAGCATGGTGGTCGTGACTCTGATGTTCATCTGGGGCTTTAACAATTTTGATATTATCTATCTTTTAACACAGGGCGGGCCGCTGGAGGCGACCTTTACGCTTCCGATCTATACATATAATACCGCGTTCTACCGGGGACAGATGGGGTATGCATCCGCCATTTCCATGATGACTCTTGTGATTCTTCTGTTCTTCTGTGCAGTTTACATGAAAATGCAGAAGGGAAAGGATGACGTATGAAAAATAAAAAGGGGATCATCTATGCGCTTCTGATCTTTTTCTGCGTGGCCGCCAATTTACCGGTTCTGTCCATGATTGGAACCGCGCTAAAACCGAGGTCTGAGACGCTGTCAACCGTCTCGCTGTTCACGCTGCATCCCACGCTGGATAATTTTATCCATGTGCTTACCAGGACCTCTTTTGCACAGTCGCTCGTCAACACGATCTTCGTGGCGCTGATCGTGACGGCGCTGTGTGTGGCATTTTCCACGATGGCCGGTTTCGGGCTGTCACGGTGCCGCGGCGTGCTTTTTGACGGGTATACGATGTTTCTCATTATCCTTCAGATGCTGCCGGCCATGCTGATTATGATTCCGCTGTACGTGACTCTCAGCCGGTTTCATCTGGTGGATACCCATTTCAGCCTTATCCTCATCTACACGGCCATCAATCTGCCCTTCGGTATCTGGACCCTGAAAGGGTTTTTTGATGATATTCCGACGGAGCTGGATGAGGCTGCCATGATCGACGGATGCAGCCGCTTTCAGGCGTATTGGAGGATCATCCTCCCGTTTTCCCTGCCTGGAGTGGCGTCGGTGGGAGTGTTTACTCTGATGAATGTGTGGAATGAGTATACGATCGCCAGTATTTTTATCCAGGATAAGAATCTGCGGACGCTGTCAGTGGGAATCCGGCAGTTTATGATGCAGAATACGACAGACTGGGCTTCCATGAGCGCGGCGGCAACCATCGCGGTTCTTCCGGCGTTCGTCATGATTATATTTGCACAGAAGTATTTGGTGGGCGGATTGACTTCCGGTTCCGTGAAAGGATGAGCAGATGAGAGAAAGTGTACTGATTTTGTGCCGCAATGAACGGGAAACGATCCTCTACGCGGCGGAGGAACTAAAACGTTACTTAAGCCTGGCCGGCGTGTCCGCCTGGACATCGGTGCGGGAGACGCACAGCCCGTATATAAAGATACTGGAGCTGGCGGTGACACCGGAGGCGTTTTGGGGAAAGGAAGGGGAGTGTATGGAGAGTTCCCCTCACTCCGTTCGGCGGAATGTAGATGCCTACGCCATCACGGTAACGGATCTCGGGGGATCCATAAAGGGGTCCAATAACCGCAGCGTGCTGCTGGGGGCCTACCGGTATTTAAAAGAGCTGGGCTTTGCATTTCTGAGGCCGGACCGGGAGGGGGAACGGATTCCGGCATCGGTGGGGCCCCACACGGTAAATATCAGGGAGGAGGCTTCCAGCCGGTACCGCGGAATCTGTATTGAGGGCGCCGTGTCATTTGAAAATATTATGCGCTTTGTGACCTGGCTTCCGAAGGCGGGCTTTAACACGTATTTCACACAGTTTAAGATTCCCTATGAGTTTTTCAAGACGTGGTACCTCCATACCAATAATCCGTATTACGAAAAGGAACCGGTTCCCTCGGAAGAAGAGGTGGACGCGTTTGTGAAAGAAATTCTCGTGCCTCATTTAAAGAAGCTGGGGCTGATCTGGCAGGCGGGAGGCCACGGCTTTACGACGGGAGCGGCGGGGCTGCCCGGTACGGGATGGGATCCTATGGTGGAGGAGAAGGTGCCGGAGGAGCGCAGGGAGTATCTGGCGATGATAGACGGGAAGAGGGGGCTGTTTCATGGCGTTCCCCTGAACACCAGCCTGTGCTGCTCCAACCCGCTGGTGAGAGAATTGCTGGTTTGGGAGATCCTTCATTACATTCACGGGAACCCTCGGCTGGACATGGTCCATGTGTGGCTTGCCGATGACGGAAACAACAGCTGTGAATGCGGGGCGTGCGCCGCGAAACGGCCTTCCGACTGGTATATTGAGATTTTAAATCAGGTGGATGAGGTGCTTTCAAAGGAGGGCAGTCCGGTAAAGGTAGTATTTCTGGCATATTACGATCTGTTGTGGCCGCCTGTCAGCGCGAAGCTTCTGAATCCGGAGCGATTTGTGTTTATGTTTGCGCCGATTACCCGGTCCTACCGGACGCCGCTTCCGGTGGAAGAGACGCCGCTTATTCCGCCTTATAAGCGGAATCAATGCAGATTTCCGGTAAACGCGGGGGAAAATATGCATTACTGCAGTGCATGGAAGCAGTTTTTTCCGGGGGACAGCTTTCTGTATGATTATCACTATATGTGGAATCAGTTCCGGGACTGGGGAGATTACGGATCGGCGGAAATCCTGTGGGAGGACCTGGTGAACCTGGAAGAGGCGGGCTTTGACGGATATGTGAGCTGTCAGCAGACCAGGGTATTTGCGCCTACGGGCTTTGGAATGTATGTGATGGCTGAAACGCTCTGGAACAGGAGCTGTACCTTTGAAATGCTGGAGCAGAAGTATTTCCGCATGGTCTACGGTGATCAGGCGGAGGCGGTGCTTTCCTACTGTAAGGAGCTCTCTTCACTGTCTTATATGGAGCAGCCGGAGAACGATGATCCGGGAGTGTGCGCGGAGGCTGTGGAAAAGCTGAAAGCGGCGGCCGATTTAATCAGAACTTACCGGCCTCTTTTTGAGAAGAATTTTGGGGATGAGAAGATACAGGACCGGATGGCCTGGAAATATCTGCTATATTCCGGCAGAGCTGCCGAAATGTACATAAATATGCTAAAATACAGGAGACTGGGAGCAGAGGATTGGGTTTCGGAGGAATACCGGAAGCTGAAAGAGTATCTGTGCAGGACGGAGGAAGAATGGCAGGAAGGCTTTGACGTCTACTGGTTTGTGAAGGACAGAGATAAAAAGTTCCTGCCCTCTGATACGTAAGAAAAGGGAGGGATCGTGCTTGGGGGATAGGAGAAAGCGAATTCCCGCGCTTCTCAGAAGAATTGGCTTGAAGAGAAGGCTGTTTATCGGTTTTGTGATCGTTTCACTTCTGCCGATGGCGGTGCTGGGGGTCATCATGGGCGTCAGGCTTTACCATACGATTATGGACAATTACGAGGAACAGTCCATACAGGCGCTGGGGACGATCCAGTACCGGATCGGAATCGTGACCGGAGCCAGGGAGGAGAGAATCAATGCGTTTGCCTCCGATGCCGATGTAGTCAAGAGCGTGCGCAAGCTGAATATGGATATCAGCCTTCTCGACCGGACTGCGCTGACGAGAGATCTGCAGGGCAAGCTGCTGGCCGAATTAAGCCAGATTAAGGGTGGTGTGCGCGCGGAAATCCTGGACCGGAACGGGGAGTACGTTACAGGGATTTTCGACGACCGCTACACGGCGCTCTCCGGCGAGGCGAGAGCCCGGGCGAAGGAGAGTCCAAAACGGCTGCATCTGTGGCACGGAACGGAGCAGGAGGGGGAAGAGATTATCGTTTTCTCCAGGCAGATTATTAATTATTTCAATGGAAGGACCACGGGATGGGTGCTTCTCTATGTGGGGACGGATGAACTGAAGGAAGAGATGAAGACGGTGCAGACCGATGCGGTTATCGCCGTTTACGATGAGGATGGCGGTCTGATCTGTTCCGGAGCGGGAAATGGGAGTATTGCCGATATTGCGGATGGAGATTTAAATGAGGCTGGATTCCGGGTATCGGGCTACCGGGATTCCGAGGATATGTGGAAGGCAGACTGGAAGCTGGAATCGGGCAGGTATCAGGTGCTTTTCCAGAATATGGCCGGTACCGGATGGGAGATTGCCATTTTTAAGGATTACCATGAACTGGTCCGGTCATTTGCCGGAATCGGGATTCTGGCTGCCGTTATCTGTCTGGTGAGCATCGGCATCATTATCTGCCTGTCGCTTTTGATCACCAGGACCGTGGCGGAACCGGTACAGAATATCGCGGAGAGCATGAAGATCTTCAGCCAGGGAAACCTAAGCGTCAGGGTGACGGATGACGCGGCGGATGAGATCGGGATGCTGGGAAATGAATTCAATTCCATGAGCAATAACATCGAGCGTCTGACTCACGAGGTATATGAGGCCCGCATCAAGGAGAAGGAGGCGGGCCTAAGAGCCCTCGAGGCGCAGATCAATCCCCATTTCCTGTACAATACCCTCGATATGATTAACTGGATGTCATACCGCTCATCCAATCAGGATATCTGTAAGATTGTGAAGTCACTTTCCGACTTTTTTAAGCTGAGCTTAAACCATGGGAAGGAGCTTTACACAGTGGGTGACGAGGTTCGCCACATACAGAGCTATGTCACCATTGAACAGTATAAGAAGGCGGAAATTGATTTTGAGATTCATGTGGACGAGGAATTGAAGCCGTGCATCTGCCCGAAGCTGATCGTACAGCCGCTGGTGGAAAACGCCATCCTTCACGGGATCGAGCCGAAACGGGGGCCGGGAACGATCATCATTTCCTTTGTCCGCCGGGAAAATGACATCGTGATCACGGTGGAAGACGACGGCGTGGGGCTGTGCGGGAAGCAGAGAGAAGGCGCCCGATATCACCACGGCGGATATGGGCTGCAGAATATCAATGAACGGCTCACCATGCTTTACGGAAAGAAGTATCATGTGACTGTGGAAGAGAGAATGGGAGGCGGCGTGATTTCCAGTGTCGTCATTCCCCTGATCGGATTGGAAGGTTTGGACGATGTATCTGATGATTGTAGAGGATGAAAAATTTATTCGTGACGGTATTCTGTATCTCTTGTCCGAGGTACCGGGCATTACGGAAATCGACACGGCCTGTGACGGGGAGGATGCCTGGAGTATGATAACGGATGCAAGGCGGTTTCCCGATATCGTTCTGACTGATATCCGTATGCCTGGTATGGATGGGCTGGAGCTGAGCGATAAGATCCGGGAGCATTCCGCCGCCTCCAAGATCATATTTATCAGCGGATATGAGGATTTTGCCTATGCGAAAAAGGCCATTTCCCTTGGAGCCAGCGGGTATGTGACGAAGCCGGTCGCCCAGGATGAGCTGCTGGAGCTGATTAACCGCGTAATGATACAGATCAGAAAGGAAGAGCAGTTCGACAGGCAGCAGGAGATATCGTGTTTTCATGAGAAGCAGTCGGATGCGCTGCTGGGAGATATCTTAAGCCAGATAAGGGATAACCCGGGCGGCGTGTCCTTGAAGGCGCTGTCGGAGAGCTGGGGCGTGTCCCTATCCTATATCAGCATTCTATTCAAGGATAAGACCGGCCATAACTTTAAGGATTATCTGCTGGACTGCAGAATGAAGCGGGCGAAGGAGCTTTTGGCGGCGGGAAGCCAGGCGGCTGAGATCTGCGAGAACTTAGGATACAGCGATTACGATTATTTCAGCAAAAGCTATAAGAAGTATTATGGCGAGTCGCCGGCGGAATACCGGAGAAGGATTCATTTATAGGTTACGTTTTCCGTGCCTCTGCGAAGATAACCGCAGGGGCATTTAAACTTGCAACAGACAGACATGTTGTGCTATAATGGGGAAAGCTAAATACATTGGAGGTATTACAACATGAAAAAGATTATTTTGACGGGGGACCGGCCAACGGGTAAACTTCATATCGGCCATTATGTGGGCTCCTTAAAACGCAGGGTGGAGCTGCAGAATTCCGGTGAGTTTGATGAGATATTTATCATGATCGCCGACGCGCAGGCTTTGACTGATAATGCGGACAACCCGGAGAAGGTGCGTCAGAATATTATTGAGGTGGCTCTGGATTATCTGTCCTGCGGCCTTGACCCTGCAAAATCGACTCTGTTTATCCAGTCACAGATTCCGGAACTGACGGAGCTGTCCTTTTATTATATGAATCTGGTTACCGTTGCCAGGCTTCAGAGAAACCCGACTGTGAAGTCGGAGATCGCCATGAGGAATTTTGAAGCCAGCATCCCGGTAGGCTTTTTTACGTATCCCATCAGCCAGGCCGCGGATATCACGGCATTTAAAGCGACTACCGTGCCGGTAGGCGAGGACCAGGAGCCGATGATCGAACAGACGAGAGAGATCGTCAGAAAGTTTAACTCTGTCTATGGGGACGCTCTGGTGGAGCCGGAGATTCTGCTTCCTGACAACCAGGCCTGCTTAAGACTTCCGGGAACCGACGGAAAGGCGAAGATGAGCAAGTCACTGGGCAACTGCATCTATTTATCCGATACCGAGGCCGATGTGAAGAAGAAGGTCATGAGCATGTATACCGATCCGAACCACATTCAGGTTTCCGATCCGGGACAGATCGAGGGCAATACGGTCTTTACGTATCTGGATGCTTTCTGTAAGGCAGATGCGTTTGAGAAGTATCTTCCGGATTACAAGAATCTGGATGAGCTGAAGGATCACTACAAACGCGGCGGACTGGGCGACGTAAAGGTGAAGAAGTTCTTAAACAGCGTTCTTCAGGAGGAGCTGGCCCCGATCCGTGCCAGAAGAAAAGAGTACGAGGCCAACATTCCTTATGTCTATCAGATCTTAAAGGAAGGCAGCGAGAAGGCGGAGCGTGTGGCGGCGGATACGCTGGCCGGCGTGAAAAGGGCCATGAAGATCAACTATTTTGATGATATGGAACTGATTGCCGCACAGGCGGAGAAGTATAAGAATCAGGAGTCATAATGTGGGAAGAAGTTCAACCGTTTTATAAAATGCGGCAGCGTTTTTATAAGGCGGTTGAATTATTTTAGGAGAGAAAGGAAGTAAAACAATGAAAAATGTGATATCGCTTCGTGAGGTAGTGGACTGTGATGCGTTTTTGAAGGAAAAGTGCTTAAATTTCAGGATTCATCTGCGGGATGCGTGCGGAAAACAGTCCTGTTGGATTGAGCCTTTGAGTGAGTGCGGATGTGACGGCCAGTACGAGGAGCTGTATGCGGCTTTGGAGGAATTCTTTGGAAAACTGCGTTACAAGCTGGAGTACAGCGACGATAAGCTTAATTTCTGGCTTTCCAATGAATAGGAGCAGCAGGCCATGAAATCGCGTTATAAAGGAATTGTGTTTATCGTATGCTCGGCGTTCTGCTTCGCGCTGATGAATCTGTTTGTCAGGCTGTCGGGAGATCTGCCGTCTATTCAGAAAAGCTTTTTCCGGAATCTGGTGGCATTTTTCTTTGCACTCATTCTGATGAAACGGGATCACGTGGGCTTTTCCGGTAAGAAGGAGAATCTGTGGCAGCTGATTCTGCGTTCCACGTTCGGTACCATCGGAATTCTCTGTAATTTTTATGCGGTGGATCATCTGGTGCTGGCAGACGCCTCCATGCTTAATAAGATGTCGCCGTTTTTTGCGATTCTGTTCAGCTTTCTGATTTTAAAGGAAAAGGTAAAGCCGGCTCAGGCAGTGATCGTGGCGGGCGCATTTGCCGGAAGCCTCTTTATCATCAAGCCGTCTCCTCTCAACATGGAGCTTGTACCGGCTCTGATCGGGCTGCTGGGAGGCATGAGTGCGGGAGCCGCCTATACCTTTGTGCGGTCGCTGGGGATCCGTGGGGAGAAGGGGCCGTTTATCGTCTGTTTCTTCTCCGGATTCTCCTGTCTGGTGACACTTCCCTACCTTCTGGTGCGGTTCCATGGGATGACGTGGGCACAGCTGGGATTTCTGCTGCTGGCAGGCCTTGCGGCGGCGGGCGGCCAGTTTGCGATCACCGCGGCGTACTGTCATGCCCCGGCCAGGGAGATCTCGGTCTACGATTATTCCCAGATCATCTTTTCCGCCGTACTGGGCTTTGTCATATTCGGCCAGGTACCGGACCGGTTCAGCGTGCTGGGGTATGTGATGATCTGCGCGATGGCGGTGGTGATGTTTCTTTATAACAACAGACGGACGCAGGCGGAGTGAGGGAATGGAAGAGAGGCTAGTACAGCGTTGCAGTAACTGGATCTGTGCTCACTGACCGAATATCCCAGTTGAAACAGCCTAACGCCAGCGAACCATGAAGATAGATCCCGGTTAAATTCGTGGATAAGATATTGATGCAGGCTGCTTTGAGCTGCTCCAGTATTTTTCTACATGCATTTCCATAGTGAATAATCCCTGTTTCTTTTATAATTGATATGTTTTGGGTGACTTTTTCTTATACTGTAAGGCGGAAAGCGGAGGCTGTATTTTATGAAAAAAGTTAAGATAACCGTGACAGAGAGTAAATGCCGCAGCGGACACTGTAAAATAGGAGAGGAATATATCGTTGAGGAGCTGTGCCCGCCAATGTGCCATGAGCTTTGGAATATCCTTTATCCCTATGTGTTCGCACTGCAGAATGGGGCGGAATTGGATTATGGTGCTGTTCAGGCAAGGCAATTCGATGTGAAGTGTCCGGATGGCGGAAGAGTGTGCGTTCATGGAGAGGTAGTGGAGTAAGGCTGTGTAGGTAGCTCATCATTGATTTTTTACAATAGAAAATATATCCAAATTTCAGTATGATAAAATGATAATAATAATCAATACTGATTATTGACTTTCCCAATCCCTGGATGCTATAATGTTCCTATAAGTTAGATGCAACTAACTTATAATTTCCCTATAAATGAACCATATTAATTATGGATAAATTGGCAGAAAGGAGACATAAAAATTATGTCATTAATTGGAAAAGAAATCGGAGAGTTTAAAGTACAGAGTTTTGTAAATAATGAATTTAAAGAGGTAACGAAGGAGGATGTGCTGGGAAAATGGGCTGTATTTTTCTTCTATCCTGCGGACTTTACCTTTGTGTGCCCGACGGAGCTTGAGGATCTGGCGGACAAGTATGAGGACTTCAAGAAGATCGGATGCGAGATTTACAGCGTCTCCTGCGATACTCATTTCGTGCATAAGGCATGGCATGACGTATCGAAGACCATTAAGAAGATTCAGTATCCGATGCTGGCGGATCCGACCGGCACACTGGCCCGCGACTTTGATGTGATGATCGAAGCGGATGGTCTGGCGGAGCGCGGTTCCTTTATTGTCAATCCGGAAGGCAGGATTGTGGCCTATGAAGTGATCGCCGGAAATGTGGGCAGAAATGCCGATGAGCTCTTCCGCAGAGTACAGGCTTCCCAGTTCGTGGCGGAGCATGGCGACGAGGTTTGCCCGGCTAAATGGAAACCGGGTGCTGAGACGTTAAAGCCAAGCCTGAACCTGGTTGGGCTTCTGTAATATGACTGGGCAGTATGACGTCATCGTCGTGGGAGCGGGGCCGGCCGGATTATCGGCCGCCCTCTACGCGGCGAGGGCAAAATACCGGGTCCTCGTCCTGGAAAAGGAGAAAATGGGAGGACAGATTACCATTACATCGGAGATCGTCAATTATCCCGGCGTGGAGAAGACGAACGGCACCGAGCTGACGGAACAGATGAGAAGACAGGCGGAAGCCTTTGGCGCGGAATTTGCCATGGCGGAGGTTAAGGGGATCGATCTGGCCGGGGAGATCAAGACGGTGAAGACCGACAAGGGAGAGTACCAGGCTCCCGGCATCGTTCTGGCGGTGGGAGCCAATCCCAGAAAGCTGGGCTTTGCGGGCGAACGGGAATATCAGGGGCGCGGCGTTGCCTACTGTGCTACCTGTGACGGTGAATTTTTCACAGGAATGGATGTCTTCGTCATCGGCGGCGGATTTGCGGCGGCGGAAGAGGCTGTATTCCTGACAAAGTACGCGAGAAAGGTTACGATCATCGTCCGTGAGGAGGATTTCACCTGTGCGAAGGCCGTAGCGGACAAGGCGAAAAATCATGAGAAGATCGAGGTACACAACGAAACGGAGATTTTAGAGGCGGCTGGAGACGGACTGCTTCGGCGCGCTCGTTTTAAGGACAACGCATCCGGGAAGGAGTGGAGCTACGAAGCACCGGAAGGAACCTCCTTCGGGATTTTTGTATTTGCCGGATACGTCCCGGATACGAAATGGCTGAAGGGTCTGGTGGAGCTGGATGGACAGGGCTATATCATCACCGACCGGGACCAGAAGACGAGTGTGGATGGCGTCTACGCGGCCGGGGATGTCTGCGTAAAGAATTTGCGTCAGGTGGTGACCGCTGTCTCGGATGGAGCCGTGGCTGCGACTTCCCTGGAACGGTACGTTTCGGAGACATACGAAAAACCGGAGCTGGCCGGATGGAAAGCGGATATAGAAGAAAAGCGGACAAAGAATGTGGAACACGCCTCTGTTTCTGACTTAAACGACGGTGTATTGATTACCGGGGAGATGAAATCCCAGCTTGCGGACTTATTTTCCGGGCTTCAGAATAGAATAGTCGTTGAGGGTGTCCTCGACGGCAGTCCCATGGCGGATGAAATGGAGCAGTTTCTTGAAGAACTCGGCGATATTTCGGATATGGTGGAATGCAGATCCCGCCGTGAATCGGATAAGGGCAAAGAGGATGAAGAGTATCCGGTGCTCCGCATCTTAAAGGAGAACGGAGATGAGACCGGGATTCGCTTCTATGCGGTTCCGGGCGGCCATGAGTTCAATTCTTTTGTTCTCGCAATCTATAACGCGGCCGGGCCGGGGCAGCCGATTACGGACGAAGAGAGAACCCGGATCGGGAAGCTGAAGGGACCAGTGAATATAAAGATTGCGGTCTCTCTGTCCTGTACCATGTGTCCGGCCACGGTTATAGCGGCGGGCAGAATCGCCGCGGAACATGATGGTGTGGAGGCGTGGGCCTTCGATCTGGCCCATTATCCGGAGATGAAAGAAAAGTATCAGATTATGAGTGTGCCGTGTACGATCATCAATGACAGGAAGGTGGTATTCGGCAGAAAAACAGTGGATGATCTGCTGACGGTTCTGGAGGAATCCTAAAAGGAACGGGCAGATGAAAGGAGAATGAATATGGACTATCTGGAAATAGAAAAGGTTATCGGACGGGAAATCATTGACTCAAGGGGAAATCCGACCGTGGAGGCAGAGGTATGGCTCGCTGACGGAACCATCGGAAGAGGCGCGGCGCCGAGCGGTGCATCTACCGGTGAATTTGAGGCTCTGGAGCTGAGAGATAAAGATAAGAAACGTTTTGGCGGAAAAGGCGTCAGGAAGGCTGTCGAAAATATCAATACGGTCATATCCGGTGTCCTGACAGGCATGGATGCGTCGGATATTTACGCGGTCGATCACGCCATGATCCAGGCGGACGGAACGAAGGACAAATCAAAGCTGGGCGCCAACAGCATTCTGGCGGTCTCCATCGCCTGCGCGCGGGCCGCGTCCATATCCATGGGAATCCCGTTATACCGTTTTCTGGGCGGAATCTCAGGAAACAGGCTTCCTGTGCCGATGATGAATATCTTAAACGGCGGCGCTCATGCGGCGAATACCGTTGATGTACAGGAATTCATGATTATGCCGGTCGGCGCTCCCACATTCCGTGAGGGACTCCGCTGGTGTACCGAGGTATTCCACTGTCTGGCGTCTATTTTAAAAGAGAAAGGCCTGGCTACCTCTGTCGGTGACGAGGGTGGCTTCGCTCCGGACTTAGGAAGCGACGAGGAAGCCATCGAGCTGATCTTAGAGGCGGTAAAACGCGCCGGATATGAACCGGGACACGATTTCGTTCTGGCTATGGATGCGGCTTCCAGTGAGTGGAAGAGCGGAAAAAAGGGCGAGTACCTGCTTCCGAAATGCAAGAAGCATTTTACTTCGGAGGAACTGATCGGACACTGGAAACAGCTCTGTGAGAAGTACCCGATCTGGTCCATCGAGGACGCTCTCGACGAGGAGGACTGGGAAGGCTGGAAGAAGCTGACGGCCTCTCTGGGCAGCAAAGTACAGCTGGTCGGCGACGACCTCTTCGTAACCAATACAGAGAGACTGAAGAAGGGAATCGATTCCGGATGCGGCAATTCCATTCTGATCAAGTTAAATCAGATCGGCTCCGTGTCGGAGACGTTAGAGGCTATCAAGATGGCTCATAAGGCCGGATATACGGCGATCGCTTCCCATCGTTCGGGTGAGACGGAGGACACGACCATTGCAGACCTTGCGGTGGCTCTTAATACGTGCCAGATTAAGACAGGCGCGCCCAGCAGAAGTGAGCGTGTGGCGAAGTATAACCAGCTTCTCAGAATTGAGGAAGAGCTGGGCGAGACGGCTGTTTACCCTGGAAGAAATGCATTCTGCATCAAACGGTAAAATGCGGCCAGTAAATTAAGAAAATAAAGAGAACGGCTGACAGAAGACATCTCCTGGTTCCTATAAAACGGAATGGAAGAGGCGGCTTCTGCCTGCCGTTCTTTTTATGGATCGTCCTGATGAATGCGGCTGAGTGAAGGCTGCATCTGCATTTCAATGTGACATTTGCCGCAGACTATGGTAAAATAAAAGGAAAATTGGTTGAAATACAGAAGTTGGAGGCACTATGGTCTGGATTTATCGCGCTTTTTTTGAACCGGGGACAGGGGGCAACAAGAGAGAGACTGAGCATGAGCAGGGACTTTTGCTCCTGCGGAGAGCCTTAAGGGAGCAGTATGGGATTGACTGTGGAGATGGCCGGAAGCCGGATCTGATTGAGGGAGCACACGGAAAGCCATACTTAAGGGAGTATCCGCAGATTCAGTTCAATATCAGCCACTGTATGGGACTGGCCGTGCTTGCCGTCGGGGATTGCTCCGTGGGAATCGACGTGGAATATGTGCGGCCGTACCGGGAGCCGCTTTTAAAGAGAGTGCTTTCTGAGGCGGAGCTCCGACAGATGGAGGCAGCGGGAGAAGCCGGGCGGGAGGAGCTGTTCTTCCGGTTCTGGACTCTGAAGGAGAGCTGCGTGAAAGCGATGGGATGCGGTATTACTGTGCCTCTGCAGGACATTTCCTTTCAAATTGGTGATGACGGGGGAATTACATGTGAAAAGACCGGTTGGAAGTTCCATCAGTGGATTCTGACAGGGGGGTATGTGTTATCGGCCTGTGTATCGGGGGAAGGGGAAATTCGTCTGGCAGAACAGGAGGAACGGCCTTGAACGGTGAGAAAAAGGACTTGCGTTACAGCAGAACGGACAGGCTCCTGCAGGAGGCATTTTTAGAGCTTTTAAAGGTCAAATCCGTCGACCGGATTACGATCAGGGATTTGACGGAACGGGCGGGGATCAACCGCTGTACGTTCTACCACCATTACCAGGATATCTATGATCTGCTGGAACAGATCGAGGATGGGGTCATGGAGCACGTGCTGGAAATGATGCGGGGCTTCCATCCGAACCGGGAAGAGGATGTCAGCCGCCGTTATTTTGAGTGTTTCTGTCAGTATATCTATGAAAACCGGACCGTATACTGCGTGCTGACCAATGGCCAGGAAAGCCGGTTCATCAAAAAGCTCCTGAGGATGATCTCGGAATACATGGCGGGATTATCCGGGAAGGAGAATGACGGCGACAAGCTGAGCCGTGAGTACGCGGTTGCCTATTCCATCGGAGGTGTGGTGGGCGTCCTGCATAAGTGGATGAAAGAGGATTTTGAAAGCCCTCCCGAGGTGGTGGCCGGATTTATCAGCAGCGTATTTCTAAATGGGATGAAGGATATTCTGTGAGAATAGTAATAGAAGTCAGGAAAGAAGCGGTTTCGGGTATGATACTCCCGAAACCGCTTCTTTCAAGTATCTGCATTCACTCATACGCTGCAGAAGCGTTTGCCTTTTGTGACACGGCGTAATGTTCGATATAGTGCAGTGCGTCTCCTACCGTTGTAATCTCGAGTAAATCACTGATGTCCATCTCAATCTGAAAGTGCTCTTCGATGTCTCCGATCATCGCTATAAAATCCAGAGAGTCAAATTCTAAGTCTTCAACGAAGCGGGAATCTCTGGTGATGGATTCCGGGCTGACATCCACATACTGGGTGACGAGTTCCTTTAACTGCTTATACATATTCATTCCTCCCTGATTCGCCGCCGGAAACTGTCCGATGGTTTGAATTTGAGTCCAAGTTTAAGCAGATTTCCTTCAAATATCAAGCAACAGATTGGAAAAACTGTTGCTTAAACAACAGATTTGGGAAAGTGTTGCATATTGTCTCCTCAGAAAATGATCCTGACTTAGAGTAAAGAGTCTGACGAGCCGGACTCTCGCGCTGGAGCGCAGCTGCTTCAGCTGCCATACTTCCTTAGCGCGGAGCACTTTACTATTACACAAAAAAGGGAACCGTCTGTTCCGGTTCCCCTGTGTTTTATTCCTGTTGACTGAGTACCTCTGCGTTGATGCCCATAATTTTCAAATATCCGTCTTCCGCTAAGGAAAAGAAGAGACCGGGCGATCCGGATTCGCTGCCTACGAAGATGCCAGCCTGTGACGGTGTCAGACGATCGGGATCGACACCGGCGACCGCCTGAAGCATGGCGTCTGTAAAAATGTCGTCCTTCTGGGCCTTCAGACCGGCGGCATCTGCTACATCCAACCCCTCCGTGGTTGCTTCTGGCGGCACGTAAACGGGATAGGCGCAGAGCGGAGCCAGCGCTTCTATCTCGCGCTCCGGGAAAATATGTTAAATCGATTCGGCAAAGCCTATATAGCTCGCTGCTTCCAAGGCACCGGCAAGTCGACCG
>OJKJ01000348.1_pt1 | contig 28195 bp, 19 predicted proteins | sample 1596491 | NCBI WGS metagenome assembly OJKJ01 (sample SAMEA4350160, study PRJEB24818) | metagenome | biome: human; feature: gut; material: faeces | place: Denmark | collected 2013-09 | reverse complement strand
ATAATGATGTAACCCCCCAATACATTATATAGTTTTTGCTACACCCCATAAGAAACGAAATACCTTCTCCTTGAAGACGACCAGCTCCCCCGGCTGGTCGTTTTCGTTGAATGCAATGGGCAGTTGGCGGCAAATTTTCCGCCGGTTAGTCGTCTCTATCAATTTTGCATAAAATATATTTTCATATCTTCAAAAGTTTGTGCACACTTTTTTCATACCCTGTGCTATTATAATAGACGTAACCCCCCCAATACATTATATAGTTTTTGCTACACCCCATAAGAAACGAAATACCTTCTCCTTGAAAAATGACCAGCTCCCCCGGCTGGTCATTTTTCTTTGTCCTCACGATCATCTCCCGGCCGTTTCGGCCAACAGCGCTTCAAACTCCGCCAGAGGCATGGGCCTGGCAAACACATATCCCTGCACGATATCGCAGCCCGCCCCGCGCAGAAATTCCACGCTCTCCGTCTCCTCCACGCCCTCGGCGATCACCCGGATCTTCAATTCCCGCGCCATATTGATAATATTGCGCACCACGATCCGCTCGCGGACCTTGTCCACGCTCCGCTGGAAAAACAGGATGTCCAGCTTCAGCACCCGGATCGGAAGATTCTTCAACAGGTTCAGGGAAGAGTAGCCGGAGCCGAAGTCGTCCAGGGAGCAGGTGAATCCGCGCGCCTGCAGTTCGCAGACCAGCTGGCAGAGCAGTTCCTCGCCGCCCAGGGCCAGGCTCTCCGTGACCTCCAGCTCCATCAAGCCGTCCGGGATCCCGTACTTTTCCTTAACCCGGACGTAATAATCCACAAAGTCCTCCCGCAAAAGTCCGGCGCGGGAGACATTGACCGCCAGATTGATCTGCTTCCCGCCTCCGTCCAGATACCGGCGGTACCAACTGCACGCCTGTTCAAACATATACCGGTCCAGCTGCACGATGAGCCCACTCTTCTCAAATACCGGGATAAACTGGCCCGGCGGAATCATCCCCTTTTGGGGATGGATCCAGCGGCAGAGCACCTCCGCGCCCGTCAGGCGGTCGCCGTGCTGAATGTCGAACTTGGGTTGGAAATAGGGCTGAAACTGGCCTTCGGACAACGCCTGCTGCCCCTGGGCCTCCATCGACGCCTCCTGCTGGAAACGCTGCCTTAAGGTTTCATTGAAGAAGGCGCAGCGGCTTCCAGACTCCCCCTTGATGGACTTCTGCGCCATGTTGGCCCGGTTGACCATCTCGTTCACCGTAAGCCCCGAATCCGACGGATCGGGACAATAAAATCCCATACACAGCTCGATATAGGAACGGCTGGCCGTCTCACTCTCCTCCTGATGGAACTCCCTCACCACCTGGCCGAACCACTCCGTCAGCTCCTCCCGCTGCCCATACCACCGCAGTCCCACGAAGTTGTCCGCCATCAGCCGGCAGAACATCCCGTCCGGCTGCTCCAATCGCTCAAACAGGCGGTACATCCGGCGCAGCATATCATCCCCCGCCGCATAACCCAGAGCGTCGTTGTAGTATTTAAACTTTTTCAGGTCACAATACCAGACCGCCAGCCGGCCGTCCTGTCTCCGGATCAGCTCCGCCTCCATCAGAAACTGATTGTAGTTCCTCCCGCCGGTCAGACTATCCTCGTAGGCCAGCCGCTCGACCACCGCCCGATTCCGGTTCATCATCCGGCGCTGCCGCCAAAGCAGCAGCGAAAACAGGCTGCATGCCGCCACGATGATCAGCATTGCGCCCACCGAGGTCACCACATACCGCTGGTTCAGGGCCGCCATGGGAATGGAACAGAGCACAAACCAATCCTCCACCCCCGACGGCTCCAACACCGCCAGCATCCCAGTGTTCCCGGCCTTATAGTTGAAATGGACGCTGGAATTTTGCTCCAGCGCTTCCTCCACGGCCGCCCGCTCCATCTCGCTCAAACCCGCCAGCCCGGCCAGCTCCTGCGGCTGTCCGCCATCCGCCGAAGCGGTCCCTGAACTCATAATCAGCGTTCCCCGGCTGCTGTACAGATTGGTGTACCCCGAATCGTTTAACAGGGGCGCTTCGATAATCGCGCGCACCACATCCGCGCCGTTCACCGCGCAGAGCACGCCCACAATAGCCTCCTCCCCGTTTCGGATTGGCACGGCATAGTAATTGATATATTCCCCTTCGCGGTAGGGATCCGGCATCGGTTGGGAAATCGTGTCCCGCCCGGCCAGGGCCTTACGGAAAAATTCCTCCTCCGATATGTCGATGCCCGGATACCGTTTTCCGCCCAGCTCCATCAGCTCCAGTTCCCCTTTGGGGTTGGCCAGGCCCATGCGGATAAACGCATTTCCCTCGTTTACCTCCCCCACCAGGCGGATCAGCTGTTCCGGGTCCATGATATCTTTCCGGCCCACAAAAACCGCAACGCCGTGCAGGGTCTGGAAATCGCCTTCCACCTGCTTGACCAGCGCCGTCTCATGCTGGAACGCCGCGTTGTCCAGAAGCACCAGATTTTCTTTTGTGTATTGCCGTCCCATATTGGTGAGAAACAGGATGCTGCCCAGCACAAAACACAGGCACAGCCCCACTGCGGCCGCATTCCACCGCTTGTACGCCCGGATCCGTTCTCCCTCCCAAACCTTTGTATCGCCCATTCACTCTTCCCCAAACTTTTCCAGTTTTCAGCCGCCTGGCCGCTCTTCTTATGCCTCCTGCAGCAATTTAAAGCGGTTTACCAGCTGATTGAGCAGCTGTGCCTGGGAGGACAGCTCCTCGCTGGAGGCGGCGCTCTCCTCCGCAGTGGCGGAATTCGTCTGGATCACGCCGGAAATCATCTCCACGCTCTCCGTAATCTGCCGGATTGCATCCGACTGTTTCAGCGACGCCTCCGTGATGTGGTCCAAAAGCTCCGCCACATGGTCGATGCCGTCCACCACCTCGGACAGCGCCTTGGCCGTCTGATGGGCCGTCCGCGTGCCCTTCTCAACCGCTTTCAGGGAGCTCTCGATCAATGCCGCCGTATCCTTGGAAGCGGCCGCGGACTTGTTGGCCAGGCTGCGGATCTCATTTGCCACCACGGAGAAACCCTTGCCTCCCGCTCCCGCCCGGGCGGCCTCCACTGCGGCGTTCAGCGAAAGAATGTTGGTCTGCAGCGCGATGTCCTCGATGCTCTTGATGATTTTCCGGATTTCACCGGAACTCTTGCTGATATCCCCCATCGCGGTCAGCATCTCGTGCATGCACTGTCCGCTGGCATCCGCGCTCGCTTTTACACGCTGTGTTTTCTCGCCTGCCGTCTGCGCGCTCTGGGCGTTCCGGTACACCTGGCCGGAAATTTCGTTGATAGTTCCGGAGAGTTCCTCGATGGAGGCCGCCTGTTCGGTGGCTCCCTGCGCCATGGACTGGGCTCCCACGGATACCTGTTCGGAACCGGCCGCCACCTCGTCGGCGGACTGGTTGATCTGAAACATCGTTCTGCTCAGGCGCTGGTTGATCTCCCTCATGGACAGCAGAATCTGCTCAAGCTCCCCCACATAGCGCTCTCTCTGGCTGGCGTGCACTGCAAAATTCCCCTGGGCCATCTCTCCCAGCACGTGAGTTTCATCCGCAATCACATCCGACAGCGTGGACGCCATGCTGCGCATATTCCCGGCCAGACTCCCCAGCTCATCCTTTGACCGGTACCGGATCTGCACCTCGGAAAACGCTCCCCTGGCGATATCGTGGGCCGCCTTCTCCAACTCCTGAACCGGCAGCGTGATCCCCCGGGTTATGTAGATGCCAAAGACCAGGCTGACCGTCAAACTCACAATCCCCAGAATCACCAGCCGGCCGATGGCTCCGGCCTGCTGTTCCCGCAAACCTCCGACCAGGGCTTCCCCCCTGGCGTTTCCGTTCTCCTGAAGGCTGTTCAACTCCATCTGCGCCTCTTTGATGACCAGAATATTGTTCTTTTCCATATAATCGGCCGCCTCGGCGTTCCGGTTCTCGGAGGCCAGGGCCAGCACGTGCTCCCTCATGGGCTTCAGTTTCGTGAAAGCGGCGTCCAGACGGTCCACAATCTGCTGGTCGCCTAAAAAATGCTCCCGGATCACCGGCAGCTGCTTCTCTATGATAAGGGCAGACTCCTTCGCCTTTGCGATGGCCTCCGCCACAATCTCCGGATCGGAATTACAAATCGCCCTGTAAACAGACTTCTGCATCTGTTCAAAATTCGCGTTGACAATACCCGCGCTGTTGTTTACAATAAACGGCCCCCCGTAGAAGGTCTCGATCTGCCGGCCCATTCCCATCAGATCGCCAATACTCACAATGTACCCCGCTATCAGCAGTACGAAGATCAGCGCATATGAAATGAACAGCTTTTTTGCCACCTTAAAATTTTTCATGGTCACCCGAACCTCCGCTTTCGATTATTGACGTTTTTTGTAGGCATCCGCCCTTAATTATACCTGACCCCCCTTGATTTTACAAGCTTTGCCAGGGCTTTTTCCAACCTTTTACATCTATTCCCCGCGTTCCGGCCCGGCTGTGTCAAATTACGTTGTTCTTTATCGGAAATCATGATAAAATATAAGGATCAGATGATCAAATTTAAGGAGGCAGCCATGATTTTATTTCCGATGCTTTTGTTTCTGAATGGTTTATCGGAATACCTGCTGAACCGGATGATGGCCGCCATGGGTGTCCCGGATCCGGCACACAGGGGTTATCACATGCTGTGCGCCGTCCTGCGCATTGTCTGGATCTTTTTGGGAGCCATTCTGTTGATTCCTCTGCCGGTCCTGCTGATTGGCCTGTTGTTCCTTCTGTTTCTCAACGTACTGCCTTACCCGAACCGGCGTCTGATGATGAATCATTTCACCATGGTCATTTATCTGATCTACACCTCCCTGTTGATGACCGTCATCGGAACTGCCGGGCTTTTAAAATTTGATATGGCCCGCATAGCGTCGAATACGGAGCTGCGGCTTATTGTCATGAACACGACGTTCGCGTTCTTTAATGTGGCGTGTCTGTTCCTGCTCCACTCCCACCCCGAATTTCTGTGGAAACAAGACTACGACAAATCCAAGGTAGTGATCTATACCCGCTTCCTCTTTGTCTGCTCCGCCTACCACATTCTGGATTCCATCATCCTGACCCTTTACCCGGCCGGCCGGATCTCCTACCTGCTTCTGGTCAGCGGAGACGTCCTGATCTTCTTTTTGATGTTCAACTTCCTGAATTACAACTATGTGTTTGCCAAAAGCGAGGAGCTTCGGCGGCAGTATGAAGAGAGCGAGGTTCTGATCGCCCAGCGGTATTTTGAAAAAGAATCCCTGAAAAAAATAAGCGAAGTCGATTCCCTCACAAACGCGTACAACCGGCGCGAAATCTGCTCCATCATGGCCGGTCACATCCAAAACGGACTCCGGCTGATCTGCGTCTTCATTGACTTAGACGGCCTCAAGCGCGCAAATGATCTGTACGGGCACACCTTTGGGGATCTGATGCTGAAGCGCTTTGCCGGCACCTGCGCCGGCATGATGCAGGGGGAGGGCTATCTGGCAAGGATCGGCGGCGATGAGTTTCTGCTGGTATTCCCGGGCGGGGAAATCAACCGGATTGAAACTCTGGTCCGGAATCTCCAGCTAAAGCTCCTGGAAACGGCCGATCCCAAAGACAAGATTTTCTTCAGCTACGGAATCTCCTCCAACGAAGATTCGGTCGACCGCTATATGGACGCGGCGGATCAGCGAATGTACGCAGATAAAAGCAGAAAGCAGCGTGGCAGCCTATGGACGGAAACAATCTGATTCAAGTTTTGATAACCGCGGTATCCTACTATTTTTTCAGCTACGAATTTTTCAAATTCTCTGCTGAAATCCGCAGGAAACCCATATCCGGCCGGCTTCATTTCGCCTGCTTCTTTTTCGTGTACCTGTGGTTTTTCATGGCCAGCTGCCTGGAACTTCCACTGGTGGTCAACTGGTTCATTTTTCTAATTCTTCTGGGCCTGGAAGTCCGCCTTGCATTTTCCTTCGACCTTCTTGTGTCCTATGGACTGGCGCTGTTTTGCGTGATTATGGGCCTGGCGTTAAACGTGTTCTTCCGCAGCCTTACCTCGATCCTGCTCAACATACCGGTCAGCACCTTTGACAATGCGCTGTCCTCCATAAAATCATTTCCGATTTTTCTCGGATTTACAGCCATGATTTTCCTGATGTACGGCCTGCGGCGCAGCCATTTTTCCGCCCAGCTGGAGCGGATGATGCGCTACCGGAAAAGCCTTGTGTTCTACACCTGGACCGAGGTATTTATCTATCTGTTTCTGATGATTCAGCTCCTCGCCTACTCCCAGTCGGGCAACGAGATGGGTATCAAAACTTGGGGTATCAAATCCGCTGTTTTTTCCATCTTTGTCCTGGTGATCACAATCATCTACTCCCTCCGCGTCGCCTCCCTCCACTACTATATGGAGAAGCAGCACCAAATCCGCAGCCGTCTGATCCAGGAAAAGCAGGACATCAACAAGCTCTGGAAGCTGGCCTACACCGATATGCTGACCGGCCTGAACAACCGCCAGCTCTTTGAGAAGCGCCTGGAAGAGTATGCCGGCTACGGCAGCTGCATCACCCTGTCGTTTATAGATGTGAACGGCCTAAAGACCACCAACGACCAGTTCGGGCATCTGGAGGGGGACGTTTACCTGATTGACGTTTCCCGGATTCTCTCTGAAATCAGCAGCCGGTTAAACATGGATCTGTTCCGCTACGGCGGAGACGAGTTCGTCATGATGGGGAACGGGGTGAACGAGCCGGAGCTGGCGGCTGCCCTGGAACAGGCCAATGAACAGCTCAAATTCGGACCGGCCCGGTATCCCCGCTCCATCAGCTACGGCGTAGTCCGCGGAGACTGTACCGATTATCCGAATCTGATCGCCGAAGCGGACGATCAGATGTACCAATACAAATTAAAATACTATGAGAAAATGGCCCGGTCTTAAAATACCGGGAAAACTCCGTTTTTTCTACACGGCAGCCTGTACCGGGGCATATATCCTTTATAAAGAGCTCAGTATGAGGCTGCCACTATGAATGAATTTGAATCCTTACCTCTGACCGCTGCCCAGATATCGGAAGAGCAGATCGACCCCGGTTTTTCCGTGCCTCCGACAGACAACAACATTGATCCGGATTTTTCCGTCATGCCCCCCTATGAACCTGTTGACCCGGATTTCTCGGTCACGCCCCCCTATGAACCCGTTGACCCGGATTTCTCGGTCACGCCTCCCTACGAACCCATTGACCCGGATTTCTCGGTCATGCCCCCCTACGAACCCATTGACCCGGACTTCTCCGTCATGCCCCCGTCCTACCCCGTCGTTCCGCCCTACGTCCCCTGCCTGTTCTGCAGCAACAACCAGTGGGTCCGCGGTTCCATCCGCCTGTTAAATGCGGCGACGGGTTATAATCCGTTTTCCATATGGATCGACGGCCGGCTGGCCAGCTCAGGGCTGGGATTCCCGGAGATCACCCGCTACAACCAGATCTCCCAGGGCTACCATGTCTTTACGGTAGCAGGGACGAACGGATACACCTATCTGCGCAAATCCCTGTATGTGGGCGGCGGCATGGCGACGGTGGCGATAATCAACGCCCCCACCGGCCTGGATCTGACTGTGATCGAGGACACCACCTGTCCCTCCGGTTACAACTCCGCCTGCTTCCGGGTCTGCAACCTGGCCTATTACAGCGGTCCGGTCAACGCGGCCATCGGAAACGTCTACTTCAATTCCGTGCAATTTAAGGACGCTGCCAGCTTCAGCCCCTTTAACGCAGGCAGCTACCTGCTGTCCGTCTCAAGGTCCGCCCGGCCTGAGACAACGCTGGTCACAACGCCGGTGATCTTAAATCCCCGCCGGATCTACACGGCCTATGTGCTCAACTGGAACCCCTCGCCCGACACAATCCAGACCCTGCTGGTGGAGGATCGGAGAAACTGACCTGTCAAAAAACGCCCATCCCGGGAGAAATTCCCGGTCTGGGCGTTTTTTTAATGGGTTCAGCGGACCTGTGCATACTCGCGCAGAGTGGCGAACAACCGGTCGGGATCGATGGGTTTGGGCACAAAGCCGTTCATGCCCGATGCCCTGGCCTCCTCCTCGTCCTCTTTAAAGGTGTTGGCGGTCATGGCGATAATGGGCACGTCTGCGTCCGGCCGTCCGCAGGAGCGGATCTCCCGGGCTGCCTCATGGCCATTTTTCACCGGCATACGGATATCCATGAGAACGGCCTGAAATTCTCCCGGCGCTCCGGCGCAGAACCGGTCCACCGCCTCCTGGCCGTCGGCCGCGCGGCACACCGTAATTCCCGCCATTGCCAATAACTCCTGGGCGATCTCGGCGTTGAGGTCGTTGTCCTCCGCCAGCAGAACCTTCATGCCCTCCAGCCCATTCTCCTGTCCGGCCGGTTCCGGCGACGGCGGAGCCATCGCTCCCTTGGGGAACCGCAGCGTCATATAAAACTCCGATCCCTTTCCAGGCTCGCTTTTCACTTCCAGGTCCCCGCCCATCAGTCTGGCGATATTGCGGCTGATGGGAAGGCCAAGCCCGGTACCCGCGCTCTGGGATATGGAGGGCCTCAGCTGCTCAAATGAGGCGAAAATGCGCTCCTGGTCCCCGCGTGGGATGCCCACGCCGGTATCCCGCACGGAAAAACGGTATTCCACCTCATCCTCCCCGCAGGATTGCTCCTCCACCCGGAGCGTTACCGTACCTCCGACGGGGGTGAACTTAACCGCGTTGGAGAGCAGGTTAATCAAAATCTGGCGCAAACGGACCGGATCCCCTGCCAGCCAGTCATGGCCGGCATGAAAATCCACCTGAAAATCCAGTCCCTTCTGCTCCGCCTGGGCGCTCATCATACTCTGCAGTTCCTGAAGCAAAAGGCTCAGCGAAAAGTCCTTTTGCTCAATCTCCATCTTCCCGTTCTCGATCCGTGACATATCCAGGATATCATTGATCAGGGCCAGCAGGTATTGGGACGAGCTGTGAATCTTTTTCAGCTTTTTCTCAATCTCCGGCGGTACGTCCCGCTCCTTGCAGGTCAGATCAGTCAGACCGATGATGGCGTTCATGGGCGTGCGGATCTCATGGCTCATCTGGGACAGGAAAACGCTCTTGGCCGTGCTCTTGGCCTCCGCCGCTTCCAGCCTGCTCTGCAGAAGGGCGTTTCTCATCCTGCTCCGCACGCTCATCAGGATTACGGACATAATTAAAATCAGCGCGCACGACAGAATCAAAACGCAGACCAGCGGGTTGGAGTAGAACAGCTCCTGCAGGGACAGTCCGGTGTAGCCGACGGAAACCAGACTCTGATTCAGCAGCGCGTTTTTCTCTTCCGTGGGAATATTGCCGATGGCCTTGTTCAAAATCGTGAGCAGCTCCGGCCTGACCGGCCTGGGCACTGCAAAAGCCACATCCGTGCTGTCGCTCTCCTGTGTCACCGGCATTACGTTCAGATACCGGTGGTTTTGCAGTTCCTGTTCCAGCATGGCGGAGACGCCGTAGATATAATCCACTTCCCCGGTATTGACCGCGCTCAGCAATTCCGCCACCAAATCATAGTTGCGGATTTCCTCCGCCTCAAAGCTGTCAGGCAGCTTTCTCCCGGTCAGAATCCCGCAGATGAGCCCCGGCTCCGGGTAGCTGATCGATTTATGCTTAATCACGATATTGTTCAGGTCCATATACGGCTGCGACAGAGCCAGATTGTTGCGGAAGGCCTGTTCATTCCCATCCAGGTAAGCCCCCAGGATATCCGCCTCGCCCTGCTGCACCATGCGGATGCACTCCGCGTAGTTGTCCCCGTAACGAAACGTAAACTGCAGGCCGGTAAAGGCGGTGATTTCCTTCAGCAGGTCCGGTAGGATGCCGTCATGCAGTTCCTCCACCCCTCCTATGCAGTAGAAGGGATGCCAGTCTGTGGGAATGGCGACGGTGACGGTTCCCTTCTCCTCAATGTAACGCAGCTCGCTGTCGTTTAACTGAATGTCCGCCAGCTTCAGGTCCGGAAAATTTGCGAAATAGACCTGATCCGCGAAGTTGGGCGTGGACTCCAGAATATACCGAAGCGCGGTGTTCAGACCTTCCAGAATTTCCGTGTTCCCGACGGTGGTGACAATGTAATAGGGCTGGGCCTGGAAGGACGCGACCATGCGGAACTCACCGCCGATCTCCAGGTCGTTTCCCAGCAGCATGTCCACGTCGCCGCTTCGCAGCTTCTCATAAAGGTTGCCGTCCTTCATGTCCTCGTATGTATAATATTTAAGCCCGCATTCCAGATCATTGCTGGTCAAAAATTCATTCAGATGCCGGATTTTATCCACGGCCCGGTCGTAGACCCCGATGGTTTTCCCGTTCAGCGTAGTCAGGTCGTATCCCAGCAGGCGGCCGTCATCCCGGCGGCACAGAAGGACCGCACGGCTCCTTCCCGTATTGTAATCCGGGTAGGCGAAGTATTCCTCAAATCCCGGGGAATAAAATGTGCCGCCCATCAGATCGTACTGCCCCTCCATAAAGTTGGAGACCATATCGTCATTGGCTACAGGAACATATTCATACTCCCAGCCGGTGTATTTGGCGATCTCATCGAGGTAGTCCACGATCAGGCCCTTGTGACAGCCGTACCGGTCCGTCTCGCTGAGGCCCTCCAGCTCGGGAAATGCCACTTTTAACGGGCGCTCTCCGGAATCCTGGGCGGCCGCGATCCCGGTATTCCACAGGCCCATCAGGCCAGCCAGCAATCCAACCGCCAGGTATATCCCCCAACGGCATCTCTTCTCTCTCATATGCGCTCTCCACTGATACAGAATTTCATTTTCCAATCATCCTTACTCATATCCATATTTATTACAGTATAACAAACCCTTGGGAAAAGGGCAACCAAAACGAGTCCCGGCACCCCAAAGAATAAACTTGGCAAACGGCAGCAAATGATGTTATGATACTGTTTGAAAGATGTTACAGAGCACAATTCCACACAACCCGTACTACAATACTGAGCGATATGAAATGAGGAAAACTGCGTGAAAAATGATATGGAACGGTGTCAGATCGTATACAATGTTTTAAAGACCCAAATCCAATTTGGGGCCTGCCGTTGCGGCCATCCCCTCCCCACTATGGAACAGTCTGCGGGCAATTTTCTCGTATCCCTGGATACCGTGCGTTCCGCCTACCTCCGGCTGCAGCGGGAGGGTTACATTACGCTGTCCACCAATGTGGGCTCTGTGGTGGTCCGGGATTACAGCGAATCGGAGATCGAGGAGAACGTCCAGCGCTTTTATTCCGAGCGGAAACACGCCCTGATCGATATGAGCAAATCCCTTCACCCGCTGTTGGGACGGGCACAGTGGGTCGGACTCAAAAACGCACCCCCGGCGATCTACGACCGCACGAGGCAGCAAAAAATCGAACACACCCTGACCCCCTCCAACACATTTGAATTTATGATACAGGCCTTCGATTCTCTGGGTAATGATCTCCTGCTCCGGCTTCTCTGGCAGATTTTCACATTCTATGAGGCTCCCTTTTTCAGCACGCCCGAAAATCCATGGGGTATGTTCGCCGTAACGGAATACGCGCCGCGATATCTGGACTCTTGCCTCAAAAAGGACTGGGATTCCCTCCAGAAGTCAATCTGCGACGCCCAGGAATCCCTGTCCTCGGTTCTGTGCCGGTTTTATGAGGAACGGATCACCGTGCCTGTTCCCCCGCAGCAAATCCCCTTTACCTGGAGTTCCTATGAAAAGGCCTCCCAGATCTGCTACACGCTGGCCATGGACCTGCTCACGCAGATCAGCCGTGGGCACTATCCCGAGCATTCACTGCTGCCGTCCTTAAATAAGCTTTCCAAGGAGCGGAATGTGTCCGTGAGCACGGTCCGCCGGGCGCTGTCCCTGTTAAACGGAATCGGAGCCGTCAAGTCTGAGAAGCGGATCGGGACACGGGTGCTCTCCTATCATGAAACGTCCGAAAACTGCGATTTCACGAACTCTGTGGTCCGTAAACGTCTGCTGGATATGGCCCGGAGCATGCAGATCCTGACGCTGTCCTGCCGGGAGGTTTCCGAACTCACCATAGCGTCTCTGGATGCCGCCGGACGGCAACAATGCGCTGCGCATTTATCCATGGTTGGGCAACGGCAGCTATACGAACTGGTCACCTATAACGCTCTGGAGATGCTGAAGCTGTCCGCTCCCTACCAGGCAATCCGCACCGTCTACGGGGAGCTGCTCCGGCAGTTCTTCTGGGGATACGCTCTGCGCAACATATGGGAAATGAATGGCGACCGGATTAACCGCTGCCGTTCCTGCTTTGAAATACTCATGAGCTCACTTGAAGCAGGGGACGCAGCCCGTTTTTCAGAGGCTCTGGAGGAGCTTATGATACACGAATTTAACTTTTCGATCCGAAACCTGGTTCAACTGGGCATCGGCGAGGCGCAGAAGCTCCTGATACCCGAACTGTTAAGCCCCGATTCGAAACTGCCCCGCCAGACCCTTTAAAATTTGGGCCTGGGCCGACAGCTCCTCGCTGGCGGCTGCGCTCTCCTCCGCAGTGGCGGAATTGGCCTGCACGACTGTGGAAATCTGCTCGATTCCCTGTTCCAGCTGCCGGATCGAATCCGCCTGCTGCCTGGATGCCTCGGTAATCTGTCCAACGTTATCGATTACATGGCGGAGGCTTAGAAGCACGGTCTCCAGGGAGCGCGCGGTCTCATCTGCAATTTTTGTGCCCTTATCCACCGTATTTAAGGAGTTTTGAATCAAAACAGCCGTGTTTTTGGAGGCCTGGGCCGACCTCTCCGCCAGCTGGCGGACCTCCCCTGCCACCACCGCAAATCCTTTTCCCGCATCTCCGGCCCTGGCCGCTTCCACGGCAGCGTTGAGCGCCAGAATGTTGGTCTGAAGGGCAATATCCTCTATGGTCCTCAGAATCTTTCCGATCTCCTGGGAACTGCTGCTGATGTCCGCCATGGCCGAAACCATCTCCTTCATCCTGAGGTTGCTGTCCTCCGCCTCGGCCCCGGCGGCGTTGGCCCGCTGGTTGGCCTCCTCTGCGTGTTCTGCATTCTCCTTCACCTGACTGGAAATTCCGATGATGGTGGCGGCCAGCTCCTCCATGGAAGAAGCCTGCTCCGTCGCCCCCTGGGAGAGAGCCTGGGCGCCGCAGGACACCTGCTCCGCTCCGGAAGCCACCTGGTCAGAAGAAAGGTTGATCTGTTCCAGCGCGCGGCTCAGCGAAGTGTTGATCGTCTGAATGGATTCCAGCACACTGACAAAATCGCCTGTGTATTGCTCCTCCACCCCGGTTTTCACGTCAAAGTTCCCCTTCGCCATCTCGCCCAAAAGTTCCCCCTCGTCGCGGATAATTAACAGGAGGGAGTTCACCACGCTGCGCATGCTGTCCGCCAGATGTCCCAGCTCATCCCGGGACGTGTAGGTAATCGCCGTGGAACTGAGCTGTCCGTGTTCCAGCTTTTTGGCGGCCTGCTCCAGCTCAGAAACCGGCACCGTGATTGCTTTTGTGATGTAAACGCAGAACACGACGCTGATAAGCAGGCTGGAAAAGCCCAGTACTCCCAACATAATGAGGGCATTTCTCTGGCTCGCCCGGAGATTGTTGATCAGCTCCTCTCCCTTTATATTGCCGTTTTCAATCAGGAGATCCAGCTTTTCCTGGGCCGCATGTATGGTCGGTATGTTGTTGGCCTCCATATATTTTGCGGCTTCCTTTTTCCGGTTCTGGGAGGCCAATGTGAGCACCTCCTGCCTCATGGGCGCCAGCTTGTCCAGCTGTTCCTCCAGACCGTTGATGATCTCCGGATCCCCCGTAAAGTGCTCCCTCACAATGGGAAGCTGCTTCTGGATGACCTTGGCTGAATCCCTGGCGTTTTCAATCGCCTCCTCCACAATCGCCGGATCCTCGTTGGCGATTGTGCGGTAAACCGCCTTCTGCATTCTCTCAAAGCTGGAGTTAATAATATTGGCGCTGCCCTTTACCTGAAACGGGCCATCATAAAAAACCTCGATCTGCCGGCTGAAGCTCACAAGCTTGGTGATGCTGAGGGCCGTTCCCAACATCATCAAAAGGAGTATCACCACATAGGAAATCACTAATTTTTTGCCAATCTTTATGTTCTTCATTTTTCCTCCCGCTTCTGTGACCACATACAAAATAATTAATCTCAGTATAGCAAAGAGTATGGGAAATAGCAATGACTTGACACGGCGATTTTACGGTGGGGGGTTGAGGGGGTCTGCGGTGTTTTTTGGTGTTTTTTGAAGATCATCGGGAGATTTGGGAATAAAAAAGGAACTGATCTGAAAATGGTTGTTCAGAACAGTTTCCTGATGTTCAAAGAGTATACATACAATAAAAAACAAGATACCCGCTCTCACAAACAGATATCTTGCACAATTTTTATTCACTTAACGTCTCTAAAAACGCTTCCGGTGTGACAGGCTGCGGCTCGCTGCCCTCATAATCCTTCACGTTCCTTGTGATGATATATCGGACATGGTTATGTGACGTCACCTGATGCTGAACACAGTCCTCAAAGTCCTTCCAGCCGCAGTCCAGCGCCGCCCTTATGTCGTCTCCGGTTACATCAGCCACATCAATCAGGCTCAATTATCTGCAAGTGGCAGCGCAATCACCTCCACGTCCATATTCTCCATAGACTTCGGCACTGCAAACAGGGTTTTCAGCCTGTTGCTGTTTATGATTTCTCTTAATACTTCCGTGGATTGCGCCTCCTTTTACTGTATCGCAACCGCCCTCTTTCAACTTCATTATAGCCCAAACCGATTTTCAATACAGCGGAAATCGCAATGTGGCCGCATTTGAGCCGCATATTGCAATCATTTTCAGGCTTCCTCATCCAACACATAAGGAGTGGTTTGATACACATAAAAGTTCAGCCAGTTGGCATACAACGTATTCGCCGTGTTGCGCCACATTAACGGCGGTATGGAGAACGGGTCGTTATTCTCGTAGTAATTGCAGGGCAGCTCCGGGTCCAGGCCCTTCTTCAAGTCCCTGTGGTACTCGTTGTTCAGGGTCATACGGTCGTACTCCGGGTGTCCCTGGATGAAAATCTGCTTTCCCTCCCGGCTCATCACCAGAAATACCCCCGCCTCGTCGGATTCGGCCAGGATTTCCAGCTCCGGGTGCCGCAGGATATCCGCCCTCCGCACCTCGGTATAGCGGGAATGAGGGGCCAGGAAATAATCGTTCATGCTGCGCACCATCGGAACCTTCCGGTTTAACACCTTGTGGTTGTAAATCCCGGAGAGCTTTTTCTCCCGCTGGTATTTGGGAATCCCGTAATGGTAATACAGCCCCGCCTGGGCTCCCCAGCAGATATGTAAGGTGGAGGTCACATGGGTTTTGGTCCACTCCATAATTGTGGACAGCTCCGGCCAGTAATTGACCTCCTCAAACTCCAGGTTCTCCACCGGCGCGCCGGTGATGATCATTCCGTCGTACTTCCTGCGCTTGATATCGTCAAATTCCACGTAAAACTTGTTCAAATGGCTGGCCGACGTGTTTTTGGACACGTGGCTTGCCATCATCAGGAACGTGCAGTCCACCTGCAGGGGCGTGTTGGACAGGGCCCGCAGCAGCTGGGTCTCCGTCTCCTCCTTCATGGGCATCAGATTCAGGATCAGAATCTCCAACGGACGGATGTCCTGGGTCATGGCCCGCCGTTCGTCCATGATAAATATATTCTCTTCTTCCAATATGGCTTTCGCCGGCAAATCACTCTGTACTTTAATCGGCATATCTCGTTTCCCCTTTCCGGCAGCGGGCATAGCCCACTACAAATCATGCTGTTTCTGCCGCCCGGGCGGCTCCGGTAAGCCCCTTATTCCAGGGGCTCCAGCATTCGGAGAAACTCCTCTTCCGTGATAATCGGAACGCCTAAATCCTTGGCCTTCTTGTTCTTGGAGGATGCGGACAGCGAATCGTTGTTGATCAGGTAGCTGGTCTTGGCGGAAACAGAGCCCGCGGCCTTGCCGCCTTTGGACTCAATCAGCTCCTGCAATTCCTTCCGGTTACCAAAATGTTCTAGGGAGCCGGTGATCACAAAGGTTTTTCCCGCAAAGATCTGCTCGGTCTCCTCCACAACTTCCTTCTCGATGGTCAACTCGGCCAGCAGGTGGTCCACCGCCTCATTGTTTGCTTCGGAGGAAAAATACTCCATCCAGGCTTTGGCTAAGACGGCTCCGATGCCGTCCACAGCCACCAACTCCTCCTCATCGGCCTTTCGCATTTTCCCGAACTCATATCCGAAATGGCGGCACAATGCCTTGGCGTTGGCCAGACCGATGCCCGCGATGCCCAGACCGTAGATCACCCGGGGCAGCGTAGTGTCGGCGGCTTTGGCCACAGACGCCACCAGATTATCGTAGGACTTCTGCCCGAGGCCCTCCATTTCCACGATAGCCTCCTGATGGCGGTCCAGGTGGAAAATATCCGCGTACTCGTGGATGAATCCGGCCCCGATGAATTTTTCCAGGGTGGCCTCGCTGAGGCCGTCGATATTCAGGGCGTCCCGGCTGACCAGCAGCGTGAAGCTCTTGATTTTCTTGGCCTGGCAGTCCGGGTTAACGCAGTAGAGGCTGCGCACGTCGTTCACCTGGCGGATCTCCGTGGTCCCGCCGCAGACCGGGCACTGCTCCGGGATATGCTTTACCCCGCTGCGTGTTAAGTTGTCCGCGATCTGAGGGATGATCATGTTGGCCTTGTAGACCGTGATCCGGTCCTCCTCGCCCAGCTCCAGCCCTTCCAGGATGCTGATGTTGTGGACGCTGGCCCGGCTCACCGTGGTGCCCTCCAGCTCCACCGGCTCGAACACGGCCACGGGGTTGATCAGGCCGGTTCGGGAGGGGCTCCACTCGATATAGCGCATCTTGGTCTCCCGAATCTCGTCCTGCCACTTGAAGGCGATGGAATTCCGGGGAAATTTGGCAGTGCGGCCCAGGGACTCGCCGTAGGCGATATCGTCATAGAGCAGCACCAGGCCGTCGGAGGGAATGTCGTTGCCCTTCACCGCGTCGGCGAATTCCTGAACCGCCTGAGGAAGCGTTTCCGCCGTCACCTCCCGGTAATCCACCACCTCGAAGCCCTGGCTCTTCAACCACTCAAACTGGCGCTTGCGGGAGTTCTCAAAGTCAACGCCCTCTGCCCGCACCAAGGAGAACGCCTCAAAATGCACGTTGCGCTCCGCCGTGATCTGGCTGTTGAGCTGGCGCACCGAGCCGCTGCAGAGGTTGCGGGGATTTTTGTATTTTGCATCCACGTCCTCGATCTCCTCATTAATCCGCCGGAAATCGGAGTACAGGATCACCGCCTCGCCCCGCAGCACTACCAGGCCCTTGTGGGCGATGTTTAAGGGGATGTTGGCGAACACCCTGGCATTTGGGGTGATCACCTCGCCGATCTCGCCGTTACCCCGGGTGACCGCCTTGACCAGGGTTCCGCCGTCGTAGGTCAGAACGATGGTCAGACCGTCCATTTTCCAGGAGAGCAGACCCTTCTGGTCCCCCAGCCAGGCCTGCAAATCCTCCACGCTTTTGGTCTTGTCCAGAGACAGCATGGGGGACTCGTGGGTCTCCTTGGGCAGCTCGCTTAAGACCTCGTAGCCCACCCGCTGGGTGGGGCTGCCGGACAGGGTGACGCCGGTCTCCCGCTCCAGGGCGGTCAGCTCGTCGTAAAGCCGGTCGTACTCAAAGTTGCTCATAATCTCCCGGCTCTCCTGGTAATAGGCCTTCCCCGCTTTGGAGAGCAGGGAGACAAGTTCCTTCATTCTCTCGATTCTATCTTCCATTCTCATTCTCCATCCGATTGATCGCGCCCCCTGGCAGCATTTTGCTGGCGGAAGGACAAGTTGGTGGAATGTTCCAGAAGCTTCATAAACTCCCGGTACTCGGCGCCCTCCACCTGGCGATATTCGCCGCTCTTTAAGTCGCCCAGGCAGATGTTCATCACCCGCACCCGCTTTAAAGAGCGCACATGACAACCGCAGGCCTCGCACATCCGGCGGATCTGGCGGTTTAAGCCCTGGGTCAGCACGATGGAAAAGCGCTTGTCCCCGGTCTTTCGCACCTTGCAGGGCAGGGTGGTCCGATCCAGCTCCTTCAACCGCACGCCCTTCTCCATCCGCGCCAGAAACTCCGCGGTCACGGGCCGGTCCACGGCAACCTGGTACTCCTTCTCATGAGCATTGCCGCTGCGCATGATTTTATTCACCAGGTCGCCCTGATTGGTCATTAAAACCAGGCCCTCTGAATCCTTGTCCAGACGGCCCACGTAATATACTCTGACGGGATACTGTATCATATCCACGATGTTCGGCGCCTTGTCCTTGTCCGAAGCCGTGCAGACCACGCCCTTGGGTTTGTTTACGGCGAGGAGTACGGGGCGGGGCTTTTTCATAGGGCAGGGGGAGGAGGCTGGGCGGGCGGACTTCCCGCTCCCGGCGCCCGGCGCCGCCGTTTCCCCGCGTCCCACCACCTTACCGCGGCAGACAACGGTCTGGTCCAAACGCACCTTCTGTCCCATCTTGGCGGGCACGCCGTCCACCAAAACCTTCCCGGACTCGATCAGCCGGTCCGCCTCCCGCCTGGAGCAGACGCCCATGGCGCTGAGCAGTTTATTCAAACGTTCTTCCATCATGATTCCTCTGTTTTCCGCGGCAGCGCCACCGGGTCCGGCGCGATGAACATGGCGTCCCCGAAGGAGAAGAAGCGGTAACGCTCCCGGATCGCCTCCTCGTAAGCGGCCAGAATGTGCTCCCGCCCGGCCAGGGCGCTGACCAGCATCACCAGCGTGGACTCCGGCAGGTGGAAATTGGTGATCAGGGCGTCCAGAATCTTAAACCGGTAGCCCGGATAGATGAATATCTCCGTCCATCCCGTCCCAGCCTTCAGCACCCCGTCCTCCGTGGACGCGGACTCCACGGTGCGGCAGCTGGTGGTTCCCACGCAGATCACCCGCCCCCCGGCGGCTTTCGTCTCGTTGACCTTGGCCGCCTCGGACTCCTCCACCACGTAAAATTCCGAGTGCATGTGGTGATCCAGCACATTTTCCACCTTCACGGGCCGGAAGGTCCCCAGGCCCACGTGCAGCGTCACATGGGCGATCTTCACCCCCATGTCCTCAATCTCTTTTAGAAGTTCATTCGTAAAATGCAGCCCCGCCGTGGGCGCTGCCGCCGATCCCTCGTGCTTGGCGTATACCGTCTGGTAACGGTTCTTGTCCTTCAGCTGATGGGTGATGTAGGGCGGCAAAGGCATCTGTCCCAGCTGGTCCAGAATTTCCTCAAAAATCCCCTCATAATGGAACTGGATCAGACGGTTTCCGTCGTCCACCGTCTCCACCACGGTTCCGGTCAGCAGTCCGTCCCCGAAGGACAGCTCCGTGCCCGGCTTGGCCTTTTTCCCAGGTTTTACCAGAGTCTCCCAGATATCGTTCTCCCGGCGCTTCAACAGCAGCACCTCGATCTTTGCCCCAGTGTCCGCCTTCACGCCCATAAGCCGGGCGGGAATCACCTTGGTGTCGTTGATCACCAGGCAGTCCCCCGGCCTCAAATACTCCACAATATCCCGGAACACCCGGTGGGTCACCGCTCCCGTATCCTTGTCCAGCACCAGCAGCCGCGAGGAGGACCGGTCATCCAGGGGATCCTGGGCAATCAGTTCCTGCGGCAGATCAAAATTAAAATCCTTTACATCCATCTCTTTACGCCTCCGGTTATTCGCCTATTTTTACCTGGGAAGCGGAGGAACTCTCCCCTGCCCCGGTCTCATTTTGCGAAGCGGCGCTGCTGTCACCGGCGCTGTCGCTGCTTTCCTGTCCCTGTTCCTGCCCCGCGTCTCCGCCCTGGGGCGCTCCCTCCGGGGTTGTCCCGGCTGTCTCCGTCCCGTCCGCCGCGGTCGTCTCCTGCCCGCCCGGAATAATGGACACGTTGCTGTCCTTTGTCTCCTCCGGCTGGGAGGAGTCCACCACCGCGCCCTTCTGAAGCTTCTTGTAAGCCCCGGCCAGCAGCGCGTCGGATTCCAGCGCTTCCTTCAACTGCTGGTTGATCTGGGAGGCCAGAAGGCGCACGTCCTCGGACTGGTTGGCCTTGGCCACGTAGTCCGCCTCCTCACCCACCACGTTCTCGCGAATCCGGTACTGTCCGTCCTCAGACTTCACCACATAACACCACAGAAGTCCCGGCGCCAGGGAATCCGCCCTGCGGAATTTGATCTTGTAGGTCACATAGACCACATAGGAGTCCTCAGTCAGTCCCTGCTTGGTATAGCAGGTGATCTCCTGGTAGTCCTCGATCTCGGCGGCCTCCGCGTCCAGCTGCTTCTGCCGCTGGTCCAGATTCTCCTCGTCCGTCTTTCCAAACAGGCTGTAGAGCTTCTGCGCGTCCCGGTCCACCTTGGCCTGGAAATACTCGCTGATCAGCTGGTTCACCTCGGGGACCTCGTCCTTTTTCAGCTCATAATCCGAGAAATCCGTCTTGTACTCGCTGTTGTCCGGCTCCACGCTCATCTCCGCCGTAGTACCCGACTGCTCCACCACGATCTCCACCGTGTTGTCCGTGCCCGAAACCGTGGCATCCGTCTCCTTGGGCTTCTTGTCCATCACCAGGATAATGATCACCAGCACTACCACAACAACCAGCGGGATCGCCAGCATCCGCATGTATTTGATTTTATCTTCATCAGACCAACCTCTGCCTGTCCTTCTTCTGCGACTCATGAATTCTGTCCTCCTGTGCGGGGCGAAACGCGCCCGTTCTGCTTTAAAATGTCTCCGCTCTATTTTAGCAGACTCTATTATAAATTGCAATCTTGGATTGTGGCGGATTCTGCACCGATTCCCCCCTTCTTGACACGCCGCGCTCCCCATTGCTATACTCGCATCAGACACGCAAACATAAAAACATCCCAGGAGGCGCCCATGGTTGAAATCAAAGAACTGACCTACATCCTCGCCATTGCCCGGGAAGGCAGTATCTCCCGGGCGGCGGAAAAGCTTTATATGTCTCAGCCCAATCTGAGCCAGTTTTTAAAGAATTTCGAGGCGTCCATCGGGACCGTCCTGTTCTACCGCACCCCCTCCGGGGTCCACCCTACCTACGCCGGGGAGCTGTTTCTGGAAAAGATCAAGGAGATCGACCGTTCCTACCAGGCGGCCATGAGGGAGCTTAAGCAGATGCGGATGCTGGAGCTGGGCGTGATCCGCTTCGGCATCCCGGCGGCCAAAAGCGTGCTGTTCCTTGGGGATATCCTCAACAGCTTCCACCGGAATTTCCCCCAGATCACGGTCTCCATCACGGAAGCCAATTCCAGGGCGCTGGAGGAGATGATCATCAGCCAGCAGCTGGACGCGGCCCTGATCTCCACGCCCCTCAACAATGACTCCATTGTCCATCATCCCATCACCAGCGAGGAGCTTTTTCTGGCCGTCTCCCCCAGCCATCCGCTCTTAAAGCTGGCCCAGGGCGAAGAAGGCGGAAACGGACGCCGCTGGATCGCCCCGGAACAGCTCTCCGGCCTGGATTTCATCGTCTCGGAGCCCGGCACCAAAATCCGCAAGATCACAGACCAGCTGTTTGACGGCTACCGCATCCGAACCAGGACCCTATACTCCGTCAGCAATGTAAACGTGGCCCTGGAAATGGTTCAGAGCGGCCTTGGCATCACCTTCGTGTCCGCTCTGCGGGTGCCCCATCCCAGCGATCTAATCTACCTCTCCCTGGGAGAATCGGGTATCTACCGGGACGTGGTCATGGTCTATTCCGCCGGGTCCTGCCACTTAAAGACCGTGGAAGCCTTCGCCAGCCAGGTCTATACCACAGTCAGGGACAGATTTCCGCTTTGAAATCTGCCCCTGATTTTAAATTGTATGGCTATGCAAATTCTCTCAAAATTTCCGCCGCCGCGAAGGCCGCCTCATGGACCGCCTCGATGGCCAGCCCCGGTACGTTCACATCCCCCACCGTGTATACCCGCGTTCCCGGCAGGGCCTCCTTCACTTCCTCCAGAAGTCCCGACTCCGGCCTGCGCCCGGCGGCAATGATCACGCTGTCAAATCCGTCCATCTGCCATTTCTCCCCCTGTCCGTCCGATACGGTCAGGCGCGGAAGGGCGATCTCCTCCACCCTCATCCCCGTGTGAATGGGAATTTCCAGCTCCTTCAGCCGTTTCAGCATAAAGATTCTCCGGCTCTCCGTCAGCTCCACGGCCACATCGTCTCTCATCTCAAAGATTTCCACCTGCCTGCCCATGGAGGCGAAATGCTCCGCAGTCTCGCAGCCGATCAGGCCGCCGCCCAGGATGGCTATGCGCTCTCCCAGCTCCATGCCGCCCTCCAGCGCCTGGTCGCCCGTGTAAATGCCCGCCCCCTCGATGCCGGGGATCGGCGGAATAAGCGGCGAGCTGCCCGTGGCCAGGATCACCGCGTCCGGCTCCTCAGCCGCGATCATCGATACGTCCGCCCGTACGTTCAGGCGGATTTCAACGCCATGGCGTTTTAATACCTCCAGCCGGTAACCGGTCAGAAATTCCATGTTGGCCTTAAAGGGCGGTATCTGGGCCAGGTTGATCTTCCCGCCCGGACGGCTCTCCTGTTCAAAAATCACCAGGTTTTTCACCCCGTGCTCCGCCAGCATGGCCGCCGCCTCCAGACCGGCCGGGCCAGCGCCCACGATCACCACCTTCTTCGCCTCAAGCGCCGGGGACGGCGGGGCGAAGGTCAGCGCCTTCTCGTTGCCGATCCGCACATTCTGCATACAGCGGATCTTCTTGCGCACGGTGGCGGCCCGGCAGCCCTGATTGCAGCCGATGCACCGGCGCACCGGCGCGGGATCCATCCCCGTGTATTTGTTCACCAGCCCGGGATCCGCCAGCTGTGCCCTGCCGATGGCCGTCAGGTCCGCCTTACCCTGCTCCAGAATCTCCTCCGCCTGCTCCATGGTGGTGATCCGTCCCACCGTGATCACCGGAATCTTTACCTCCCGTTTCACCGCCTCGGGGGCGGCCGTATTGAACCCGTCCGGGATATCCATGGGCGCGCACATATACTCCTCGGACTCCGGCATACCGATGGATACGTGAACCGCGTCGATGCCCGCCTCCACCAGAAGTTTAATGATCTCAATGGTCTCAGGCAGTTTTCTGCCCCGCTCCACCATCTCGTCGCCGCTGATGCGGAACACCACCGGATACTCTGGCCCGCAGAGGGCCTTGATGGCCCGGACGATCTCCAGGGAATAGCGGGCGCGTCCCTTATAATCTCCGCCGTACTCGTCCGTTCTCCGGTTATACCGCGGGGACATGAACTGGGCGATCTCATGGGCATGGGCGCCGTGAATCTCCACCCCGTCCACGCCGGAGAGCTGGCAGCGGCGCGCTTCCCTGGCATAGCTGTCCACCAGCTCGGCCAGAAACTCCCTGCTGTAATCCTCCACCGCCTTCACCACCTTGTCGCGGCCGGCCTGTACCGCCGCCGGGTGGAGCTGGCAGAACAGCTTCGCGCCGTAGCGGTGGGCCGTGTCCGCCATGGCCTTCCAGCCCGGCATATACCGGTCGTCGGACAGAGCCGGACGGCCCGGTCCCGGCTTTCCGTGGGGGCTGCCCGGAACCACGATGAGCCCGGCCCCGCCCTTTGCCAGGTCCTCCACAAAGTCCATCTGGTCCTCCGTGACATATCCACGTCCGTCGCAGAAGAACGTGCACATGGAGGGGAATATCACCCGGTTCTTGACGGTCACCGGTCCGATCTGAATGGGGCTTAAAATAATCTTCTCTTTCATAAATTCTATCTCCTCTATCCCGTTACATTTTATTTTGACTGATTCTCAGATTTTCCGGCCCGGCCGTTTCCCGCACTGCGGGAGAACAGCATTTTCTTCACAACCGGATACAGCAGCACCGCCACACAGATCGCCAGCAGGGACGCCGTGATGGGCTTGGAGAGCGCCAGGATCACATCCCCCTGGGTCAGCTTCACCGCGCGCCGCAGATTGGACTCACAGATATTTCCCAGCACCAGCCCCAGTATCAAGGCCGCCGGATTGAACTTGCACTTGCTGAACACATACCCCACAAGGCCCGCTCCCAGCATGATGTAGACGTCGAACACGCTGTTCTGCACCGCGAAGCTGCCGATCACCGCAAACACCGCGATCAAAGTTCCCAGAATGGCGTAGGGCACGTTCATGATCTTGCTGAAAATCCTGGCCACCGCCACGGCCACCACGATCATCAGAATGTTGGTCACGATCATGGAGGCGTACACGCTGGAGAGAAATTCCGGCTGGGTCTTCTGCAAAATGGGGCCCAACTGGACGCCCTGGAGCATCAGCGCCGACATCATGATGGCCGCTGCGTTTCCCCCAGGAATCCCCAGGCTCAGCAGGGGAACCATGGAGCCGCCGGTGGCCGCGTTGTTGGCCGTCTCCGAGGCGGCCACGCCCCGCAGTTCGCCTTTTCCATAGCGTTCCGGCGTCTTGGAGGTCTTGACCTCAGCCACATAGCTCAAAAACGCTGCGATGGTGGAACCGGCCCCGGGCAGAATTCCCACAACAGTTCCCAGAATGGAGGAGCGGACCACGGTCCACTTGATCTCCATCATCTGGCGGAAGCTGATCATTTTTGTTTTGACCTTGCTTCCCCCGCCCACCATCTCCCCCAGGCTGATGGGTTTGATGGTCTGTTTAAATACCTCGGAAACGGCGAACATGCCGATCATGATCGGGATCATGTCAAAGCCCCCCAGAAGCTCCGTCCGGCCAAAGGTCAATCTGGCGCAGCCCACGATGGGGTCCGTGCCGATGGTGGCGATGAACAGGCCCAGCAGGCCGGAGATCAGGGTTTTGAGCATATTGTCCGGCTCCAGACAGGTCAGAACGCTCAGTCCCAGAAAGCTGACCGCAAACAGCTCCGACGGGCCGAATTTCAGCCCCAGGGAGGAGAGCTGCGGGGACAGTAAGAACATGGCGCAAGCCGAGACCACGCCGCCGATGGCCGAACAGATGATGGAGGTTCCCAGCGCCTCCCCGGCCCGGCCCTGAACGGCCAGCGGGTAACCGTCAAAGGTGGTGGGAGCGCTGGAGGGCGTCCCCGGTATCTTGAACAGAATGGCCGTGATTCCGCCGCCGGTGATGGACGAACAGTAGACCGCCACCAGAAACGCAATGGACACCACGGGCCGCATCACATAGGTGAAGGGCACGCACAGGGCGATGGCCATGGAGGCGCTGACCCCGGGCATGGAGCCGAATATCGTGCCTGCGATGATTCCCAGAAAAATAATTAAAAATGTGGCCGGCTCCAGCACAATGGAGAATCCGGTTGCAACCATATCAAACATTTACCCGCCCCCTCTCTACAGCGTCTCAAAGAACAGCGACAGATCCCGGAACATTCCGTATCCCCTGGGAAGCGGCACCTGCAAAAACCGCGAAAACAGGATGTACAGCGCGGCCGTGGACAGCGCTGCGGTCAGAAGCCGCATCTTCCAGCTGCGGTTCCCCAGCAGCGTCATATAGTAGGCAACAAACAGCGGCGTGGAACATACAAAGCCGATCTTGTCCATCAGCGTAATGTAGACGAACATCCCAAGGGCCGACCAGGCCAGCTTTTGAAGTTTCTTCCCCTCCCCCGCGCTTTCCGTCCGGACGGCTTCCCCCGCCGCCGTCTGTCGGCGCGCTGCCCTAAGCGACAGGAATATGTTGAGCGCCAGCAGCGCGATCAGCAGCACCAGCAGAAACACCGGCCAGGCCCTGGGGCCCATGGGATCGTACTCCATCACATTTCCCATGCCGAACATCAGATTAAACAGACAAAACAGGCAAAACAGTATCAGCAGTGCGCACACCGCAATATCTCCCGCCATCACACCATCCCCTCTCTCAATCCCAAATGAATCCCTCTCCTATTCCACCATAGTCTCAAAGAACGCGTACTCTTCTTCCCAAATCTTTCCAAATTCTTCGGAGTTCGCATACCCCGGCCTTTGGTCCAGCATCCCAGTCTCCACAAATTCCTTCCAGGCCGGGTCCTCCATGGCCTTTACAATGGCTTCCTCCAGGGTCTTTATGACCTCGGGGTCCGTCCCCTTTTTCACCGAAAGCCCCCGCCACGCGCCTATGGTGGCGTCGATGCCCTTTTCCACGGAACAGGGCACGTCGGGAAGGCCGGGCAGCCGCTCTTCAGCCAGCACCACGATACCGGTCAGCTCCCCGTCCTCGATCAGAGGCTTGGCCGTGGCCACATCGTCGATGCTCAGGTCCACATGTCCGCCCAGCAGCGCGGATTTGCACTCTCCCGTCCCGCCGAAGCTGATCAGATCCAGCTCCAGTCCGGAGGATTCCACAAACTGCTTGATGATCATGCCGTCCAAACCGGTGGCCGCCAGACCGGCGATCTTTACATCTTTGGGATTGGCCTCAGCCAGGGCTTTCATCTCATCGAAATCCTTAAACCGTCCCTGTCCGTTTCCCGTGATCAGGGTCACGTCGTGCACCAGGCGGCTGACCGGCATGAACTCCTCGGTGAACTTGATCTCGGACAGGCCGTTGATCTGGGTGATGAGCTGGGTCTGGGTGGTCAGAAACAGCGTGTAGCCGTCCGCGGGCTGCTTGTACACATATTCCAGGCCGTTGAGCCCCTGGGAGCCCTCGATATTGGTCACCACCACCGGCACCCCCAAAACCTTGGACAGCGGCTCGCTCAAGGCTCTGGCCGTGATGTCCGTGCCGGACCCGGCGCCAAAGCCCACGATGATCTCAACCTTTCGCTCCGGGTACGTTTTCCCGGCCTTGGCAGACGTCCCCCCGGAACATCCCGCTAAACACATCCCCGCCACCGTCATGGCAAGCGTCAGACTTCCCAATCGTTTCCACATAATAAATCCTCCTTCTTCTCCAAAAATAGACTGAATTTCCGTTTGGTTTATTAAATATTACCATGTAAATTGACAATTATAAAATATGCATATACAATATGTACATGAATTATATTCATACCTATTGAAGCGCACAGGAGGGAATCCGATGCTGTTAAAAGACCTGTATTACATGACGCAGATTGCCGGCTGCGGAAGCCTCTCCCGGGCGGCCAGGCAGCTGGGCATCACCCAATCGGCCTTAAGCCATGCGGTCAGCCGTCTGGAGCGGGAATTTTCCGTCCCACTGCTGGCCCGCCAAACCGGCGGGGTGACTCTGACGCCCGCCGGACAAGCTATGGTGGCGGAGGCCCAGACCATTCTCTTTCACTGCCGGACGATGAAGGAAACCCTGGCCGGTTACGCCCAGGCGGACCGCCGCAATCTGAAAATAGGGATCACCACACTCCACGAGAAGTATGTGATCCCCATGCTGGTCAAGCACTATTCCGCCAGCTATCCCCAGACCAGCATCACCTTTGTCAGCGCCCACTCGGACGAGCTGGAAGAAAAGGTTCTGGCAGGCGCTCTGGATTTCTGTATCATGCCGCTGCCCGTCCGTTCCCCCAGGCTGACAATCCGCAAGCTGTTCTCCGAGGAAATACTGCTGGCGCTCCCCGCGTCCCACCCCTTTGCCGGCCAGTTTCCCCCAGGAGAACTCACCGTCCGGGAGCTGGCGCTGCTGGAGAACGAGACCTTTATCATCACCCGGAAAAACGGCAAGTTCGCCAGGGTCTGCCTGGACATCTGCGGCAGCCTCTTTCCCCCGGTAAACTTGATCGAGATCAATTCCCTGGACACGCTGTACGCGCTGATCGCCAAGAACACCGGCGTGGGCTTCATCCCCGCCACTCTGGTCCGCCCCGAAGACCTGGGCAGAAAAATCGTCTGCTACCGCCTGAAGGACCTGCAGGCCCGGCAGACCTTTGTGATCGCCCGCGATCCCGAGCGGGAGCTGACCGCCGCCGCCGCGGAATTTATCGGAGTGGCCTGCGGGCTGTTCGCAGGGCAGCCCCAGACGGACGAAAGCCTCGCCGCCGGAGCCGTCTCCATTCCCTCCCCGGATACGCAAAATGCCGCAGAACCAGGAGTATAACTCCCAGTTCTGCGGCATCGCCGTTGCATCAAAAAATGCGTCTGATAGGAATCGAACCTACGCACGCGGCTCCGGAGGCCACTGCTCTATCCACTGAGCTACAGACGCATCTCCTGTATAATAC
>OJKJ01000345.1_pt1 | contig 28248 bp, 27 predicted proteins | sample 1596491 | NCBI WGS metagenome assembly OJKJ01 (sample SAMEA4350160, study PRJEB24818) | metagenome | biome: human; feature: gut; material: faeces | place: Denmark | collected 2013-09 | reverse complement strand
GGACTACAGTGAGACGGTGGACGGGAGCCTGACCCCAGTGGAATTTTTGGCCAAAAGCTGGGAGAAAGCTGAGCTCACCCGGGTAAAGACCTACCTGGGCAGCATGAAGTATACCCCGGAGGAATGCGGACACAGCGTTGCGGAGCTTTCCGGCGGCCAGAAAGCAAAACTGTTTTTTCTCAAAATGATTTTGGACGGAAATAATGTGCTGATTCTGGATGAGCCCACCCGAAATTTCAGCCCTCTCTCCGGCCCGGTTATCCGGGGCATCCTGCGGGAGTTTAAGGGCTGTATCATCAGCGTTTCCCACGACAGGAAATATATTGGGGAAGCCTGTAAGACACTGTATGAGCTGAGAAAAGAAGGGCTTATCAAAACAGATAACCCCTATGAAACTCCCTGAATGACGAAGGGAAAGGCGAAAAGGAGGAAGATCAATGAGCGTTCAGATCAGAAGTTACCGGCCGGAAGCCGGGAATACCGGTGACCGGCAGAGAGTCTGTGAATTTTTGGCGCGCATCAACCGGGAGAAAATGACGGCTCCCCATTATCTTTGGGCCAGGTGGGAGTGGCAGTTCGGCCCCTATATGAACAGGGAGCATCAATCCCACATGGGCGTAGCGGAGGAGGATGGGGAGATCGTGGGCCTCGCCCTCTATGAAAGCGACATTGGAGAGGTGTATTTCTGCCTGGACGAAAGATATGGGTCCCTGAAAGAAACGCTGCTCGTCTATGCCGTTGAGAACATGCAGAAAGAGGGAAAGCTGAAAGTCCTTCTGCGGGACGGGGATCTGGAATTCCAGCAGGCCGCGGTGCAGATGGGGTTTCAGGCGACGGTGGAAAGAGAACCCGTAGCGCGCATCGACTGCAGAAACTTGGAATACAGCCTGCCTGAGGGATACTCGGTGATGAGCTTTGACGAGGCCAGCTTTGATCCGCAGAAATATTATGATGCAATCTGGAGGGGCTTTAACAATCAGCGCCAGAGAAACGCAGTGGAATTGGAAGATACAAAGCGGCGGCCCGGATTCCAGGCCCGTCATTGGAACGACGCCCTGCGCGTTTTAATTGTCGCCCCCAATGGGGAGTATGCCGCCCATTGCGGCATGTGGTATCTTCCCGGGGACGAGTATGCCTATGTGGAGCCGGTCTTTACCCTGCCGGAATACAGAAGGATGGGCCTGGGAAAAGCGGCGGTGCTGGAAGGGGTGAAACGCTGCAAAGATTTGGGTGCGCGCTGCGCTTATGTGGGGTCTGACCAACAGTTTTATTACAGCATCGGCTTTTATCCCTACGAGAATGAAACCTGGTGGGTTTGGAGGAAAAGAATATGACGGTTTGTGAAAACGCTTTGACGCCGGAGGAATTCCGGCGCCTGTTCACGTCGGTAGGCTGGGAGGCTCCCGGCCTGGATCAGATAAGCTGTGCGCTGAAGAACAGCTGGAAGGTATTCAGCCTTTGGGAAGACGGCATACCCGTAGGCATGGCCCGGCTATTGGGGGATGGAGGCATGTCCTTTTATCTCAAGGATTTTGCCATCCTGCCGGAGTGGCAGGGAAAAGGCTTGGGAAAGCTGCTGATGGAGCACATCCTACACAGCCTGCGCAAAGAACTTCCGCCGGGATGGGCTGTGAGTTTGGAACTGATCAGCGCACAGGGAAAAGAAGGTTTTTATGAGAGGATGGGATTTGACCTGCGGCCCAGCGAAGACGACGGGGCAGGAATGTTTCAAATGGTAGCAGCGGACAGAAACATTTGTTCGGAAAATTTTTAAAATCCATTGCTTTTGCGGTAATTTTCTTTTATAATGAGAGAAAAGTGAGACAAATTACAGGAGGATATCGGCATGGCGGAAAAGAATAAGGCGCCCATCAGCACAAAGGCCAGCGGCGGCGGGGCGGACGACAAGGCAAAAGCCCTGGATACTGCGCTGGCGCAGATTAAGAAGCAGTTTGGCGAGGGTGCGGTGATGCGTTTGGGACAGAATTCCGCGCTCAACGTAGAGGCCATTTCCACTGGTTCCCTGTCGCTGGACTTGGCGCTGGGCATCGGCGGCCTGCCCCGGGGCAGAATCGTGGAGATTTATGGGCCGGAATCCTCTGGTAAGACCACCCTGGCCCTGCACTGCATCGCAGAGGGGCAGAAGCAAGGGGGCAATGCTGCCTTTATCGACGTGGAGCACGCCCTGGATCCGGTCTACGCGGGAAACCTTGGTGTGGATGTGGAATCCCTTCTGGTGTCTCAGCCGGATACCGGCGAGCAGGCGCTGGAAATTACAGAGGCGCTGGTGCGCTCCAACGCCATCGACGTGATTGTGGTGGACTCTGTGGCGGCCCTGGTGCCCCGGGCTGAAATAGAGGGGGAAATGGGAGACAGCCATGTGGGCTTGCAGGCAAGGCTGATGAGCCAGGCGCTGCGGAAGCTGGCGGGCGCCATATCCAAGTCAAACTGCGTGGCCATCTTTATCAACCAACTGCGGGAAAAGGTGGGCATTGTCTACGGCAACCCGGAGGTCACCCCCGGCGGCCGCGCCCTGAAGTTCTATTCCTCCGTGCGTATCGACGTGCGCAAGGCGGAGGTGATTAAAAGCGGCACTGACGTTATCGGCAGCCGCACAAAGGCCAAGGTGGTCAAGAATAAGATTGCTCCCCCCTTCCGGGTGGCGGAGTTCGACGTGCTGTACGGCCGGGGTATTTCCAAGATGGGAGAGCTGCTGGATCTGGCTGTAAAGCTGGATATCATCCAGAAGAGCGGTGCCTGGTTCTCTTACAATGGGGACCGTCTGGGCCAGGGCCGCGACAATTCCCGGGATTTCCTGGGGGCCAACCCAGCACTGGCGGAGGAAATCGAGGTGAAAGTACGCGCCAATGTGGATAAACTCTACGATAAAATACCCAGCCGCACGCCGGACCGGGCTGTAGCCACGCCGGTGGAGCTTCCCGCCGCCCCTGTGGAAGCAGCCAAGCCGGCGGAGGCGCCTAAGGCGGCTTCCGCAAAGCTGGATATTGATATCACGGTGGACGATTGATGGAATTGACAGCGGCTGAGCCCCGGCGCAAGGGGCTGACCCAGCTGTTTCTCGATGGGGAGGCCGCCGTTCGGGTAGATACGGAAACTTTCCTGCGCTCCGGCCTGAAGCCGGGCGACCTGCTGACGGATGAGGAACTGCATTCGCTGCTGCAGGCGTCGGACGCCCGCAGGGCCAGGGAGAAGGCGCTCTATCTGCTGGAGCACCGCAGCCATTCCAAACGGGAGCTGACGGAGAAGATTGCCCGTACCGCCGCGTCCCGGGAAGCTGCGGAGGCCGCTGCGGATCATATGGAGGAGCTGGGCCTGCTCAACGACGAATCCTTTGCCCGGGATTATGCCCGGGAGCTCTTTTCGAGAAAAAAATTTGGTTCCCGCCGTGTCCGCATGGAGCTTTCCCTCAAGGGCATCGACAGCGCCCTCATTGACGAGCTGCTGGCCGAGTATGCGGACGAGGAGGCGGAGACAGAAAATGTGCTCTCCGTGCTTCAGCGGAGATACGGCGGCTGGGAAGAAGATGAAAAAATCAGGCGCAGAGCGGTAGCCGCCCTGCAGCGGCTGGGCTATTCCTATGAGCAGATCCGAAGAGCCATGTCGCTTTCCGGAGAGGAAGAACAGGGCCTGTGACAAGAAAAAAAGAAAGCGCTTCCATCCAGAAGGATGGAAGCGCTCGTCTTTCATCAGCGGAAAACTGCGCCGTCCGGAATGGAGGCGAAGCCGGGAAGTTTTGGGGAAGCCTTTGCATCGAAGGTGAGAAATTCCCCATTCAGCCGGAACACATAAATTCCGCTGTCACCCTCCGCCTTTAGGAGGAGGGAATCGTCCTGTACCTCATAGGCGCCGCAGAGGATTTGGCTGCTGAGCACGGAATAGGAGAACTGGAATTGTCCGTCCTCCTGAAACTGCAGGGTGGGCTTTACAGGCTCTTCCGAGGCGGTATACGCATAGGTCCGCAGCTCCGGCCCTGCGGATTTGTCCGCCGCACAGCCGGTGAGAAGAAGCGAGGCTGTCAGCAGGAAGAGGGAAAAATAGGACTTCTTCATCATAACACCTCCTAATAGGGCTATCGTTGAAATTCCTGCATCAGACGGTCAAAATCGTTCTGAAACAGAACGCCATGCATCCCGCTTCACAGGCGCCGCGGACGTTTACAGGCATATCGTCTAGAAAGAGACATTCCCCGGCGGTCAGCCCGTGCTTTTCCAGCAGATACCGACAGCACGGTTCCCATATCCAGCACAATGTTTTTAAACATGAGGCGGCGTCTCTTTCTTTGTAACAAGCTATATCCATTATATCACTTTTTAATTTATCAATGCTATAAGAATTACGACAGCAGCCAATTCGAAGTAAGCTTCAATTCGTGGATCGTAAAATCAGAAAGCCAATCATTTCTTTCCAGGCCTTCGGGACGAGGATCGACCTGGCAAGAAAGCAAAATGTGGTTCGTAGGGAGAGGAACAGTTCTCGTCAAACTTGTAAATAAATGAGGTGGTGTCAATGAAGGAAAAGGGAAAGCACATTGGGCTTTGGATAGATCAAGAAACACACTACAAATTTCGTTATGTGGCGAAGAGCGAAGGCAGAAGCGGAAATGGCGAAATTCTATACCTGATTCGCAGGGAAATAGAAAATTTTGAGAAGGAACACGGAAAAATTGAAATAATTGAAGAATAGTTCGGTTGGAATCGCATTTGTCCGCTGCGGAGGAAGACCAGGGTACATCCAAATTTTGAAAATGGCGGACAAAATGTTTCTCTCTTTTATCAGCGCAAAATCCCATTCTGGCAGCAGGATGGGATTTTTTGTTTCGATAAAGCAAGACGGAAAGCGCTGAACACATAGGCTCTTAAAAAGAACCTATTTTTGTATGCCGCAGCAATTTACTTGACAAGGGGGCGGCGGGGAATTATAATCTAAAAAATGGAATCTATACCAAAACAGTGTACTTTATCTGAAACGGCAATTTCCGGCGCTGTAAGCCGGAACGATGGGAAGAGAGAAGAGCATGAGCAAGACAGTGTTAGAGCTGCAGGAGATTACAAAAAGCTTTTCCGGTACGCCGGTTTTAAACGGAATCAGCCTGAAAGCAGAGCAGGGGGAATTCATCACGCTGCTGGGTTCCTCCGGCTGCGGGAAGACCACTACCCTGCGGATTATCGCGGGGCTGGAGACGCCGGATTCCGGCAGGGTGCTGCTGTCCGGCAAAGATATGACGGACACGGAGCCCAACAAGCGGGACGTGAATACCGTATTTCAGAACTATGCCCTGTTCCCTCATATGAACGTGGAGCAGAATATCGGTTACAGCCTGAAAATACGTAAGCGGCCCAAGACAGAGATCCGGGGGGAGGTGCAGAAAATGCTTTCCCTGGTACAGCTCACGGGCTATGAAAAGCGTATGCCCTCCGAGCTTTCCGGCGGACAGCGCCAGCGGGTGGCCATTGCCCGTTCCCTCATTAACCGGCCTCAGCTGCTGCTGCTGGACGAACCTCTGGGCGCGCTGGACCTGCAGCTGCGCAGGCAGATGCAGCAGGAGCTCAAGCGCCTGCAGAAAAAGCTGGGCATCACGTTTATCTATATCACCCACGACCAGGAAGAGGCCCTGAACATGTCGGACCGCATCGCGGTGATGATGGACGGCCGCTTCCAGCAGCTGGGTACGCCCTCGGAAGTATACGATTCTCCCAAAACCGCCTATGTGGCGCGGTTTGTAGGGTCGGCAAATATCGTATACGGCGCCGTGGAGTGCGTGGAGGGGGAGCTGGTCCGGTTTACCAGCACGGACGGCTCCGGCGTTTTCCATTGCCGCGGCAACCGGTTCGAGCCCGGAAGGCCCGTCACGCTGGCGGTTCGTGGAGAGCAGGCAGTGCTTACCAAGGAATTTGAGAAGGGTAGCAGGGGGCTTTTCGGCACCGTGAAGGAAAAAAGTTTTGCCGGAGGTATGCTGCGCATTGCCGTCTCCCTGCATAACGACCTGGAATTCATCTGCAGCCGTCACGGCATCGATTCCGAGCTTGTGCCGGGAGACAGGGTGCGCATCTCCTGGGAACCCCAGAACGCGTGCCCGGTGGACCTGGACGGGGAGGAGCGGATATGAGCGGAAACAGGGAGAAAAAGAAGAGGCGGCTGCGGGGCGAGGCGCTGACGGTGCTGCCCCTGTATGTGTTTACCCTGCTGTTTGTGCTGGGCCCCATCGTCTATATGATAGTGCTCAGCTTTCTCACCCGGGCGGAAACCTGGGGGGTGCTGCCTGAATTCACTTTGCAGAATTATAAAAATATAGCGGAGCCTGTCTATCTGGAAACCTTCTGGGAATCCATCAAGCTTGCCCTCACCAGCACCGTGCTGGTGATACTCATCGGCTATCCCTTCGGTTACTTTATGGCGAAGCTCACCGCAAAATGGAAAAAGCGCACCATGATGCTGCTGATGATCCCCTTCTGGACCAGTTCTTTAATCCGGTTGTACGGGTGGATCATTATTTTCCGGGCGGGCGGCATTTTGGATAAGCTCCTGATGGCCCTGCACGTGACGGAAAAGTCCGTGAAGATTCTGTACACCTATCCCGCGGTGGTGGTGGGCATGGTCTACGCCCTGCTGCCTTTCATGATTTTTGCGGTGTATTCCAGCGCGGAAAAGCTGGATTTCAGCCTGGTGGAGGCCGCCAGGGATTTGGGGGCGTCCCCCATGAAAGCCTTTCTTACGGTGTCCCTGAAGCTCACCCTGCCGGGGCTGCTTTCCGGTGTGGTGCTCACTTTTGTGCCCTCCATGGGCCTGTTCTTCATCGCCGATATCCTGGGCGGAAATAAGGTGGTGCTGGTGGGAAATCTGATTCAGGAGCAGCTGATGAAAACCCATAACTGGCCCTTTGCGGCGGCGCTCTCCGTGGCGCTGCTGGCGCTGACCAGTCTCTTTATGTTCCTCTACCGGAAGCTTTCCGGCGTCAAGGATCTGGAAGGCCTGGTATAAGCGGAAGATTTGAAAGGGGGATAGGAGCATGAAAAACCGTACCAAGCTGCCCAACGTTTATTTGGGCGTTTTGCTCTTTCTGATGTATGTTCCCATTTTTTTGGTTATCCTGTATTCCTTCAATGAAAGTAAGCTCAGCTCTGTTTGGTCCGGGTTTTCTCTCAAATGGTATACAGAACTGTTCCGGGACAGGGCGATCTTTGAAGCTCTGGGCAATACCCTGATTTTGGGGGTAATCAGCAGCTTGAGCGCCGGGGTGATCGGCACGCTGGGCGCGTTCGGCATGACAAAGGTGAATTTTAAGACCAAATCTGCGGTAGAATATGTTTCGACCCTGCCTATTATGATTCCGGAAATCATTCTGGGAATGGTATTCATGGCGTTCTTTTCCCTGTTGGGTCTGCCCTTCGGCATGACCACCCTCATTCTGGCCCACACCGCTTTCTGCATTCCCTATGTCTATATGCTGGTGAAGGCGAGGCTGGTTGGCATGGACAAAAGTCTGGCTGAGGCTGCGCTGGATTTGGGTGCTTCCCCGCTGCGGGTGTTCTTCGATATCACGCTGCCCCTGCTGCTGCCCGCTATTGTTTCCGGCATGCTTCTGGCATTTGCCATGAGCATTGACGATGTGATCATCAGCGTGTTCGTCACAGGGGTGAATACCAACACGCTGCCTCTGAAAATTTACACCCAGCTGAAAACCGGCGTGACCCCAAAAATCAACGCCCTCTGTACCCTGATGTTCGCGGCGACGCTCCTGTTGTGCGGCTTTGCCGCGTTTCTGGGAAGGACGCCGAAGCATAAAAAGCAGGAACCGGAAAGCGGCCGCGCAGGCAGGTAAGCCTGACGGCCCAAGCCGCCTGCAGGCGTTTTCGGGCAGTTTCCCAAAACGTCTGCTATCCAAAGTGATCTCGTAGAAAGGAAGGATGGAACACAATGAAACGGAATAAAATGATATCCCTGGTTTTGTCGGCTGTTTTGCTGCTGGCGGTTCTGGCAGGCTGCGGCGAGGCAGAATCCAGCTCAAAGGGCGGGGAGGTTTCCAGCGCTGTTCAGACGGAGGACACCTCTTTGAAGGGCAGCACCCTGAATCTGTTCACCTGGGAGGGCATGTTCCCTCAGGAAGTGCTGGACGGGTTTACCGAAGAGACCGGCGTCAAAATCAACTACGTGAATTTCGATTTTGACGAAACCATGCTGGCCAAACTGGAAGCGGCCGGCGGCGGTGATTACGACCTGGTGATCGCGGATGATTATATCATCGAAACAGCCATTTCGGAAGACCTGGTGCAAAAGCTGGATCCCTCAAAGCTCAGCAATTACAAGAGCATCAATCCCGTCTATCAGGGCCAGTTCTTTGATCCTGAGGACGAGTACACCGTACCTTACGGGGCGGGCGTGCAGACCATCGTTTACGATCCCAGCCTGGTGGATCTGGAGATCACCGGTTACGCGGACCTGTGGGACAAGAGCCTGGAGGACAGCGTGGGTATTATCGCCAGCAGTAGGGTTATCGATGGCATGGCGCTGAAGGTGCTGGGGGAGAGCTATAATACGGAGGATATTTCCAAGATCGAGGCGGCGGGCCAAAAGCTGCTGGAGCTGGCGCCCAACATCCGTCTGATCAAGGACGACAACACTCAGGACGACCTGCTCTCCGGGGAGATCAGCGCAGCCGTGATGTACACCTCCCAGGTGACCATGGCGAAAATGCAGAATCCGGAGCTCAAGGTGGTGTTCCCCAAAGAGGGCATCGGTTTTGGTATCATGGCGCAGTTTATCCCTTCCAATGCGCCAAACGCGGAGGCTGCCTACCTGTTTATGGATTATATCCTCAGGCCGGAAATCTCCGCGAAGTGCTATGAGTTTTTGGGCTATTACTGCACCAACAAAGATGCCGATGCCCTGATCTCCGAGGAGTATCGGGAGTTTCTGACCCTGCCGGAGGATTTCAAGGCGGAGAAGATGGAGATGATCGAGAACATCTCCGCCGAGGCGCTGGAGGCCCATGAAAAGGTTTGGACAGCTTTCAAATCTGCCTGTGAATAACCGTAGAGAAATGAAAAAGGGGGCGCCGCAAAGCTGACACCCAACAAGCAAGTATTGAGGGAATATTCAGATTGGGCAGTCGGCAAGCGGAATCTGGCAACAAAAAGACGGGCCTATCGGCGGTAAGCTGGTAGCCCGTCTTTTGCATTGAGAGGGTCACGACATTTTAAACGGCAGGAAAAAGGGCTGTGCTTACGGGGCGTAAAGCCACAAACGCAGGACTGGTTTCATAGGCAGACAGGGCCTATATGAAAATTCCGTCTTCCGTCCCACGCAGGACGTCGGGACGTTTTGTCCCGAACTTGTAGTCACACTTTCGTAAAAATAGCAGGACAGAAGGCGACCGGTCAGGCTGAAAGGAACGGGTTTGCCGGCATTGACCGCCGCACTCCGTCCCGCTGAATGGATAGACAAGGCGGCCAGGCCCTCAGAGTGTCTAGCCGCTGTCCTCTTGGTTTTGCGGCGGTTCTCCTCTAAAAATTGGAATGGACGAGAAAGTCATTTTAGGGTCTTCCTACCTTAATGGACTATCAGCAAAGACTGGTCGGCTGACTTTGCTATCTCCCTGACAAACTGGAATTTATCTAATGCTTTTTGTATGTGTATACATCAACAGTTACAATTTCTTGACCGCCCCAATTTTTTTCTTGCACAGTAAAATCCTCTTTTACAAAGCCATTATTTAATAGCACTTTTGATGAATATAAATTTTCTGGCATAACAAATGCTTGAAGTGTTGTAATATTAACTTTATTTACTAAATATTCAACCATCAATTTCAAAACGTTTGTTGCGATTTTCTTATTCCAATAATCCTCATTTAGACGATAACCCACTGTTATTTTATTTTCTCTCTTTTTGTAGTCGAACATTTCTGCTAAACCTACAAGCCTATTAGGATTGTCTTTTAAATAAATTCCTGCAATGATATACTTTTTCTTTTCAAACTCTTTTCCGCCAAGATTTTTGATTGCAGTCTCTAATGCTTTGTTACTTTTCTTATGTAAAAACGGCGATATATACTTATAAACATTATCATTGTTACTTATTTCTGACAACGCTGCAACGTCATTTAATTCCATTTTCTTTATTATAATTTTTTCATTTTCCAAATATGGAAATGCACCAAATAATTCTGCCATTATGACCTCACCATAGCAACTTATAATTTATCCATACGCCCTGGACAAGAGCGCCGAGAAGCGTGTTCAGCAGGTGGAAATCAGCTATAACTACGTTGGTGTGCTTGAACTGCCGGACAGCAACAAAACAAACAGCGGCGTAGCCAAAACTGATTATACCGCTTGCTGTGACAATACTTCTTTATTGCGGCGTCCCCTTTTTCATCGGCCCGTTCAAAGTCTGCGTACAGAATCTCTGTGCAGCAGATAGGCCGGCAGCTTTGTGTGACGGGGGCTTTCGATATCTCCCCGGATCATGCCTAAAATGCTGTCCACTGCGCCGTTGACAACATCTTCCTCTGAATGGGTTACCACCGTGATGCCCAGGGCTTTCGTCCAAGCGGTATCGTCATACACGATCAGGCTGATATCTTCCGGCACCCGGAGCCCCAATTTGGTGATGGCACTGTAGGCGGGGAGTCCGAACATCTCCGCCACGGCAATCACGGCGGTGGGCTGCCAGCGCTGAATGAGCTCCATCACCTGCTCTGCGGAAACGCCCACAGGCAGAGGCGTTACCGGGATTTCCGGTTTTGCAATGCCGGCGGCCCGATAAGCGTCGAAGCAGCCGCGAATCCGATTTCTGTCGTCAGAGACGATGAGAATCCGGCGGTGCCCATTTTCCAGGAGGCAGCTGGTAGCCTCTTCCATGCCGGCCACATCGTTGTAATAGAGAGAGCTGACCTGGGGATACAGCTTGCTGTGCAGCTGCAGGAACCGGCAGTCCTGCTCTGTCTGAAAAAGCTCTGCCAGCTGAGGGTCGCTGCGGTTTTTGATGGGGGAGAACACGATGCATTCCACACGGTAGGAGAGGAAAAACTGAATGGATTCCCGGACCAGATGGCCGTATTTGGTGTCCGGCGCCATCATGGTGTGGTAGCCGTACTGTTCTCTCAGCACATCGCTGATGCGGGAGATGGTCTGGATATAGAAGGGGTTCTGGGGGTCGGGATCCAGAAATGCAACCGTATGATTGTTCTGTTTTTTTAAAACGCTTGCCGCAAGACTGGGGGTGTAGCCCAGCCGGCGGGCGCAGTCCATCACAAGCTTTCTGGTCTTTTCCGAGACGATTGCCTCCCCCCGGAAGACCCGGGAAACCGTGGCTGGAGAGACCCCGGCCAGTTGGGCGACGTCCTTGCTGGTGGACATGGAGGAGATCACTTCCTTTTCTCAAATATAAAAAAGTAAAAAAACACTTGACAAGCAGCTTGTCACTGTATATAATGACCACATAAACAAAAATGACAACGAAATCATTATACTTTTTGCTGATCATTTTTCTTTTGATTTTTTTAATTCAGGAAAAAGTGCAGCAAGATTTAGCACAAACAAGTTGTGCTATTTATTTTAGCAGAGTTTGACAACGTTGTCAAATGGAGCTCAGACCGGCCTTCCCGCCGGTCAAAAGAGGGGATATCCCCTCTTTTATGTGCTTGTACAAGCACATAAAAAGAATCTGCCGGCAAAAAAAGGAGGAGCGATTGCGATGGGACTGTTTTATAAGCCGAAAAACGCTACGGTGGGAGATGTGATTCCTTTCTATGATGAGGGAAAGTGGAGGCCCTTTTATCTCAAGGGAAACAGGGCCTACTTTGGAGACGACCGGACCTCCGGCTGGACCATGCTCACCACGGAGGACCATCTGCAGTTTACCGAACAGCCTACGGGAATCCGTGGAGGCACCGGGTCTGTACTCAAGGTGGAGGGGACTTATCACCTGTTTTACTGCACTTTTCAGCAGAACCCCAAGCGGGAGACAATCCGACATGCCGTGAGCAGGGACCTTTCCTCCTGGGAGACGCTGGAGGAGGACAGTTTTACTCCGGACGGCGTGCTTTATGACCTGACCGACTGGCGCGACCCCTTTGTTTTTTGGAACGAGGCTGAGAGGGAATGGTGGATGCTTGTGGCGGCAAAGGAGATGGGGAAAACGGCGCGCCGTGGCTGCACCGGACTCTGTGCTTCCAAAGATCTGCACCATTGGGAGCTGCGGGAGCCCTTCTATGCGCCCCATCTCCACACCAGCGCCCATGAATGCCCGGATCTGTTCCGCATGGGGGACTGGTACTATCTGATCTATTCTCAGTATACAGACCGGTTTCAAACCTATTACCGCATGAGCCGCTCTCTTGCCGGGCCGTGGATTGCCCCGGAGACTGACAGCTTCGACACCCGGTGCTTCTATGCGGCGAAAACCGGGACGGACGGCAGGGACCGGTATCTCTACGGCTGGAACCCCACACGGTATTACGATATGTGGAAGTTTAATCCGCCCATCTATCCCGGGAAGGATTACGGCTCCTATGATTGGGGAGATACGCTGATTGTACATAAATTGGTGCAGAACCAGGACGGCACGCTGGGCGTCACGGTCCCTGAGGCTGTGGATCACGCGCTCACCGTCCACAATGAAACGCCCCTGGTTCCCCAAAACGGTTCCTGGACCGTAGGGCCTGATTCGGCGGAAACGCAAAACCCCTTTGGCTACAGCTCCCTGCTCTTTGAAAACCGGGTGCCGGAGCTCTGTAAACTGGAACTGGAACTGACCTTTTCGGAATCTGTGCAGGAGCTGGGCGTGGCACTTCAGGTAGACGAGGAGTTCGGCAAGGGATATTACCTGAGCCTGCAGCCCCACCGGGGAAGGCTGGAATTCAAATCCGCACTGCGCATGTACGACGAGGGCGGCTGGACCTTTCCCTTTGATGTGGAGTTGGAGCGTCCCGCACGGTTGGAACCCAATATTCCCCACACCCTGAAGGTATTTGTGCAGGATAGTATCCTGTTGGCCTATCTGGATGGACAGGTGGCGCTGGATGCCAGGATGTGCGACTACACGCACCGGTTCTTCGGGCTGTTTGCCTCCGACGGAACGGCGAAATTTCACAAGATCAAGCTGTTGACCTGAAGCCGGCCTCACGCCGGATCCTATGAAAATATTCCGTTAAGAAAGGAAAGATTTCTATGCAGCTGTTTTACCGGCCTGGAAAGGCTGTTTTGGGGGACATGATTCCCTTTTATGACGAGGGGAAATGGAAGCCATTCTATCTGAAAAACACCCGGGGCAACGACGGCCCTGACTGTGAGGGCGGCTGGCACATGCTCACCACTGAGGATCACGTGCATTTCACGGAGCACCCTACCCATATCAAGGGAGGCACGGGTTCCGTACTCAAAGTGGATGAGGTTTACCACATGTTCTACTGCACCTTTCTCGACAACCCCCGCAGGCAGTTTATCCGGCACGCGGTGAGTACGGACCTGGACGTCTGGACGCCCATCGAAGAAGAGGTGCTGCCGGCGGATGGGGAGATCTACGACCCTGCTGAATGGCGCGATCCCTTCGTGTTTTGGAATGAGGAAGAGGGGCAGTGGTGGATGATTATGGCTTCCTCCGTATTGGGAAAAACTGAACGCCGGGCCTGTGTAGGGCTTTGTGTTTCCCAAGATCTGCATCACTGGGAATACCGGCGACCCCTCTACGCGCCCATGGCGGCGGCAGGAGCCTGCGAGTGTCCCGACCTGTTCCGGATGGGGGATTGGTACTATCTGGTCTATTCCAATTACTGCGACCGGTTCCAGACCATGTACCGCATGAGCCGCTCCCTTTCCGGCCCCTGGATCAGGCCGGAGCAGGATACCTTTGATTCCCGGGCCTACTATGCAGCCAAGACGGGGACGGATGGAAAGCACCGGTATATCTATGGCTGGAATCCCACAAAGGAACTGCCCAAAAAGAATTTCAACCCAGCGAACAGGATCAGCCAGGACTGCTGCTCCTGGGATTGGGGCGGCAATCTGGTGGTCCACCGGGTGCTTCAGAACCCGGACGGGACTCTCCGGGTGGTTCCCGAGGAGCATGTGGACGCGGCGCTGAAGACAGAGCACAGGATCGAAGCCGAACCGGTGCTGGGAAGCTGTGAAATCTCTCCCTGGGAGATCCGTATCAACGGGGACTGCGGGTTTGGCGGGGTGCTTCTGAACCCGGTGCCCCGGCAGTGCAAGCTGGAGGGCGAACTGAGTTTTTCCCCCGGAACAAGGCGGTTCGGCATTGCCCTGCAGATGGATGAAAATTTCGATGTGGGGTATTATCTGACGCTGGAACCGGGCCGGAACAGGCTGGAATATGTCTCCGGCATCCGGTTCCTGGGAGACGACGGGCAGGGCGGGAAGATGTTCCCCTATGCGGTGGAGATGGAACGGCCGTTCCAACTGCAGCCGGACACCTTCTATCCCTTCAAAATTTTTGTGGAGGACAGCGTCCTGGTGGTCTATTTGGGAAACGAGATTGCCATGAACGCCAGAATGTACGACCATGCCGGGCGCAGGTTCGGACTCTTTGCCATTAACGGCCGGGCTGAATTTAGAAATGTGAAGCTTTACACGGAATGATGGGTAGAAATTAAATTTTTTTCAGAGGGAAAAGGGTGCAAGGCCATAACAAAAGGGGGCTATCACGATGAAAGTAAAGTCGGGAAGAAGAGGAACAGCAAGAAGGGTGTTGGAAAAATGGCAGCTCTATGTATTGCTGCTGCCCGCCCTTTTATGGCTGGCGGTATTCGCCTACTATCCCATGTACGGCCTGCTCATTGCCTTTAAAGACTACAAAGGCAGGATGGGAATTCTGGGCAGCCCCTGGGCGGCCCCGCTCTTTAAGCATTTTGAAACCTTTTTCAGCACCAGCATTGCGGTAAACGCCATCTGGAACACGGTGATTGTCAGCCTGCTGACCCTGGCGGTGGGATTCCCCATCCCCATCATCTTCGCCCTGCTGCTCAATCAGATCCGGCACGCTAAGCTGCGCAAGACAATTCAGACGATCTCCTACGCGCCCTATTTTCTCTCCACCGTCATCATTGTCAGCTTGATTTCCATGCTGTTCTCCGCGAACGGGCTGATCAACGGGATCATCACCGATCTGGGCGGAAGCGAGGTGTTTTTCACCAGCCTGCCGGAATGGTTCCGGCCCCTGTACGTGGGGTCATCGGTCTGGCAGAGCATGGGCTTCAACGCCATCATCTTCATCGCCGCCCTGGTAGGCATCAGCCCGGATTATTATGAGGCTGCCATCATGGACGGGGCCACCAGGTTTCAGAGAATCCTGCGGATTGATATCCCTCTGATCCTGCCCACCATCATCCTGATGCTGATTCTCAATGTGGGGAACATCATGAACGTGGGGTATGAAAAGGCCTTCCTGATGCAGAACAATATGAACACGACCGTCAGCGAGCTGATTTCCACCTATGTGTACAAAGTGGGCCTGCAGCAGGCCCAGTACAGCTTTGCCACGGCTGTGGGCCTGTTCAACTCCGTCGTCAACTTCATTCTGCTGGTGACTGTCAACTTCATCTCAAAGAGGTTCAGCGACATCAGCGTATTTTGAAAAGGGGGGAAGCGCAGTGAAAGAACATATCCGCAGGAAAGGGCCCATCCGCCAATCGGCGGGAGACCGGGCGTTCAACATTGTCAACGCCGTTGTCATGACCCTGATCACGGTTGTGATCGTCTATCCACTTTACTATGTGCTGCTGGCCTCCATTACGGATCCGGTGATCGTCAATTCAGGCAAGCTGCTGTTTTACCCGGAATCCCCCTATTTTGAGGGATATGCGAGGGCCTTTGACTATGCGCCCCTGTGGACCGGATACGGCAATACCCTGAAATATACGGTGGTGGGAACCGCCGTTGCCCTGCTCTGCACCATCCCGGCGGGGTATGCGCTCTCCCGGATGGATTTGCCGGGCCGACGCGTCATCATGTTCCTGTTCACCTTTACCATGTTTTTCAGCGGCGGTATCATCCCGCTGTATCTGGTCATCAAGAGCCTGCACATGTACGACACCATCTGGGCCATCGTGCTGCCGGTGGCGGTCTCCGCCTACAACCTGATTGTATGCCGCTCCTTCTTTGACACCGGAATCCCCACGGAAATGCTGGAAGCCGCCCGTATCGACGGCTGTACAGATTTCAAATTCTTCTTCCGCATTGTGATTCCGCTCTCCTCCACCATCATCGCCGTGATGTGCCTGTTCTATGCTACGGCCCTGTGGAACATGTTTTTCAATCCCCTGATGTTCCTGTCCGGGAAGGAGAATATGCCCCTGCAGGTGGTGCTGCGGGATTTGGTACTCATGAACCAGGCAACCTCCATGACCAACAACGCGGAGGAAATCGCCATGCGTCAGAAACTGGTGGAGCAGCTTAAATACTGTATCGTCGTGCTTGCCGCTGCGCCGCTGCTGATCGTCTACCCCTTCCTGCAGAAATATTTTGCCAAGGGCGTGATGGTGGGCGCGGTAAAGGGCTGAGCACAGAAGATAGATTAAAATATGATTGGAGGAAATCGAAATGAAAAAGAGAGCACTGTCCCTTCTGCTGGTACTCAGCCTGCTCGCGGCCCTGATTGGCTGCGGGACAAAAGAGGCAGGGGAGAGCAAAGCAAGCTCCGGAGGGACCTCAAAGCCGGGAAGCGAATCCTCTGCGTCAGCCGCGGTGGATGAGAGCAAGTATCCCGGGCTTACCGACCAGGAGAAGGAAGCTGTGGAGCTGGGGCTTTTGAACCTGGACGGCACCATGCCCATCATTCCGGATCCCGACGCTTTCGAGGAAAAGTACGGAAAAATCAGCATGTTTGTCCACTACACGGGCGGACGCACCCGTCCGGTAACGGAGCTGGAGATTGTGAAGATTTGGGAAGAGCTTACCGGAATCCGTTTTGAGTGGGAGGACGTCCCCTATGACGGCGTTGCGGAGAAGATTAACCTGATGCTCTCCGCGGGAGGGGATGACCTGCCGGACTGCTTCTATAACTTTGTGGACGGACAGTCCAGCACCTTTGTCATTCAGTACTCCGACCAGGACGTGTTTATCCCTACGGAAGAGCTCATCGACAACTATATGCCCAAATACAAGGAGCTGCTGGAGAGCAAGGAAGAGTACCGCCTGGAGGCCACGGCGCCTGACGGACATATCTATGGTTTCCCCTATATTGAGGAGATGTTCGGCCTAGTGCTTACCCCCGGCCCCTTTGAAATCAATGCCGACTGGCTCAAGCAGGTGGGCAAGGAGATGCCCACTACGGTGGATGAATGGGTGGACTGTCTCAAAGCATTCCGCGACGCTGGAGACCTGAATGGCAACGGCAAGGATGACGAAGTGCCCTTGGCAACGCAGTTCGGCCTGCATGACACCTTTGGCTCCAACGACCTGTTCTACCGTTTTACCGGCTGCTTCGGCTTAGCGGATTCCTACTGCGGCGGCAACAAGTATGCGGATCACCTTTGCCTTGACAAGGACGGCAAGGTCGTCTTCTCCGCCATGGACGAGGCTTTCCGCAAGACCGCGGAATTCTTCAACATGTTGTGGAACGAAAAGCTGATCTGGAACGGCTCCTTTGAGGCTGACACCAGCCTTTCCTTTGAGAATTCCCTGCTCAAAGAAGATGTAGCTACAGTGGGCTCCTTCAGCACCTGGGGCGGAAAAGCCTCCATCTCCAACATAGACGTGCGCAACCAGTACGACAGCCTGCCCCGCCTGAAGGGCGAGAGCGGCAGCACCGGGTTCCGCCTGAACTATTCCGAGCTGCAGGATACTTCCAATACGGCGATCACCACCAACTGCAAATTCCCCCATGCCATTGCCCTCTGGGTAGAGGCTATCGCCGCGGATCCCAAGCTTTCGATCATGTCCAACTGGGGCACGCCCGGCGCGGTCTTTATTGAAGAGGAGGACGGCTACCTGACAAAACCCAAGGATGAAAACGGGAACCATATCCCTCAGGGCGAATTTGCAGACGGGAAGAACTCTCCCCGCGAAAACACCACCCCCTGCCGCGGTTCCTTTATCATTAAGGACGCTTATTTTGACACAGTGGCCGATTACGACGCCCCCACGCTTCTGGAAGGTCAGAAAAAGGGCGGTAAGGAAGAAATCCTTGAAGAGTATGCCGATACCGTTCTGCCCCGTGTGCTGACCACAGTGGAAGAATCCTCCCGCCTGTCTCAGATTCAGCCCACAATTTCCGATATTGTGGACCGCTATGTGGCGGATTGGACCATCAACGGCGTGACGGATGAATCCTGGGAGGCTTACAGGAATGAGCTTACGGCCGCCGGTGTCGAAGAGCTGATTCAAATTTGGCAGACTGCCGTAGACCGGGCAGCCTCCAACAAGTGAGGAAACCCGAACGCCTGCCGGCAGAATCTTTTACATGCACTGCCATAGTATTTAGAAATACGGAAAGCCCTGCGTTTCAAGGAAGCGCAGGGCTTTTTCCATTCCATTTTCCCCCATTCCCGTCAGACTGCCCAAGGCCATGGCCGCCTGCCGGAAACGGCTGGGAGCCCTCGCGCCTGTGAGCGAATCGGCCTGTCGGCAAACAGCCTGCCGGAGGCGGAAGAAGATTTTTCAGCGGTGAACAAAATATATGTTGCATTTTCTTGTCAAAAGATATAATTTTTTAAATAAATATTGACAAAATATAGAGATAATGATATTTTATTATTAAAATAGTTTACAAAAAAGCGTACCGCAATTGTGGAGGCAATATTATACGAATAAGTATTGCGAAAGTGCCAATTTGATACGGCAAACTGAAAATATAGTCTAAAAGGATAGATACTACATCTGAATTTTATTCAAATGCGCTGGCATACAGAAGTTATACCCGTTTTTATGGCGGCGTCAAAATCCAATTATTATCGGTTCACTTTAAAGGAGGGAGGCTGCGATGAGAAAAAGACGAGTTTTATCCCTCACTCTGGCAATCCTGCTGTCACTCTGCCTTTCAGGGTGTGAAAACGACGGGAAGGAGCGTGACGGCGGGGTAAAAGAGATAACAGAGCTCACCGTCTGCATGGATTCCAGTTCGGAACTCGTTGACTGGGCAAATTTTTTCAGCGACCTCCAGAGGGCCTGCAGGGGGCGGAACCTGCCTGTAAAACTGAAGGCGGTTACCTTCCCGGAAAGCGCGGCGGAACGGGAGTCTAAAATCAGCGCCGTGCAAACGGAAATTATGGCCGGAAAAGGTCCGGATCTGTTTTTTGTATCCTGTTACGATCCGCTTCTGTATCCTCCGCAGCAGCAGCTTTTTATGGAGCCTGAACGGGTCATGCAGGCAGGCGTTTTCCTCCGGTTGGACGAGCTGCTTGAGCAGAGCCGTACGTTGGATTTGAGCCAATGCAACGAAACGGTTATGGAGGCAGGCAGGAGGGAAGAGGGCCGCTTCCTTTTGCCGGTCAGCTACGAAATCCCCCTGGTAATTTTGGACGGCTCCATGCTGAAGGACACAGAATCTGCACAAATGACGGCGCAAGACGCCGTGGACAGCGGAGACGAGCTGGTGGGGCAGGCGTTTCGGTCCACGGTATTTGCGAGCTGCTCCGCTATGTTCGGAAAGCTGGCCGATTATGACGCGGGAAAGCTTTTGATTTCCCAGGAGGAGCTTTCGAAAGGGATGAAGCTGCTGTGCAGTATGCCGGAAGAGAGCGGCTTCACATCGGGGCTTTTGGCCTACGGCACAGCCAACTATGCCTTTTCGGCCCAGGCTTTTCTGCGGGAAAACGCGGCGCCGGTCTGTATGGCGGTTTGCAACAATACTGGGGGCGTAACGGCAACCGTCACACAATTCGCCGCAATTAACAGCAACACGGACAACCCGGAGACGGCGTTTTCCGTGCTGGAAGCTTTGCTGAGCGAGGAACTGCAGGGCGCCGGAAGCTGGAGGTTCGGCAGTACCGGGATAGGGCTGTCGGTGAATGACAGCCTTATGCAGGACATGATGAATCAACATCCATATGCCGGCGCGGAGGGCTTTGATGACCGGCAGGTGACCGCAGAGGAAGCCGGGAAAATACAAAAAATTTGCAGTATGGTGAATGCTGTAAACTTTAAAACAGAACTGGACGGTGATCTCTATGCCTTGTATCTTGCCTGCAGGGGCAGGCCGGATTCGGAGATAGAGGCCGAGGTGAAAGAGGCATACCGTAAAATGCTTATGAAGGTGGCGGAATGAAACGGGGGAAAATAGGGCCGATTATGATAGCGCCCATCCTGATGGGAAGCCTGGTGTTTTACATCCTTCCCTTTTTTCTGGTAATTCAGCTTTCGTTTTCCCAGGGCTACGGGCGAAGCAGAGCCTTTGTAGGGCTTTTGCAGTACCGAAAGCTTTTTGAAAACAGCATGTTTCTGCTTGCTTTTCAAAACACATTAAGGTTTCTCGGCATCGGTCTGCCGCTGATACTGGCGGTTTCCTACCTGTTGTCTTTCCTGCTGAAAAGCTGTGCTGGCAGGAGACGGATGATGCAGGCCGCCCTTTTGCTGCCCTATATCATGCCGGTGGCGGGAACCGTGATGCTGGTACAATTCCTCTTCTCACAGGAGGGCCTTATGAACCGGGCTTTGTATACGCTGGGGCTGCCTGTTGCGGACTGGCTCCATTCCGCTTACGCCTTTCCCATAGCGCTGGGGCTATACCTGTGGAAAAACATGGGCTACAGCACCCTCCTCCTGCTGGCTGGCCTCGCTGCAATTCCAGCGGAACAGTACGATGCCGCAGAATTGGACGGAGCGTCGTCCGTCAAAAAATTCTGTTATATCACCACGCCCCAAATGTGGCATTCGCTGTTCATCGCCACTGTCTTTTCCGTTATGAATGCCTTTAAATGCTTTCGGGAAATATTCCTCATTGGCGGGGAACATCCCGATGAAAGCGTCTATATGCTGCAACATTTCATCAACAACAGCTTTCAAAATCTCAACTACTCCAAACTTGCAGTAGCGTCAGTCCTGTTCTATCTGCTCGTTACCGTTTTTTTCGGTGCGTTTTACCTATGGATTGAGCGAAAGGGTGCAGCAAAGGAGGGCTGAAGATGGGAAGGAACAAACTGCAGCTTCTCAAAAGAGGCGCTGTTGGGCTCGTGGGCGTTACGGCAATCCTGCCGTTTTGCTATCTGCTGGTGACTGGCGTTTGGAAGCCGTCCAGCGGATTCACGGTTCAAGGCTATTATGAGGCCTTTTTGGCTTCTCCCAAGTATCTTCTGCGCTTCTGGAAAAGCCTGGGGCTGTGCCTATGCATTGTTGTCGGGCAGCTGCTTGTATCCATATTCGGAGGCTTTGGATTTGCGAAGTGCCGTTTCAAGGGGAGAAGCTTCCTTTTCTTTCTGCTGTTGAGCATCATGATACTGCCGCTGCAGGTAACTCTTGTACCCAATTATATGGTTTTGGAAGGAATGCGCCTGATTGATACGGATTGGGCGCTGTTGCTTCCGGCGATCTTTGCGCCGCTGGGAACCTTTATCATGACGCAAAGCCTGAAAGCGGTTCCCGATGAGATGATAGAAGCGGCAGAGCTGGATGGAGCCAATGTGCTGAAAACACTGTTTTATGTGCTCGTTCCCATGAGCAGAAGCGGCTGTGCCTGTGTGCTGCTGCTCTCTTTTATGGATGGATGGAATATGGTGGAACAGCCGATTGCCTATTTGAAGGATTTTGAGCAGTATCCGCTGATTGTGGCTCTTTCCTACGTTCCGCCGCAAGATAATATGGTGCAGCTTGCATGCTGTGTTATGGTGCTTTTGCCTCCGCTTTTTCTATTTCTGCATTTCACGCAGGAGCTGGCGGAGGGGATCGCTTTAGCGGGGATGAAGGGATGAAAAGAATAACCTGTATTTCCGGACTTGCAGTCATGCTGTTGATTTCCTGTACCATCATTTCTTTTTTTATAGAGCGTCAAATGCTGCCGCAGGCGATCCTCGCAGAGTCCAGGCCGGTGGAGGGTGAGCATGAAAAGATACTGCTGCCGAGCCCTGCGGTGAAAGAGGATGGGGGAGGAACTTATGTACTCATGGCAGAGACAGGAGATAATTGGGAAGAAGGGCTGCGGGTAAAGCGCATTCCAGCGGATCGCCTGGAGCGAAAGGGAGACCTGGTGGTGACAAACGCTGCGGGCAAAGGGCGGTATGTGGTCTATGCCACCAAACCGCTTTCGGATGGGCAGGAGATAGGCGGGGAAAGTCTGGGCGGAACCAGAAGGGACCGGTATCTTGTGGTTCCAAATTCTGAAGCACAGCTGCCGGAAACCGCTGGGGCGGGAGGCTTTGCACTCTTGGAGAAAGAAGAGGGCTTTTTTCTGTTGGCTGATGACAGCTCTTCCCGCCCGTTTATGGAGGAAAGGACCCAGGAATTGATTTTTGGCGAGAGACTAGAGAATGTGCGGGTATTTAGTCTTCAGGATGCAGAGTACTTTTTCAGTTGCCTGCCCCTGCTTGCCGCCGCAGCCTTTTTGGCGTTTCTGCCGGGAGTGCTGTGGTGTGCCGCCTGCCGGGTGCTTTCCTGCGGCAAAAAAGGGATAGCCTTCTGTATCGGCGCTTTCGTTTCGGCGCTTGCCTGCTTTTGTGCGCTTCCCCTGTTGCTGGGTTCTGCCAGTCTGCCGTCGTCCCTGCTTCCGGAAGACAATCTCTTTGACCTTGCCCATTACGGCCATGAGTTTTCTGTCATTTTCGCCTGTCTTGGGGAATCGTCCTTGTCGGAGACAGGAGAGTTCCTCCATGGATGCCAAAAAAGCAGCTGCCTTGCAGGGATGATCCTTGTATGCGGATTCTTATTGTCAGCGGGGCTTGTTGCTTTTGAACGAATCAAATTCCCCCGCTGCCGACCTCCGGGAGCTCCTGTTCGGGAACGGATACTTCTTCTCCGTCCAGGGAGCGCCAGAGGCTGCCGGGGTCCAGCGGACGGCGCAGCTTATAGAAACCGGCGCCGGTGAGAAGCAGGTCGCCGTTTGCGCCGAGATGCACGGTCTCCGAGGAGCCGTCCGCCCGGGAAAAGCGCAGGTACAGGCCGATGCCGCCGCAGGGTACGTCGTCGTTGGAGGCAGCCCGCTGAATTTTCAATTGTTTCAGCTGTGAGGAAGCGAGGCGGATGAGTTCCGGATCCCGGGTCTCTTTTTTCCAGGCGTCTGCGGGCACGCCTCCGGTATACGCTTCCAGAAGCACCATTCCCCCCGCATCCCAATCCAGTTCGGGAATGCCGCTGCCGCTGCATCCGGCGGGGATCCAAACCAGCGCCATCAGGGCGAGAACCGTTTGAACAAGTTTTTTTACCATAGAAAGAGCCTCCTTTCTGCTCTATAGATGCAGAAAGGAGGCTCTTTTGTTGGCGGTTTCATTTATTTGCCGCAAATTTTTCTGTGGTTCAGACGGATGACGACGTTACTCCGCCGCCTGATCGGAAAAGGTAATGGTCACTGCAATACCCAAATCACAGCTGACATCCCGAAAATTCTCTATGCCTTCCGTTTTCAGAGCAGATTGACTGCTTCCCCATTTTACCCATAAAGGGATTTCCCGGTTCAGCTCAATCCGGGTGGGGGAGGTCAGGCGGCTGGAAGCGGCTGTCTGCGCCGCCGAGAAATCTACGGGGCAGGGATAACTGGACTTGGTATAACCGCTGCCCTCTGTCTGATAGAGATCACAGGCGTACTCATTGAGCCTGAGGCCCAGCCGGGTTGATTTCCCGTTCATGGCGCCGGATACCTTCCCGGCGCTTGCCCACTCTCCATCGGTGCAGCTCCAGAGATCAATGGAAACCGATTGAACCGTGTCGTCCGTCCGGTAGTCGAAGAACATGAGCTCATCGGAAAAAAGGTCAAGGACTTCCTGGGTTTCCTCTGAAAAGCCGCTTACGGAGATGGACATGGTATCCTTCTGGTTTCCGCAGGCTGTGAGGGAAAGCAGGAGGATTAGGAGCAAGGGCAGAATCCGTTTTTTCATGGAAGGGGTCTTCCTTTCTCTTATTTTATCGGTTTGTCTGCGGCGTCCACCGCAGATTTTCTGCGTTTTCGGACAGTACGCAGAAGGGGGAGGAAAAGAATCAGAAACAACAGGGCGGGCAGGGCGAAACAGAAAAAGGGAAAAATCTCCAGGGAAGCGGGCGCAAGAGGCGCGGCGGAACCCTCCGCACCGGCTGCGGGCTCTCGAAGAAGGGAGGGCACGGAAGCCAGGGACAAGGCCAAAAAGAGAAAAAATGCCGCCAGGTCTCCCCAGAGCAGCCGAAGGCTGTGAACGGCGGCGTGAGATTTCCAGCGCACAGTCCCGGCGGGCAAGTGCAGAGATTCGGCAATTTCCCGGTGTGTGAAGCCGCCCAGAATCTTGAGGGTGACAATCTCCCGGGAAATCCCGTCCAGAGGCTGTACAAGCTTCCGGTATGCCTCCAAATCCAGGAGTTGATCCAGCTCAGAGCGGGGATCGGGAATATCCGCCCAGAATTCAGGGCTGGCAGAAGATTCCCGGTTCTTTTTGCGCAGGATGCCCAGCGCCTCGTTTTTGGTTATCACGTAAAGCCAGGTGTTCTCCCCGGAGGCGGGGAAAGCGTCCATCGGCAGAAGAAGCAGCTTAGTCATAACCGTTTGGGCGGCATCCTTGCCGTCTTCTTCATTTTTCAGAATGGAAAGAGCCACAGCAAACACGCGGTGGAAATAACAGCGGTAAAGTTCCTCAAAGGCTGCGCCGTCGCCGTCTTTGACACGGCTCAGCAGGGTAGCGAGCTTGGATGGGTTCAAAAAGAGGACTCCTTTCCGCAGTAACTGGCCAAATACCGGTCAGACCCCGGCGGCGCCGGCGTGTACTGCGAGCACCACACGGTCCAGGCCGGCCCAGTCCTGGCAGACACGTATGTTTTCCAAAGGATGGGCAGAAAAAATAGTGCATACCTGTTCCGCCTGCGTTTCACCGATCTCCACAGCCAGAAGACCGCCCGGTTTCAGCAAAGGGACCCAATGCTCAGCAATGGCCCGATAGAAGAGGAGGCCGTCCTCGCCGCCGTCCAGGGCCATGGCGGGCTCCCGGAGGACCTCCGGCTGGAGCTGGGAAAGCTCTTCCCGCTCAATATAGGGAGGGTTGGAGGCAATGAAATCCAAAGCGCCGTGGGAGAATCGTAGAGTGGTGTCCGGGAGCAGGACGTCCGCCTTCTGTACCTGGACATGATACTGCGGGTAGGCATCCAGGTTTCTTTTCAGAAAAGAGAGGGCAGTTGGAGAGAGCTCCAGACAGAGCGCCTCTGTGTCCGGAAGCAGGGAGCACAGGCCCAAAGCCACAGCGCCGGTGCCGGCACACAAATCCAGGCCTCGGGGGGCAGGGACGCCCCGGAGCCCCGCTGCCAGTTCCTCCACGAGAACGGCGGTGTCCTCCCTGGGAATCAGAACCCCTTCTCCCACCTGCAGCGTCAGGCCCATGAACTCCCATTGGCCCAGCAGATATTGAAGGGGCCGCCGGGCAGCCCGCTCTTTGACGGCGCGGCAAAAGGCGGCCGCAGCTTCTGATGGGGGCGTCCTGTTCCCATACAGTGCGATCCCGGCCCGGTCCAGGCCAAAGAAATGGGCGCTGAGTTCTCCCGCGTCGAAGTCTGGAGAATCAAGCCCCGCGTCTTCCAATATACGCCGTGCCTGACGGTACAGCTCCTGTACCGTCACCGGATGAGATCCTCGCCGTTTTCAGGGATGACGGCCTCCATGGCGGCAATGGCCGCCTCAATCATCTTGTCGTCCGGCTCTTTTACCGTGATGCGCTGTACCCACAGGCCCGGCGCCGTGATGATACGGGACAGGAGATTGTCGTGGCGGGCGCAGGCCTTTTGGAGCTCATAGCCGATATTCATAATCACCGGGATGCACAGCAGCTTGGCAAAGGTGCGAAGAAAGGGGTTGGAAAAGGGGATGAAAAAGCCCACGATGACGCCCAGCAGCAGCATGAGAATCAGAAAGCTGGTTCCGCAGCGGGGATGAAAGCGGCCCTGCAGCCGCACATTTTCCACAGTAAGGGGCAGGTCGTTTTCATAACAGAAAATGGTCTTGTGCTCCGCGCCATGATATTGAAAGGTACGTTTGATATCGGGGACCAAGGAGACCAGCAGCACATAGCCGAGAAAGATGGCGATGCGCAGCACCCCTTCGAAGAGGGACCGCCAGCCGGAGATATCGGAGGCAACGGCGTCCTGAAGCAGGTTAAAAAGCACAGTGGGCAGGAAGAAGAACAGTAAAATGGCCAGCCCGACGCCCAGAATGGAGCCGACGGTCATAATGACGCCGGTGAGCTTGTCCCCCAGATGCTCTGTAAGCCATTTGTCCACACCGGTCAATTCCTCTTCCTCTTCGCCGTCTGTCAGTTTGTCGGCGGACAGGGAAAGTGCCTTATAGCCCAGGCGGAAGGAATCGATGAGGGAAAAAATGCCGCGGATAAAAGGCTTGCCCAACAGGGGATATTTCTTGGTAAGCCGCTGCTCTTCAATGTCCTCTGTGGTGATCGTCCCGTTTTCATCGCAGAACGCAGCGGCGGTGCGGGTAGGACCCACCATCATGATGCCCTCCATCAGGGCCTGACCGCCGATCGTCGTAATTTTCTTTGCCATTCGCTTCTTAGTTCCTTTCCTGTATTTGTTTCAAAATTTCCTGGGTTTTCACCAGGCTTGGTTTTTCCTCCAGGGTTCGGCAGGTGGGCAGAGAGATGGTGACTGTGGTACCCACGCCTTCCCGGCTCTCCACAGTGAGGCTGCCGCCGTGCAGCACGGAAATTTCATCCGCAACGGCCAGGCCGATGCCGGAACCCCGTACCAGTTGGTTTGCCTTATAGAATTTCTTCTTCACATTGGGCAGGTGCTCTGCCGGAATGCCGCAGCCGGTATCACGGATTACCACCTGAATGAAGCCGTCTGCTTCCTTGGGGGAAACGGTAATCGTACCGCCCTCCCCGGTATATTTCAAAGCATTGTCAATGATGTTGACAAATACCTGCCGCAGCCTATCTACGTCGCCGTAGACAGGGGACAAAACTGTGTTTTCCTCATAGTTCAGCTGCTTGTGCTCCGTGCGCGCACGGTCCGTAAACATATAGACCGCTTCATCCAATTCAGCCAGAATGTCGATTTTTGAAACCATCAGCCGCAGGCGGCCGCTCTGCAGACGGGAGAAGTCCAGCAGTTCTTCAACCAGGCCGGAAAGTCGCTCCGACTCCCGGATAATCACGGATATGCCCTTTTCCGCGGTTACGGGATCTGCGCCGTCGTGCAGGGTTTCGGCCCAGCCCTTGATGGCGGTAAGCGGGGTGCGCAGCTCATGGGATACGGAGGAGATGAAATCATTCTTCATGCGCTCGGTGGCGCCCAGCTCAGAGGCCATGTCGTTGATGGCTTCGCAGAGCTGGCCGATCTCGTCGTCCTTGCTCTTTTCAATGCGCACCTCAAAATCGCCCTGTGCAATCTGTTTGGCGGTAGCGCTCATCTGGCGGATGGGCGTCACAATGGAACGGATGAAATACATGCCGGAAAAGGTGATCAGCAGCATAATAAAAAGCCCTACCGCCACCAGGGTGAGAATGACAACAGTGGTCTGCTGGTCCGCCCGGTCCATGGATACCATATACCGGATGGAGCCGATCAGGCTGCCGGAGGAATCCCGCACCACGCGGGTGATGGCCATCACCTTTTCCCCTGTGTTCAGCCTGCCGATCCATTTGCCGGAATTGTTTTCGCTCTTCAGGGCCACGTTGTAATCCGGCATGGACTGAGTCTGGTCCGGCGCAAAGCCGGTGGAGGTGATGTATACCTTGCCGTTCTTGCTGAGAGCCATAATCTCTATCTTGTTCTTATCCCGGAAATTTTCAATGTAGTCCCGTGTGATGGCGGTAAATTCCGAGGCGTTGTGCCCGCCGGAACTGCCGGAGAGCATGTTCAGCAGCTCATCCACACGGCCTGTCAGCACCAGTTCGATACCGTTATAGGCAGAGCTCTGTACCATCAGGGACAGAGTGACGATGGAAACAGTGAGGATGACAAAAACGATGCCGATGGTGTTGATGAACCAACGGCGGGAAATTCCTTTTCGGATCACGGACAGGCCTCCTTTCCGCCGGATAGTGCCAGCCTGCATGCAGCTGCTTGAAAAAGGGGACGGTACAGAACGCCGGGCAAACGCCGGCCCCCGATTTGCTCAGGGGCTGCCTAGACTTCCCAGCGGGAACCGAGCCCCCAGACC
>OJKJ01000344.1_pt1 | contig 28287 bp, 25 predicted proteins | sample 1596491 | NCBI WGS metagenome assembly OJKJ01 (sample SAMEA4350160, study PRJEB24818) | metagenome | biome: human; feature: gut; material: faeces | place: Denmark | collected 2013-09 | reverse complement strand
TATGTCCTATAACTTCTGATGGAGGGGGAACTCCTCCTTCCGTTATATCTATATAGATTTATTAGATTGGACTTTGTAACTATTAACCAGTAGTCGTTCTTGACTACACCATTATTATACTAGGAGGGAAATAAGCATGGTTGTTCAGGCTACGTTAATGCTGTTTGGTTCATTTTTTGTTATGCTGTTTGCAGGTGTTCCGATTTCGGCGGGAATTGGTATCGCTTCCATTATTACTGCAATCATGAGCGGTATGGACGGGAATATCTTCGCGTTGACAGCGGCACAGAGATGCTTCTCCGGCTGCGATTCCTTCTCCCTTCTGGCTCTGCCGTTCTTTTCATTGGGCGGCAACATTATGAACAAGGGAGGGATTGCAAAGCGGCTGGTCCGTCTTGCAAGACTGCTGGTAGGATGGGTACCCGGATATCTGGCAGCTACAAATGTACTGGCGAATATGTTTTTCGGTGCCGTATCCGGTTCTTCCGTAGCGGCAACCTCCGCGATGGGTTCCATCATGAGCCCGCTGGAGCTGGACGAGGGATATGATCCCAATTATTCCGCGGCTGTAAACATCTGTTCGGCGCCGACAGGAATCCTGATACCGCCGTCTGGTCCGTTAATTCTGTATTCCATCACCGCAGGCGGCGTTTCCGTGGCAGCCTTGTTCATGGGCGGCTATCTGACCGGAGCTCTGCTTGGCATTGCAGTCGCGGGGCTGGCAATCTTTTTGGCGGTGAGGAAGGGCTACAAGGCATCCGCTGTGAAGGAGGAGGATCCGGCATGGAAGATCGTGCTGGAGGCAGTTCCGTCCCTGTTGGCTGTTATTATCGTAATGGGCGGCATTTTGACCGGTATTTTCACGGCAACGGAGGCGGGCGTGGTCATGTGCCTGTACTGCACGCTGCTGGCAATCATCTACCGTGAGATGAGTATAAAAACCTTTTATGACCTGCTTGCAGACACGATGAAGAGTTCCGCGACAATTCTGTTTCTGATTGCGGCATCCTCAATCATGTCCTACGTGATGTCCTATTCTGGTATTCCGGCGGCTATCAGCGAGGGGCTGATGAGTGTTTCCAATAATCGGTATATGATTATTTTAATCATGAATGTGTTCCTGCTGGTGATGGGTATGTTTCTGGATTTGACTCCGGCCGTGCTGATCTTCACTCCAATCTTCCTTCCAATCGCCACCAGCGTTGGAATGAGTCCGGTGCATTTCGGACTTATGCTGATTATGAACCTTGGTATCGGCTCCGTAACACCACCGGTAGGTTCCTGCCTGTTCGTGGGCTGCGGTGTCGGCCGCGTAAAGATTGAGGGGGTTACTAAATATATTGTTCCGATTTTTACGGCAATGGTAATCTCCCTGTTCCTGGTAAGCTTTATCCCTGCTATCCCGCTGCTTGTGCCGTATCTGTGCGGTCTTGTGCCAAGCATGTGGTGGTAATAATGGTAAAAAGCGGAAAAAACCCATCGATAACCCTAAGAATGGAGACAGAGTATGGATATTTGCACACAATTTTCAGGAATTGAAAGGACAGACAGCGCATGGCTGGTACATACAAACTGCGCCGATATCAAGATTATATTCGTTACCGATGAGATTGTGAGGGTCCGTACCTCATTTGACAAGGAATTTACGGAGGAATCCTATGTTTTGATGACAACGGCATGGGAGGACCGCCTGGACCCGCTGTTTGAGGGGGAGAGAACTCGTGTGGAGCCGGTAATCCCCGGGGTGGAAGAAACAGATAATGAGATTACCTTCGATACCGGAAAAATCCGCCTTGTACTTATGAAGGATCCCATTGGATTTGAGCTGTATGACGCGGAAGGAACCCTGCTTTACAGTGATCTGCACGGAAATCCCGTTTCGCTGGACTCCAACCGCCGCGTGACCCATTATTCCTGTATGGAGGAGGAGGACTGCTTCTACGGATTTGGTGAAAAAGCTGGTCCTCTGAATAAAAACAAGATGTTTCTTCGTGAACGCGCTACTGATGCCATGGGCTATGACGCGGAAAAGACCGATACGCTATATAAGCATATCCCGTTTTATATCCGCTTAAACCGCAGCTCAAAAAAGGCGGTAGGCGTGTTCTATCATAACTTCTATGAGTCCTGCTTTAACATGGGCTGTGAAAAGAGCAATTACTGGCATCGTTATACCTACTGGCAGGCAGACGGCGGAGACATTGATATGTTTCTGCTGGGCGGAAACTCCATTGCACGGATTGTAGATAACTACACGCTGCTAACCGGAAGACCGGCTTTGCTGCCCAAGCGCGCGCTGGGCTACCAGGGAAGTTCCATGTATTATCCGGAGCTGGAGAGGGACAGCGATGACGCGGTTCTTGGCTTTATCGATACAATTAAGGAGGAAGGCTTTCCGATTGACGGCTTCCATCTTTCCTCCGGATATACCAGCGTTGGAAACAAGCGCTGCGTGTTCACATGGAATACGACCCGCTTTAAGGATCCATCTGCATATTTCCATGCAATGCAGGACAAGGGGGCGGAGAATGTTCCCAATATCAAGCCTGGGATTCTCCTGTGCCACCCGTGGTTTGAGGAGTTCAAAAGCCAGGATGTGTTTGTGAAGGACAGCAAGAATCCGGAGCAGTACGCGGTGGGAAGCTGGTGGGGCGGTCCCGGGGCGTTCTGGGATTTTACAAAGCCTGCGGCTCGTGAGGCATGGAAAAAATATGTGACCGGAAGCCTGGTTGCTGTGGGAACCAACTCAATCTGGAATGACAACTGTGAGTATGACAGCCTGCTGGATAAGGATGTTATTGTGGACTTTGACGGCAAAGGCGGTACCATTGCCCAACTGAAGCCAATCATGAGCACGCTGATGTGCAAGCTGAGCAACGATGCGGTGAAGGAGCATGACGCAGATATGCGGCCCTATTCCGTATGCCGAAGCGGAAGCAGCGGCATCCAGCGTTATGCGCAGACCTGGTGCGGCGACAACTATACCAGTTGGAAGAGCTTAAAGTACAACATTCCGACCATCACCGGAATGGGTCTCTCCGGGCAGCCGAATGAAGGCGCGGATATCGGCGGCTTTGCCGGGCCGGCGCCGGAGGAAGAGCTGCTTGTGCGCTGGGTGCAGCAGGGCATTTTCCAGGCCCGTTTCTCCATCCATTCGGCAAGCAACGATAATACCGTGACGGAGCCATGGATGTTTAAGGATAGTACGGACCTGATTCGGAGTGCGATTCTCCTGCGCTACCGTATGGCCCCCTATCTTTACTCCTGCGAGTACGAGGCGGCAAAGAGCGGCGCGCCGATTATGCGGGCATTGGTTTATGAATTTCAGGAGGATGAGAACACCTATGACAATAGCTTCGACTTCCTGTTCGGAAAGAGCCTGCTGGTTGCCAATGTTATTGAAAAAGACGCGGCAAGCCGCCGGGTTTATCTGCCGGCCGGCTTAAGGTGGTACGACATGAATGATAATTACCGCTGCTATGAGGGCGGACAGACGATTGAGGTTCCTGTAACGATGGAGACCATTCCAATGTTTCTGCGGGAGGGCGCAATTCTGGCCATGGCGGATAATCAACTGATGAACATGGAACGCGACTGTGTGGAGGAACTCCGTCTGATTATTGCCTCGGCAAGGGAAGGCTCTCAATTTGTACTGTACGATGATGACGGAAGAACCAACGATTTCGAAAAAGGAATTTTCCGCAAAACCACTGTCAGCGTCAGCGGGACCGATGTGGTGAAGGTTGATTTTACCGCTGAGGGTGACTACCGGGATACAGTAAAGAGCGTTACAGTAGAAATCATCCGCAAGGACAGGAGCCCATTCTGGGCAGCTCTTGACGGGCGACGACTGGAGCACTACTTAAACCGCAGGAAGTTTGAAGCGGCGGACAGCGGCTGGTATTACAGCCAGACGAAGAAGGCCGTTCTGGTAAAATATGCAAATCCGAAGAAGGATGCTCAGTTGGTTGTATCCTTTGAAGATTTTGATTTGATTGGGATGTAACTATCGACGCAGCCGTCTGAGTTCGGGCGGCTGCAGTTTTATGATTATGGAGGAACGCGATGCTTTTACGTGAACTGAAATCAATAGAAAAGACTGGTTCCGGCTATATTCTGCACGGGGATGCGGCGGATGTATTGCTGATTTTTATGACGGATGACGTGATTCGGGTACGGGTGAGCTTCCGGCGGGATTTTAAGGAAGAATCCTATACGCTGGTGACTACCGCCTGGGAGGATCGGATGGACGAACTTTTAAAGGACGAGCGCACACGCATTGAGCCCCTGGATATTCCCTGCGAGGAGAAGAACGGAAAGCTTGTATTTACAACAGGCACCTGCATCCTGGAAATCAGCAAAACCCCCTTTTTCCTGACGTTAAAGACCCTGGACGGGGCTGTCGTTTATCAGGATCTGAAGGAGAGGGCGTTTGAGAAGGATCATCTGGGACGGTTGGCCCACTATTCCAAAATGGATCCGGTTAACGACCACTTTTACGGCTTTGGCGAAAAGACGGGCTGTCTGGACAAGAAAGGGAGAAGACTCAGGATGTCACCCAAGGACGCGATTGGACACGATCCGGAGTTTGGGGATCCCATGTACAAGCATATACCGTTTTATATCCGGATCAACGAGAAAACAGCCTATGCCATCGGCTTGTTTTATCATAATTCCTACGACAGCGTATTTGATATGGGGCAGGAGGTTTCCGGCTATTGGGATCGGTATTGCTATTATCAGACGGATGGGGGAGATATTGACCTGTTCCTGATCAAGGGTCCTGAGCTTTCGGCGGTTTTAGACCGCTATACGATGCTGACGGGGCGCTGCGCGCTGCCCACCAAACAGTCTCTGGGGTATTGTGCCTCGACTATGTATTACGCAGAACTGGAGGACAACTGTGATCAGGAAATCTATCGGGTAATCGATAAGCATGAGAAGGAGGGCATCCTGATCGATAATTTTTGGCTGGCATCCGGCTATTCCAGCGGCGAGGAGGACAACCTCCGCTATATCTTTAACTGGAATTACAGGAGATTTCCAAATCCTGAGGATTTCTTTGAGCGTATGAATGCCAGAGGAATCAATGTGATTCCCAATCTGAAACCGGGTATTCTGAAAAATCATCCTTATATGAACCTGTTTGAGGAGAACGGAGTGTTTATTAAAAACCCGGGCGGTGACGGGGATTATTATGGAAGATGGTGGGGCGGAGAAGGCAGGTTTTTAGACTTCACGAACCCGAAGGCCCGTGAAACCTGGAAGATGCTTTTGGAAGACCGGATTCTGAGAATGGGAACAAAGACCGTATGGAATGACAATTGTGAGATGGACGGCGTGGAGGATCGGGACGCATACTGTGATTTTGAAGGCGCCGGAGGGACAATGGCGGAGCTCAAGATTCTGCATTCCAATTTGATGGCATTTCTTGGAAAGCAGGCGATTGCCGACGTTTATCCGGGAGAGCGGCCCTACATCATCAACCGTGCGGGATATGCAGGCATCCAGAGATACGCGCAGGTATGGGGAGGAGATAACCTGACAGACTGGCGTACAGTGAAGTTCAACATCGCCACGATCGTGGGCATGGGACTTTCCGGCTGTGCCAACATGGGCTGTGACATTGGCGGGTTCGCGGGATCTGTGCCGGAGGCGGAGCTTTTGCTTCGTTGGATTCAAAACGGTATTTTCCAGCCGCGCTTCTGCTTAAATTCGGCAAATAACGACAACACGGTGACACAGCCCTGGATGTATGAGGAGAATCGGGAATATGTGAAGGCGGCTTACGCCCAGAGATACCGGATGCTTCCGTATCTGTACAGCCTGATGTATGAGGCAAACCAGAACGGCATGCCGGCTATGCGCCCGCTGTTTTTAGAGTTCCCGGAAGATAAGAAGTGTTACAGCGATAATAATTTCATCTTTATGTTCGGAAAGAGCGTGCTGGTTGCCAATGTGGTGGAGTCGGAGGCAAGGACAAGAACTATCTATCTGCCGTCAGGATGCAGATGGTTTGACATGAATGACAACCTGAAGGAGTATTCGGGCGGTCAGACTATCGAGCTTCCGGTAAATCTGGGCAGCATTCCCATGTTCCTCAGGGGAAGTGCGGTTTATGTGACCAGCGAGGATGTTAAGCATATTATGTCGGACAGGATGCGTCATGTGGATTTCCTGATCAGCGCGGATACGGACACCAGCTTTGTATTCTATGACGATGACGGACACACGGAGGACTATAAGAAGGGTGTTTACGCGAAAACCGCAGTTAATGTAACTGCCGGTAATCAGACGATAATTCACTTTGATACCAGGGGAACCTACGAAAGCCCATTGGAGCGAGTTACAATCCGGCTTGTCAGCAAGCAAAAAGGTGCATTCTGGGTAACGGTCGACGGCGAGCGCATCCCGCGTTATCTTGTAAGGGACGGCTGGGAGGAAGCCGGAACCGGATGGTATTACAATCTTTCCGACAGAACCATCTGGGTGAAGTATGAGATACCGGAGAAAAAATCGTATGATGTCATTGTTTCGACGGAGAAATTCGACCTGATTGGAATGGTTGAGGAATAAAGAAAAGTGAAAGGTAACATTATGAATATTAATATCGGAAGCCAGCCCTGATGGGGCAGGTAGCACTAAGGACAAGAGAATTGATCCGAAAAGTATGCCAGGCAAATGATGTGGAAATCCTGGCAGGCCAAAATAATGAACTTGATAAAACATGGGCATTTATCACGAAATGCCCATGTTTTATTTAGGTGCGCCCGGCGGGCGCACGTTCTAACGGGTGAAAGTCCCTGACCCGCCCGGCAGTGGGAAGGGTGCAGCCAATGGCAAGGGCGTCATCGTGAGGCGGGGTATGAAGGAAACCGGAGGCAAACCACTGGCCTGTAAAAGCTGTCCGGATAGGCTGTGAAGCGTGGATGAGGCTGCCTAACAAACTAAAGTCCAATAACTGCACGGAACGCCAGCAGTAAACGGGGCAGGTATAAGTGGGAAAGATCGTGTGAGTACCCGGGGAGGTATCACGGACGTGAAAGTGACGATAAAACATTCGCTGTCACGGAGTAAAGCTTGCCGTGAGAAGTCAGCAGAGGTCATAGTACCGGGCGGTCGCAAACGCACCGGGAAGGACTGAACAGTAGGAGGTGTCGTTACCAAATGGAAACCGGACATGGAATTAAGTACAGACAACTTCATATTGAGGACTACCTGCGAGAGATACCTGCGGAACAGGGAAGGGAAACAGTAGTGTACGCCCATGAAAGGATTACCGGGAACCCCGACACCAACACGGACTTTGACACGGTGAACCACAGCAAGCTGATAGAGGTGCTGTCGAGGACGGTGAAGGACGGGAGGGTAATCTCGCTGATACACAGGTACCTGAAAGCCGGAGTAATGGAGGACGGAGGATTTCACGCAGCGGCCGAGGGCGTGCCGCAGGGCGGACTATGCAAAGCTCAGCATAGACCACCCTATGCAAAGCAGAACACTATGCAAAGAATGTACTGTTTTTCCTTATAAATAAAAGATTCTCTCAGATTTTACTTTGCATAGTATTCTACTTATAGCCATTACAACTTGGACAGCCACTCCATTAGGTCACCGTTTTCGCTCCAGTCCGGCAGATTGGAATCTACCAGATCCGGATAAGCGTTCTCCAGGGCCTTTCGCTTCAGCTCCGTATCGGCCTTTGCGTAAATCTCTGTAGTTTTGATATCGCTGTGGCCCAGAAAGTCACGGATATAGATTAGGTTTACACCTGCCTGCAGCAGATGGACCGCCTTGGAATGGCGCAGCATATGGCACTTTACCTTCTCCGGTACTTTATCAGATATTTCGTGTGCCATAACGGCGTATTTGTTGATGATATAAGCAACTCCTTCCTTCGTCAGCCGGTTGTGCTGTCTGTTCGTAAAAAGCGGGTAACTGGCTTTATGTGCCAGATCCAGCCTGTTCTCGGAGATATATGCTTCTACGAGCGCAGCCGTTTCTTCTTTACCGGGATAGCCAGTACTTTCTGATAGTGGTACAGGGATTCCGGTGATTCCGACTGGGCATACCGAAAAAAGGAATGGATTGCTGTCAGCCTCAGGTTCCTCGTGGAAACTGAACTTTTCCGTTCTGTTTCCAGCCAGTTTAAGAACCGCCCGACCAGATCGGAGGAAAGGTTCTTCATGGTGATCTTTTCCGCTGGGATGGCTTCCTCTTTTTCACAAAAAAGAAGGAGGAGCTTAAAAGTATCTCTGTAGGATTTTATCGTGTTCCTGCTGACATTCTTCTGGACAGGAAGGTAATCAGACAGGAATGCTGTAAGGTGCATGGAGAAATCAGTCGGTTTCACGGGCAGTTCCCTCCATTTCCGGTATGATATCCTGATAGCACTTTTCCAGCTTCACCCGGATGTCAGGAAAGACATCGGCTGTCCATCTGAGGTAATACGCTGTTTCATGGAAGGTCTGGTGCCCCAGATAAGTGCGCATCATAGGGATCAATACCATGAGGTCCCGGTTCTGCTGTGCCCACTGCTTCAGACGGTAAATGCAGTAGGCGTGCCGGAAATCATGGACTCTGGGGCCGTCCCCGGTATGGGGGATGCCGGCCTTCCAGAGAAAGCGCCGGAAGTTTTTATAGATATTTCCCAGTGTCATCGGCTTTCCGCCGTAACCCGGGAAAAAATATCCGGAAGGCTCTGGAAAAGGATGGACCTCCCCGGCATACCTGCGCAGCCTCAGTGTCATGGATTCCGGCATCGGGACCAGGCGGCTGTTATGGTTCTTTGAATCACGGACCGTCAGTATCCCCTGATGCAGGTCAACATCCCGCACCGTGAGCAGCCGGGCTTCCGAACACCGCAGCCCGCAGGAAAGGAGCAGCCTGAAGAACTCTGGCATCACCAGATGCCTGTAAGGGACTTCCGGGCACAGGCGGCACTTATCTGTTTCCGCAAAGAAACGCCTGAGTTCTTCAGGGGTATAAATATGCGGCACATACTGCTGGCCGGCGGGATAATAATTCTTTGGGAGTATCCACGCGCTGATCCCGATGCTGTCCAGGTATTTTGAAAACTGGCGTACCACCGAAGCCCGTGAACAATGGTTTGCGGCCGATTCGTGCATTGTCCTGGCGCACCAGCCGGTCACGGCCTCCCTGGAAAGGGCTGCCACATCCGGATATTTTGCCGCAAGGTAGCTGTCAAAACGCTTTAGTATGCCAGGCTCTGTGTTGTATTTGTATCCGACGGACCGTTTGAGGGAGATGAAGTTTTCCATTTCTTTGCGGAAAGGGCCTGTAAAAGTGGGTTCAGCCAAGATGGATCACCTCCTCAAAGTCCAGGGGGCATTCCGCCAGCCGTTCCATATCCACCTTGAGATATACGGCGGTGGAATTCGTGTCCAGGTGTCCGATGATATCAGAAATGACCGGGAGAGGAGTGTCCTTCTCCAGAAGGACGCTTGCCATGGTATGGCGGAGGCTGTGCATCCCCCGGTGTTTACCGCGCATGGGGATATGGGCTTTTACCATATATGCCCTGATCAGCTGGTCCAGATGGTCCCCTTCTGCAAAGGGAAGGAACGGGGCCGTATGACGGACAAAGATACGGCTGCTGTCAACCTTCGGCCTCCCGTATTTCAGGTAATCGATCACTGCCCAGCCCACATCCGGGACAAGCGGCAGTTCCATGGGCTGCCCTGTTTTGGACTGGGTAAAACAGAGTTTTTTCTCTGTCCAGTTGAAGTTTTCAAAGCACAGGTTTTTGATGTCTGTGCAGCGCAGCCCCAGACGGCACGCAATCAGGATGATGGCATAGTCGCGCTTGCCTTTCGGGCTTCCCCGGTCAATGGCCCTGACCAGCTGTTTCAGTTCTTCCTGGGTCCAGACCGAAGGGATGGCAGTCTGCTTCCTGGCTTTCACCATGGGCATTTTTGCCGCAAGGTCATCCGGCATGATCCCTTCCTGGTTCAGAAAACGGAAAAAGGCACGCAGGGAACAAATATGCTGCTCCACTGTTTTGTAGGAAAAACCTGCCAGTGTCCTGATATAGGCATTGACCGTATCCAGAGTGACTGCTGTGAAATCATCCATCCCCTGTGCGGCCAGATAATCCATCAGGTAGGAAGACTGCTTCACATAATGCTCCGTAGTCACCTGTGAATAGCCCTTTTTCTCACAGGAACTCTGGAATCGGCTGCGGATATCCACAAAAAACGGGGTTGTCAGTATTTCCTTATGCTTGAGATAACGCCGCAGCACCGCATGGTGGAGCTGGAAATCCCCAACCATACGGACTACACGGATTTCCTGTGTTTCTGCCTGCGGCAGTGTCCTTGAGAAATCTTCCTGCGTGATCCCGAAGAACTCTTTCAGGAAGTCCATGCCAAGCTGTTCCGTGTAATAGCACTCACCCCTATCTTCCGCATAGGCCATCAGCTGGTTCCGACGCCGGCGGTAAAAGGTCATGCTCCCTTTGGTATAGCCAAGCCGGAGCAGTTCCTGTTCCAGTCCTGAGATCAGGTCTGGTAAGTATGTTTTGTCCATAAAGGCACCTCCGATATGATATATTCGAGAATAACTCTCATAAATATCTTCGGAGACTATGCAAAGCAGCGCAAGAAAAAATGGCTTGGAACAGGGATTCCATGGATTTACTTTGCATAGTTACTTGCTTTGCATAGGGAGGCCCGCTAAGTCCCTTGTGTGGAAATGTCATGCTGAATGAGTTGGACAAGGAACTGGAGAGCAGGGGACACAAGTATGTGAGGTATGCGGATGACTGCCTGATTCTGTGCAAAAGCAGGAAAAGCGCAGAGAGGACGATGGAAAACATTGTGCCATTCATCACAGGAAAACTGTTTCTGAAAGTCAATCTCCAGAAAACGACAGTGAGCCACGTCAGCAAGATAAAATACCTGGGCTACGGCTTTTATCGGCATAAAGGGAAATGCCGCATGAGGATACACCCAAAGTCGGTGGCAAAAATGAAGAACCGGATACGGGAGCTGACAACCAGAGGGAACAAATGGAGCAATCAGGAGAGGGAAGAAAAACTCCGAAGCTATGCAAGGGGATGGATTAACTATTATCGATATGCAGACATGAAAAGCCTGATGGAACAGACGGATGAGTGGCTGCGCCACAGAATCCGAGGGGTGTACTGGAAACAATGGAAGAAGGTACGCACAAGATATAAAATGCTGCGGGCGTTACATTTACCAGAGTGGAAGGTGCATGAGATGGCGAACTGCCGAAAGGGAGTGTGGAGAGCGGCGGGAATGCTCAACTCGGCACTCACCAAAAGAATCATAGTGGACAGACTTGGTTATCCCGATATGGCTGCCCACTATCTGAAAGTCCGAGTAAACTATTGAACCGCATAGTACCGAACGGTACGCTACGTGGTGTGGAAGGGGAGGTTAAAATCTCCCCTATCCGATTTCTGGGGCGGTTTTTTTGGAGATGGGGGAGTTTTCTTGAATTGGCTAAGGCCCCTCCTGTACTCCAACGGGCTCATGTTTCCAAGGGATATCTTTATCCGCTATTCGTTATACCATACCAGATATTCATTCAGTATGTCAATGAATTCCTGGATGCTTACTCCTGTCCATTCCCGGTTGTAAAGCATCTCGTTTTTCAGACGGCCAAACAGCCCTTCGCAGGCGGAATTGTCAGGGAAGCATCCCTTTTTGGACATGGAACGCTCCAATCCGGCCTTCTCCATGCGGCTTATCCAGCCGGGCCAGCGGTAGTGGCATCCCCTGTCAGAATGGACTATGGGATGCTCCGTCTCCCCCAACTGTGAGATTGCGCCATCCAGCATGTCATTCACCAGGGCAGCATCCGATGCCGTGCCGACCGTCCAGTATGGCAGCATCCCATCAAAACAATCCACAATCTGGGAAAGACAGACCTTTCCGGCAGGGATGGCGAATTACGTGATGTCGGTAAGCCATTTCTCATTCGGCTTTCCCGCATGGAAGTCCCTGTTTCCCGCATTTGGCACAGAAAGCGAGATTTGCCCTTGAAAAGAGTTATAATTCCGCCTGCTCTTAACCCTGACCACAATCTCCTCTTCCGCTATGATCCTGCGCACCACTTTCTCGGAGATGACGGTTCCCTCGCGGCTGAGCAGAGCGTGTATCCTGCGGTACCCATAACGCCCGCTGTTTTCATTGAAAAGGGCGGAAATCCTTTTACGGATGCCGGAATACTTGTCCTGCTTTTTGAGGGAGGTTTCCCGATAATAATAACTGCTTTTTGGCAGTTTAAGCCGTTTTAGCAGCAATGGCAGCGAATATTTCCCTTTCAAGGCATCAACAATCACTGCCTTCTCCCTGTTTTTGAGGGTCTCCGTGTTGATGCCGGGGTCTTTTTTAATACATTGATGGTTTCCTTTAATATGTCTATTTCCACCTGCATGCCATCCATCCGGGCAAGCAGCTGCTGCATTTCAGCATTAGGGGGAATTTCGCGTGCCTTCCGCAAGGATTCCGGGTTTTATGTTTTTGTCGTTCATCAGTGCGACAGTGCCTCCTTGGAGATATTTTTTCCGCCAGGCATAGATGCCTGCCCGGCTGCAGCCAATCTCCTCTGACACATATTTTATACTTTCTCCAAGCTCAAAGCAATGGTGGATTGCATCCATTTTGACTTCGACGGGAGGGGGGCGGGGATGTGCCGCTGTATTGGTATTATCCAATGCCTTTCGTGGTGGCTTTTGAACACCCTCGTTTTCAATCCATGTATAGAGTGCCCTTCTGGTTGGATAGCCCAGCATGCAGATGGTGTTGGTTACATAACCGCACTGGTGATAAACCTGTAATGCAATGTCGATTTTGTCCTGAGAATACATAGTGGTTCAGCTCCTTTCGGAGCCCGTGGAATTCCAGTTCCCTCCCTTTTTATCACCTCTTAGTATATTGCTAAAACAGTCACTGAAACGAGTTTACAAACAGTTACCATCCTGACAAGTCATCTGATATTCCTTTGGGCTGTATCCGGTGGCTTTTTTAAATGTTTTGCTGAAATAATGCTGGTCACTAAATCCTGACTGTTCAGCTACATCTTTTATCTTATATGTTCCGATTTGCAGAAGCTGCCGGGCATGGTTTAGACGGATTTCCATAAGATAGTCCTGAAATGTGACCTTTGAGACCTCCTTAAACAGCAAGCTCAGATAACAGTAATTAATGTGCTGCTGCTGGGCAATATCACTTAGGGAAAATTTCTTAGAAAAATTCTCCTGTATAAAAGCTTGAACCTGACCAACCAATTCTAAGCGTGAATCACCTTCCACGGACAGTGGCTTCTCGGTTTCAAAGAACCGTGTTAACAATTCCTTTAGAAAGTCAATCCAATCCCAGACAGAGGAAAAATGGTAAATCTCAGTGGGCATTTGCAATGCCTGAGTTACAGTCGGAGAACAATACTCTCCCAACAGGACCAGAATCCGAAGATAGATATTCTGCAGCCCCTCATAGCATATAGAAGACTCCTCAATCGAGTGATACATGAATTTCAGTGTGGCCTCCAGGCGATTTTGGTCCTTGCGGATGAGGGATTCTTTGAAATCTGATAAAAAGGAGAAGTCAGTCTTGGCAGAGGCGAATGCTGCAATATCCCCTGGATGGATCCTGTTTTTATTAGCACAAAGCACACGGTGCTTCATACAGAAGATTGCTTCATGGATTGCTTGGCAAAGATTTGGGTTGACCATACTAATGCCAAAGGTGTATTGATGGGGAGTGATGTATTGGATTTCTGAACACAATGAGTTTTCAAGCTTATCTGCAAATTCCTCTGGTTTAAAGTCTTTTTCATCAGAAGAAAGATAGAGGGCAATCAGAAATTCATTACACTGGTTTTCGTAATAGACCAGGTTCACACCCAGGATGAACTGGTGAAACAATCTGCTCAAATGTTCGTCCAGGGTATCGGCGGAAAGAGAACAGGATATATCCAGATATAAATAGTATGCCTGGAACATACCATTGCTGCAATACGCACTGAAAAGCTGGGTGTAATCGGGGGTGTCCTGTGAAAGAAGATTGGATGCAGCTGAACGCAGTGTTTTACGCAGTTGGGCCTTTTTTATAGTTTCCAGTGCATTGCGGTGCTGCCGGGTCTGTTCAATCTGGCGGACACATTTTTCCAAAGCCTGGTTTAAGCTGGGAGTGTCTATTGGTTTGAGAAGATAGTCCACAACGCCCAGTTGTATAGCCTCTTTGGCATATGAAAAATCATTGTAACCGCTGATGATTACGATTTTAGTATCGGGAAGAAGTTCCATCAGTTTATGGCTGAAAACCAACCCATTCATTCCATCCATTCGGATATCACACAGGATTATGTCAGGATGTTCTTTTGATGCAAGCTCCAGTGCCTGTTCTGCATTTGGAGACTGGAGTATTTTCTGGAAATTTAAGTGGCTTTTTTTTAACTTACTTACAATGCCGAGACGGATCCATTCTTCATCATCTACTACCAATACACATAACATGGAAATTCCTCCAATCTTTCAAATTTACATGCGTTTTTATGCGTCTGTGCATGGAGAAAAAGGAAGACAGATATTAACGCATGTTCCCTCATTGGCACGGGAAATAATGGTAAGTCCATACCCTGCTCCACAGCAGTTTATCAGTCGTTGGTGCACATTTATTAATCCGATGGATTCTTTTGTTTGGATTACCGGAGCTGAACCTGCTTCAGACAGCTTCCGGTTCAGCGCCTCAACCTGGCTGGGTTCCATGCCGATCCCATTATCCGCAACATGAAGAACCAGTTTATCATTTGAAACAATTTCCCCTGTGATCCGGACATGGTAGTTGGCATTTAAAATCTGCCTGAATGCATGGATCAGGGAATTTTCTACGATCGGCTGTAAGACAAATTTTGGCACCGGAAGTGGATGCAGTTGAGGTGCCAAATCAATCTGAAAGGAAATCTGGTTCCGAAAACGGATGCGTTCAATGGAAAAATATGATTCCAGATGGTCGAGTTCATCCGACAGCGAGACAAAATTTTCGGGTTTCAGGTTGTAGCGGAACATTTGGGCCAGAGAGGTGGCAATGGTCTGGACTTCAGGAGTATCGCGAACCTCTGCAATAGCCTCTATGGTCTGGAGCGTATTATATAAAAAGTGTGGATTGATCTGGTAAGTAAGGCTTTGGAGCTGGGATGTTTTTAAAAGCAGCTGCTGTTCATATACATTGGTAATCAGATTGTCTATTTTTCCGGTCATGTGATTGAAACCATGGTATACCTCCCACATGTCATCATCATGACAGATTGTTTCATCCAGTCTGAGTTTAAAATCTCCCCGCCCCACAAGTCGCATGTTGGATATCAGATTTTTTAACGGAAGAAACATCCGCTGCAGCAGGGTTATGATGATTAATCCGAATACCAGCAGGATGGCGGCCAGGATTCCGAGAATGGGCACCAGGGTGGCGTTCAGAGCGTGGGACAGGTACGTGGCTGAAGGTTCAATATAAATAGTAAAACCAGAGTATTGGGATTGGCGGGACATCAATTGTTCCGGAGCGGCCAGTTGGCCGATTTCCAGACCATATTCATCCCTGTTGGTGGAGGCGATGATTACTCCATCTGTATCTGCCAGACGGATGGATAGTACCGGACCGGTCTGGATATCCTTGGAAATACTGTGCAGATTTTTTAAGAGTAGTGTCTGAAATGCACTGCTGTCAGCATAAACCACCACATAGGCGGTTACTTTTTTGCTGACAATATCTTTTAGTGGGCGGACTACCATCAAAGGCTTAAAATTCCCATAAAACTCTTTTGGAGAGTGGATGGGGGAGATAAGGAACAAGGCCCGGCTGTCAATTTCCGCCTTATGATCTGAAATCCATTGGTCATATAATAAATTCGGATTAGCAGGATGGGAGGAGGTATTTCCATCAAAGAGGAATGTGCCGTTACTGCTGTAAAAGGATGTATAAAAGGGTCCATCAGTGACAGACAGGCTGTTTATGATAATAGCAATTTTTTCACTGTCATGCAGGTAATCCTGGGCGGTATAATCCGGACTTTGAGAACGCAGCAGGATATCCTGAATATCCACATGATTCAAGAGAATTCGGTCAATCTGGCTGGCTTTGTATGGTATGGTATCGGTACCTGATATAAGGTTATCTAACAGGTTGTCCAGATAAGTATTATTTTCATTTCTGACAAGCCCTGAGATATGTGCAATCAGAACACCGCTGATGCATATAGAAATTATGACGGCCGCAGACAGGCATAAAATAGTCAGCCGGAAGGAAATAGTGCGTGGATAGAGGCGTGAGAACCGGCTGTGTATGCTCATATTGATGATATCTCCTTCCTATGGATTGTAAAAAATTCTACCAAAGATATCTTATTTCTTTAACCTATTATAGAAGATAAAAAATTACTTGTCCATACTTTTAGAAAAATATTTATAGAAAAATGCATAAAAAAATAAAAGTATATACAGAAAAATATGTATTATTTTTAGTAATTATCCATGTTTTTGGTTATGAGATAAAAATAATACACAAAAAGTGCTAAACCAGGTAAGTAAGAACAAGTTATGTTCATGATTTATAAAAAAGATACAACAAAGATAAAAAATGCCTCCATTTATTTAGCGATACTGCTCATGCTATACTATAAACACAAAAACACAAGGGAGGACAATGATGAATGTCAAAAAACTGCGAAATCCGTACTACATAAAAAGAGAACTATCCTACATCTCATTATACCTTCCGGCACTGTTGCTGTTCCTTCTATTTGTAGTATGGCCATTGATTCAGGCAATTTATTTCAGCATGACAGACTGGGACGGGATTTCTTCAACATATCATTTTCAGGGGCTAAAAAATTACATAACATTTTTCAGGGACACTTATGTGCTTCACAGTACCATTGCAACCCTAAAATATACGGTCGCAGTGACCATTGCGCAGAATATGACGGCACTTGCGCTTGCATTGGCGTTGAATCAAAAATTCCGCTCGCGCAATGTGCTTAGGACTGTGTTCTTTCTTCCATCATTGTTCAGTCCCCTGGTAGTGGGATATATATGGAGTTTTTTGTTCTCAGATCCATTGATGAAGATGGGAAAAGCCCTGGGGCTTGACATCCTTGGAAATAATATATTGGGGAGTGAGCAATGGGCAATATTTGCTGCGGCGTTTGTCACAGTGTGGCGCAGTTCCGGATGGACGATGATGATTTACCTTGCAAGCCTTCAAAATGTTCCTCAGGAGTTATGTGAGGCAGCAGCCGTAGATGGAGCAGGATATTGGAAGCAGCTGCGGTATATCGTTCTTCCCATGATTGCCTCTGCTTTTACGATTAACTTTATTCTGGTATTTGAGAGAAGCCTGAAAGATTTTGATTCCATATTTGCCTTGACAAACGGTGGGCCGGGAGACTCAACCATGACAATCGCGCTGAACATTTACCGGGAATCGTTCTTTTATTCCAGAGGGAGCTATGGTACAACCATAGGTGTTGTCCTGTTTGTGGTGATGGTTATCCTTACCATTATCCAGCTGAAGTTTTTCCAGAAAGGAGAGGCAAAACTTGAATAGGAAAGAGAAAAAGGCAAAGAGGCGTTGGAATATATGGGCGCTTGCTCTTATCATAATCGCTGTTGGAGCGTTGTTTTTTGTACCGATTTATGCAATGATCATCATATCACTTAAGACCACACGGGAGTTGATTTATTCACCGTTGGGATTTCCGCGGACTCTGTACCTTGAGAACTTTAAGGATGCCTGGAAAATGCTTAATCTTGGTACGGTCTATAAAAATAGCCTGATGGTTGCATGTGTGTCGGTTATTGCACGGATCCTTATGGCATCAATGGCGTCCTTTACACTGGCGAAAAGGGTAAACCGCGTGAATCGTTTTCTGTATGTATTGTTTCTATCAGGTTTGATGATCCCAATCTATACGGTGCTGGTTCCGCTGCTCCGCCTGATTAAGAACCTGGGGCTAATCAATTCCCATTTAGGTTTGATCGTGGTATATATTGCAATGGGAATGCCCTTTGCGATATTCATGCTTACCGGTTTTATAAAGGCTATTCCAAATGAACTTCTGGAAGCTGCTGTTTTGGATGGATGTTCGGTCTACAGGACATTTTGGACAATCATATTTCCACTTTTAAAATCAGCTGTCACCACATTGTTTATACTGGATTTTCTCTCTGTTTGGAATGACTTCCTTCTGCCAATGCTGACATTGACTGACAATTCGCTTAAAACGGTTACGGTTGCGATGTACAATTTTTATGGAGAGTTTGGTTCCCGGTGGGAGATGACCTTTGCAGGCTATACACTGGCAATCATTCCGATTGTGATTGTATATCTGCTGTTACAGAAGAATATCGTTGAAGGCATTATGATCGGTGCTGTCAAAGGGTAGGGAGGAGCGCAAAGATGGCAATTAAGATTCCAATTCAATTACCATATGGTGCAGTATATTTCCGGAAGTCCAATCCGCCAAGGGAGGATTGGGAACGGGACTATGCCCAGGCAAGCAGGGATGGATACAATATTTTCCGCCATTGGTTCATGTGGGGAACGATTGAAACATCCCCGGGTGTTTATGATTGGGAAGATTATGACCGGCAGATGGAACTAGGAGAAAAGTACAATATAAAGGCAATAATCGCGGAGGTGACCACGTGTGTCCCTGAGTGGGTGTTTACACAATTTCCGGAAACATTATGTGAAAACACGCAGGGTGAAAAGGCAAAAAGCGAGATGAGCGTGAGCTGTGCGGTGGGAGGGTTTTATGAAGGGATCTGCCTGGATACCCCTGTGGGCCGTGAACTGACTGGAAATTTTCTCAAGGCTCTGGCAAAACGCTACAAAGGACATCCGTCTCTTTTGGGCTATGATATATGGAACGAATGCAATTATTCCCACGATCATTGTTACTGTAAGGATACAAGGAACAAGTTTCGCATCTGGCTTCAGAATAAGTATAAGACACTGGATGCGCTGAAAAATGCGTGGCATCGTTACAGTCTGTTAAGCTGGAATGATGTTAAACCGCCTCCAAAGCTGGCACTTTATACAGAATGTAATGATTGGCTGCTGTTTCGGAAGGAAAATGCATATGACCAGATGAAATGGAAGGTGAACATACTTAGACAAGTGGATTCGGATTGCCTGATTACGGCGCATGGCACAGCCCAGAGCCTGGAAAATATGGCCATGGGGGGCTCTGATGAATGGATGGCGGCAGAAAATGTTGAGGTGTATGGACTCACTTTTGTGCAGAGCCGGAAGGGAAATGAAGGATATAAACATTGGAGCGCCTTGGATCTGACACGATCAGGAGCGAGGGGAAAGAGGTTTTGGCATTCAGAATCCCAGGGTGGTCCGCTGTGGTATCAGCCCCAAGTGACCGGGAGGCCCCGGGAGGATGGCAGGATCACAGAACCCGAGGATATCCGGCAATGGAATATGACCAGTTTGGCAGGAGGCGCCCGGGGCATCCTGTGTCCAAGATGGAGGCCATTACTGGATGGGCCGTTGTTTGGAGCATTTGGCGCCTATGGAATGGATGGAACCCCAACTCCCTGTTCTGAGATGACGGCTCAGATTGCCAAGTGGGCTAATGGGGCTCAACAGGGAGAACTTCTGGAGGCATCACCGGTCCAGGGGGAGATAGGAATTTTGATAACTCCTGAAACACAAAGGGGAACATTCCTACTTTCACGGTTTGGGGCAAAAGACAGTTATGCGCAGGCAGTGACAGGCGCCTACCGTGGGTTCTTTGATTTGGGGTATCAGCCGGACTTTGTACATATTGATGATTTGGGCCGGTATCAGAATATTTATTTGCCAATTCCTGTTATGCTGGACAGATCAACTGCTGATAGAATTGCCGAATGGGTAGAAGGAGGAGGCGTCCTGTTTAGTGAAGGGTGCCCCGGATATCTGGACGGCTCCTGTCATGCGGGAACAGTACAGCCCAACCTGGGACTGGATCAGGTATTTGGAGTAAGGGAATTGAATGTGGAGTTTATTCAGGACATCCTTCAGGACGAGCCGGTCCTCTGGGAAGGACGTTTGTTCTATGGAGGAGAGTATATCCAAAGTTACAGCCTAATGGGAGCCAGCAGGCTGATAGGTGGAAACAATGACCAGGTTTTTGCCTCAGAAAACAGATGGGGCTCAGGAACGGCCTTTTTGATGGGAACCAGCCCGGGGGTGGGATATAGTAACCATCCATGGGAGGAACAGAAAAAGATTTTTAAGTGGATTGCAGAAAGAATGGGACTTAAGGCCCATGTTGTATGTGGAAATCCCAGAGTACGTGCCCGGATACAGACAAACGGTGAGAGCCTGTTTTTATGGCTGATTAATGGAGACCACTCCGTGCAGAATACAGACATAAGTTTCCATGGGCAGTTCACCTGTGGCGAGATTGAAAAAATATACTGGAGGGGAGGCTCCATCTCGGTATCCAATGGGACAATACAGGCTGAGATAGAAGGACGAAATGCTATTATTGTAAAACTAAAGGAAGAAAAACATGTAAAGAATAGGAGGAATTAAGTTTGAAACAAAGAAATATTGGTTAGAAAAAAGTAAATTGTATGGCAAACAAGCCATCTTACAGTGGCTTCAAAAAGAAAATATAGACACAACACCTAATTCATGGCAGGAACGATATCATCTTTAATGGTGTATCCACGCTGCTTTAGTAGATTAAGTGCCTGTGAAGTAGTCAATACTTTTGCTTTATTCACAGGACGTGATTCAAGAAAACCTTCTGCTGTATATGGTTTTAAATCTGAAAGTATGTGCCAGATAGCGGTCAGGAGCATACGGCAGATTGCGATAATGGCTTTCTTGTGACTACGGTGCGATTTAATACGCTTATAGCGGCCGGTTATTTCAGGATGTTTCTTAGAACGCAATAAACCATTTGCAACTTGTACCAGAATGGGTTTAATATAATTACCAGCACGGGAAATTCGAGTTGATTTGATTCTTTTGTTGCTTTGGTCATTGCGCGGACAACATCCTGCCCATGAAACGAGGTGCTTAGCTGAGGGGAAAACAGACATGTCACCTCCGATTTCAGAAAGGATTTGAATGGCAGTCATTGGATTTTTATCAAATCCGGGAACTGTACGAATTAGATCAAGAGCGGCCTGGTATTTATCAGAGAGACGAAGGATTTCCCGTTCTATTTCTTCCAGATGCATCACAGAATTATTTGTCTTTTCCAAAACATTAAATACAGGGATCCAATACTTGCCGGTAGATTCCATACAGACTTCAGAACAATTATACTTTGCAAGCCAATCACACAGTTCCTTCAATCCTTTGGAAAAGGAAGAGAAACGAGCTTGTTTGTAATCGGTTCTGCCGTTTGAATCGGTGATGCCAATGCAAGCGTAGATCCAGGTTTTGTGGACATCAAGTCCACAGCAGTTAAAACGAAAAATTTTGAAAGACAATAAAATAGCCTCCTAATTTTATTGAGATAAAACCGACAGGGGCTGGCCATCCGGCAAAATCGAGTCGACTTTGGAAGAGATAAGTTAACGGGCTACGGAATGCGCCATTCATTGATGCCTTAACAGATGACCGACGACATATATTTATGCGAGGTTGCCGCTATACAGTCCTGCCACTCACCTCCATGTGTTCTGTAGTGTGTCGGTTTTATAAAAGAAATTTTATCAGAAGGGGAATAGAATTGAAAAGCGAAAAGTAGTGACAGGGTTTCATAACCCCATCGGTGCCTTTCGCAGAAAGGTGGTTTATATTTATGAATATTTGATGACAAGCATCAGTCATTTAGTTGGCTGGTGCTTTTTTGATGGAAAGAAGGTGGTTTCTTGTATCTGGTGAGCAAGGAATTCCTGCAGGCGGTGCAGGAGAACACCCGAAACTTTTACTGGACGGGGAAGGTCACGACGAAGGCGGGAGTGGAGTATCCGTTCACCTATGACGATATCGTGAAGGGGAGCGGGTATGTCACGGCGCAGTGCTGCGGCAGTTCGGAGATCGAGCCGGGGACGGTGTATGCCGCCGAGATGGGTATTTATTTGTACTCTAAGATCGGCCGGTACACGCTGAAGCGGACAGTGAACTGCCTTACGAGCAGCTTTCTCGGGTGGTCGCCTGCCTTGAGGCGGGCAGTGGGAAAGGATCTGATTTTATACCCTGCTGTTTATGGTAGCCGGGCATTCGGTACACCTCTGTATTCTACATTTCATAGGTTGACATCAGGAAGCTGATAATTATAGCTCTGCCATGACATTGCTGCGGCAGCAGCCTGCATGTCGTGGATCAGATCTGTACTATGTAATTTGTCCAGAATTCTGCCGGTTGCTCCGGATATACTAATGGCAAAGCCAGGATCTTCAAAACCTTTAAAAACAGGGAACCCCACACATGTGAGACCAATTTCAATTTCTTCGTTATCCATAGAATATCCGCGCTCCCGGCTTAGCTTCAGCTCGTTTAATAGCGCTTCTCTCCGGGTGATTGTATTGTATGTCTTTGCCTTGAGGGGGAAGGAAAGGATTTGGTCAATTTGTGCTTCTGTTTGTAAGACAAAAGGCATTTACCTACGCCGGTACAATACATGTAGTTTTTAACACCCATTTGAGTGTTGATAAAAATAGATGAGTCCGATTCTACTTTATCCAGGTAAATGACGCTGTTATCAGACTGTACTGCACTGTGTACCGTTTCATGATATTTGTGAGAGAGCTGTTCAAGAAAAGGATGTGCAATCCGTATCAGGACATGATTCATTTTAAGCGCATTGGTGAGGATAGTCCCTTTTTCCGCTCTCTCTTTAAGTCTATGGGGTATTCTGATTATGAACTGGATCACAAGCCGCTTATAGGTATTTCCAATACATGGACATGCCTGGGCTCCGGTAAACGGCAGATACGTGATGCTTTTCCGCTCATAATGTGATAAAATAACTAGAATATCGAATGAATATACAAAATTCCGGAGGTAACAGCATGAATAAGATGGAACATATAACCGTTGTGTATTTCAGCCCCACAGGCGGAACCAGAAAAGCCTGTCTCAGCCTGGCCATGGAGATGGGGAAGAAGGTAAAGGATGTGGACCTTTGCAGCCTGGAGGGAGAGTATTCCTTTGGACCGGAGGATACCGTAATTGTGGGTGTGCCTGTGTTCGGCGGCAGGATACCCGGATATGCGGCGGAGAAGCTTACATATCTGAAAGGCGGCGGGGCAGCGGCAGTGACGGCGGCTGTCTACGGCAACAGGGCCTTTGAGGACGCCCTGCTGGAACTGGACGACTGCTTAAAGACGCAGGGATTCAGGATTGGGGCAGGGACAGCGCTGCTGGCAGAACACTCCATGGTCCGGGACGTTGCGGCAGGCCGGCCGGACGGCAGGGACCAGAAGGAAATGGCTGACTTTGCGGCCAAAATTCTGGAAAAGCTGGAAGGGGACGGCTGGCAGGAGCCCCAGGTTCCCGGAAACCGTCCTTACCGTGACTGGAAGCAGATGCCGGTGATTCCGCTTACCAACGCATCATGCATATCCTGCGGGCTGTGCGCTGCCAGATGTCCTGTACAGGCCATTCCTGTGAGCAATCCTTCCTCAACGGACCAGTCCCGCTGCATCCTCTGTATGCGCTGCATTTCCGTCTGTCCGATGAAGGCCAGAAGCCTGCCTGAGCAGGCCTGCGCCATGCTGGAGCAGAAGCTTTCTTCTGTCAGGGATATCAGACGGGAAAATGAGCTGTTTTTATAATCCACCTATTGAATCCCGGTGCATTTCGGATTATAATCTTAAGATGTACTTGTAAAAGGATGGAAAGCGGGTTTACAAAAAAGGGAAGGCATTGGAGAAAAGATGATGAAAACAAAGAAGACCCTGAAAGAAACCGTGGTGGAGGGAATCTATCGGGAGATAGAAGAAGGTATCTATAAGCCTAACGATATCATCCATGAAGGGGAAATCATGGAAAAGTATGCCATGAGCAAATCGCCGGTGCGGGAGGCCCTTATTGAGCTGTGCAAGGATAATGTACTGAAAAGTATACCAAGGGTGGGCTATCAGGTGGTTCCGGTGACCTTGAAGGAGATACTGGATCTTCTGGAGTTCAGAATTGATGTGGAGACAGGCAACCTGAGGCGGCTGTGCCAGAGGATTACCCCTGAGCAGATAGAACATTTAAGACAGCTGGACACCATCACAAAGGATAACCACGAGAGGAGGGTGGCCATCCATTGGAACCGGAACACGGATTTTCATTTAAAGCTCTGTGAGATGGGTGGAAACGGTTACATATGCGATGTGATTGCCGCAGCCCTTCAAAAATCCTGCTCGTATATTTCCCAATATTTCCAGACAGCCTGGAAGAAGAATGCCGAATCCAACAGCTTTTACCACAGGGAAATCATTGAGGCCCTGGAAAAACGTGATACGGAGCGGGCCGTTGAAATGCTCCAGAAGGATATACTGAATGTAAAGGAGCAGATTCAGGAGAATTATTCTCTTTGAGTGCAGGCCGCGGGATACGGGAAAATGCATAAATGTTAAGGATGTAAGATTGATGACGTCAATTTTACATCCTTTTTTTGAAGCAAAAATCGAACACTGTATAAAAATAAACAAAAATAATGCTGTATGGCGAAAATATTTTATATAAATGGATAAAAAATATTTGACATGGCCGGTCGATGGTGTTATAATCACGATTAGTAAGATTACTAATAATATCAGTAATGTGATTAATGGAGGAGACAGCTATGACAAAAAAAGAGAGAGTGACAGCAGCCATTCGGGGAGAAGAGGTTGACAAGATACCCAGCGGTTTTTCCCTGCATTTTCCTAAGGAATCAGCTTTTGGAGACGCAGCCGTAAAAGCTCATCTGAAATTTTTTGAGGAATCAGATACGGACATTCTTAAAATCATGAATGAGAACCTGGTTCCCTATATGGGAGAGATTAACCATGGATCCGATTACAGCATGGTAAAAGAGATGACCATGGAGGACGGCTTCATGCAGGACCAGGTGGAGCTGGTTAAGAAGATTCTGGCCGGATGCGGCAGGGACGCATTTATCCTGGGTACCCTTCACGGCATTACGGCGTCAGCCATCCATCCCCTGGAGAAGATGGACCCCAACTATACATACGATCAGGTAAGGGAGAAGCTCTGCCGCCTTTTACATGAGGATGAGGATACGGTACTGGCAGGGATGAAGCGCATTGCGGACGTGATGTGTGAACTGGCCGGGACATACATTGAACTGGGCGTGGACGGCGTATATTATGCGGCCCTGGGCGGCGAAACACGGTTCTTCACGGATGAGGAATTTGATAAATGGATTAAGCCCTTTGACCTGCAGATTATGAAGGCCATCAAGGACGCGGGAGGCTACTGCTTCCTCCACATCTGCAAGGATCAGCTGAACATGGACCGCTATAAGGATTACGGCCCCTACGCGGACGTGGTGAACTGGGGCGTATACGAAGCGCCGTTCAGTTTAGAGGACGGACGGAAGATGTTTGCGGGAAAAACCATCATGGGCGGCCTGCCGAACCGTCACGGCGTACTGGTGGACGGTCCGGCAGAGGCAGTGAAGGAAGAGACAAGGAAGGTGATTGAGGACTTCGGAAGAACCCATTTCATTTTGGGAGCTGACTGCACCCTTGCCACAGAACAGGATATGGACCTTTTAAAGGCAGCCGTAGAGGCAGCCAGGGAATAATGTAACAGCCAATATCAAAAGGAGGAACAGAGAATGATGAAAAGAAGGTTAGCAATGGCACTTGCGGTATCCATGGTGGTGGGCTCTCTTGCGGCCTGCGGCGGCAAGACCGACCAGGCAGGCACCACCGCGGCATCCAAGGCAGAGAACGCCCAGGGCGGCCAGAGCGGGACGGCTGAGGGCGCTAAGGCGGCGGACGGTGAAAAGACCGTATATCCCGCGGGAACCCTGGTGGTGTATGCCATGGGAAACCCGCAGTACAGGCAGCAGTGGTTTGAGACATGGCTGGAGGACCACAAGGATATTGCGCCGGACGTGAAGATTGAGTTTGTCCAGACAGAGGGAACCGCGGACATCCGCGAGAAGATTACCATGACAGCATTGTCGGGAGCCACCGAGGACCTTCCCGACGCAGCTATGCTGGACCCTGTAACCATCATGGATTTGGCAGGCGCAGGCCTCTTAAAGGATGAGACGGAATATCTGACTCCTCTACTGGATAAGATGGTAGACGGAGCCGCCACAGACGCCACCATCGGCGGACGCATTTACGCGCTGCCGGATTCCGTAAGGCCCCAGGTGCTGTTTTACAACCAGGAGATTTTTGACAAGTACGGTGTGGACGCGGAGCAGATGAAGACCATGGAAGGCTACATAGAGGCAGGACGCCAGCTAAAGGAAAAGAGTAACGGGGAAGTTTACCTTTCCTACATTGATCCAACCAGCAAGACCTGGAGATACTGGGGCCGCAGAGGACTTATGCCGTCGGCAGGCGCTAAAATCTGGGATGAGAGCGGCGAAGTTGTAATCGGAAGCGACGAAGGGACGCAGAAGGCATTGGGCGCCCTGGACACCATGAATTCCGAGGGATTGCTGTTAAAGACAACCATCATGGAACCGGCTCTCTACGACGCCGTCAACAAACAGCAGGTAGCCACGTTCTGCATCGGCGCTTTCTGGGATGAGTTCATGAGAAAGAACTGCGAAGCCACCAAGGGACAGTGGAGAGTCATGTCCGCTCCTGAGTTTGAAGGCGTTGGCAAGGCAGGCGCTCCTGTATCCCAGTACATGGCCATCATCGAGAAGGGCGACAATCCTTACTCAGAGCTGTTCCGCCAGATGTGGTATGATTTCACCTTTGACACACAGGCAAAGGAAGTATGGGTAAATTCCATGGAAGAACAGAACGCGCCATATTCCAACCCTGTATCCAGGGAAATGCTGGAAGACCCGTTCTGGAAAGAGCCATCTGACTTCTACGGCGGCCAGTCCTTCCGCGAGATGGAGGGCAAGTGCCTGGAGAACGGCGCGGCAAACCTGGTGGTGACACCTCAGGATGCGGAGGCAGATGAAATCATTTCTGCCGAGTTGGAGAAGTACGTTGCAGGCAACCAGTCCATGAGCGAAGCCATCGCCAACATGGATAAGAACTTAAAAGCTAAGATCGGCAAGGCTGAAATCAGCCAGTAATGCATGAAAAGGCTCCCGCCCCGAGGAGGGAGCCTTTTATAAACCTTAAGGAGGAGGCAGCGAATGTTAAAAGCACTGAAAAAATACAGGGCTCCCTATTTGTTTATCATGCCCTTTTTTATCCTGTTTCTTGTATTTCAGCTGGTGCCCACCATATGGACGTTCTACATCAGCCTGACGAACTGGAAGGGAATCGGGACTCCGGATTTCTGCGGGTTTGACAACTACAGGAAAATGCTGATTGACGATATGTTCTGGGAATCCCTGGGCAACACAGTGGTCTACTGGCTCACCGGACTGGTATTCATTATCTGCTGTGCCCTGCTCATCGCGTCCCTATTAAACAGCAGATACTTAAAGAGTAATTCCGCCAGGGCATTTTTCAAGACGGCTACCTTCCTTCCGAATATATGTGCAGCCATTGCCATGGGTCTTATTTTCCGAATGCTGTTTGATGAAAACGTGGGCCTGGTCAATGAGCTGGTGACAATGTTCGGGGGCAGCAGGCTCCCCTGGCTTACCAGCACCACATTTTCAAAGATACCGGTCATTATCCTGAATGTCTGGAGATATACCCCATGGTTTACCATGATTCTCTTATCAGGACTGCTTAACATATCCAAGGATTACTATGAGGCAGCCACGGTGGACGGGGCCAACGGGTGGCAGCAGTTCTGGTTTATAACCCTGCCGTCCTTAAAGAACATCCTGTTTTTCTGTTCCGTCACGCTGACAGTGGATATGTGGAAGCTGTTCAATGAATCCTATATTCTTCCGGGGCCAGGAACCTCCAACTCATCCCTGTTCCAGTACATGTATGAGTCAGGCTTTAATGTATTCAACATGGGTTATGCATCGGCAATCGGCGTTATCCTGATTCTTATTCTGATTGTCATATCCATCATCCAGTTTGTGGTAAGACACAAGCAGGGCGAAATATAGAAGTCCAGCTAAGAAATGTCAATAGGTAAAATGAAAAATGTTTAAAAAGTTTTTTTCAAGCAGCTGATGTAAAAAAGGGTAACCTTAATAAACCTATTGCCATGGGATTTTAAAATTTAATTCAAA